>Ga0307380_10002267_pt1 | contig 27455 bp, 30 predicted proteins | sample UN3MG_FD_202239 | JGI IMG/M metagenome (GOLD analysis project Ga0307380, IMG submission 202239) | Soil microbial communities from Risofladan, Vaasa, Finland - UN-3 | ecosystem: Environmental > Terrestrial > Soil > Coastal area > Acid sulfate soil | place: Finland: Risofladan, Vaasa | collected... | reverse complement strand
CGGCACGCTCAGTGTGTTGGTCAGGATTATGGGGGTCTCGATGTTTCCCAGCTCTTCGATCTGTGTGTATCCCATCAGCTTTCCGTAGCCGTTTGCCACACACACCCCTGCGGGCACTTTCTCCTGGTATATGTTGCCCCCGTGGGGGAGTACTGCAGTCACACCGGTGCGGATATTATCACCCTCGATGAGGGTCACATGTCCGACTTTGACCCCCTCGACATCGGTGATTGCATTCCATTTCCCTGGGTTTAACACTCCAGTTTTAATGCCGAACTTCCTTATGCGGGGCCTTTCTTCAGGCAGCAGGAGGCCATGGCATAGGAACAAAAGGGTGAATGACAAAATGACAGTGCGTCTCATGTCGTGTTCTCCTTAGAAATTGTAAGATTATGATATTAGTGAATACGCCACAAAAAATCAACCGCAGTGTTCTCCTTCAGATAGAGAAGTGCTGGCTGTGGGGGAAATAAATAAAAGGGGATTATAGGTTAGTTCGATCTTGCCCAGCCAGCGAAACAAGAATTAACCATATTATAGCGTAATCTTTGTGAAAAGGAAAGAGGAAAGTTGGAATATTTTGTAGGGAGAGGTTAGAAAAAGGGACTGTATATTAAAGATTCAATGTTGTTTATTTTGAATAATGTACGTTATGCGACATTAAGTAACCCTTCGATAATTTCACAAAATGCCTATCTACTTTGCTCCTAAAGTTGATTTGTTATATATTTCCTGGAGAGGATTCAAATGCACAGGATATCCAAGGAGCTCAGTTTGATAGAATTTATATGAGGAAAAAGAGCTTTTTGATCGTCCCATTCAGGCTTGAGTTACTGCAGAAACTATTACTTATAATGAATTGGTACATAGCAAAAACAATAATTAGGAGCTAAGTAGATAGGCATTTTTCAAAATTTATTTAAATGTTTATATAAGTCTGACTTTACGATAAATGTAAACTTTAATGCTGGTCATGCCAACTATATTTTTATGCAGTCTTCTTTTTCTCTACTCCACTTCATTATTTTTCGTTTTTTCATTAATTTGCCAAGCATCTGTTCTTCATTCATATTTGAAGTATAACCTATAGAATACTGTATATTGTCCAGACCTTCCCTAAGCTGATCAGCCGTTGGAATTCATTTACATTCGTCTGTTGGATGTGATTCTTTAGGGTCTGAAGTGTAGGCGTAAGTTCTTGATGTTTCTTTTACAACTTTTACTTCGTCTTCTTTCATTCTTCCTGGACAATGAAAATAGTATCCTTCTTCGAAAGAGAATAGTTTCATCTCTGAATATCCTTTTTCGTCTCTCTTATTGGGATACATAAGAAAATATTGAAGCTCATCTTGTGCTTTCTTTTTTATACACTTTTTAATGTAAAGAGCAGTAAACATTATTCCCTCCTTGCTGGATTTATGTTGACCTCAAGTTATGACTTCTTTACTTATACTATAAAGGAAAATCTGATTCAAATGGGACAGGATATACTTCATCCTGTAGGACAAACCCTTCTCCTCCTCTAATTTAAAAGTCATCAAACCAATCTATGTTAATTTCTACTATTTCTACTTTATAAATATTGATTCCCAATCCAAGTTCTTTCATACTATCTGCAAGTTTAAAGCAATAAATTAGGTCAATCGGAGGAGTTCCTTCTCTTTGAGCTTCTTTATTGGCCTCACGAGTAAAGCCTCAAGTTGTAATAAATAGACCCTTATCTGCCCTTCCAATCATTTCTCTCCCTTAGATCTCTGATTAGAGAAGGAGAAACGATACCTTAATATCCTTTGTATTGAAAGGCTACATAAAAAGAAAGAACCCCTCAAATTTTAAGAACTCTTTGAAAGATGTGGTTTTCTCAAGAGGCTGGGGAGACGATGACTGACGACCAGTTTCTACTTCAGAACCTGGGGCTATTCCACAACGTAACTGCCGGAACAACCGCTTACATATTGTCAGTTAGGAATCCCAGGTGTGGAAGTGGCGGACCGGGCAATCCAAAATCGCCCCAAAGTACAGGGAGAAGTTAAAGGAACTCCGTGAACATCTTGGACGTGCCGAAGGACAGGCGAGGATGCCTGATAATGTTTGAAGATGTCAGAGTTTAACCAGACAAAAAGACAACTTTGATGAATCGATAGATAAATTCATAAAGTAGATAGATAGGCGAAATGATGCCTACCAACAAAAACATACCAAAGATTCCGAGTTGCCATTTCGGATAGATTTGTGCAGGAAAAACTGACATTTTTTTCGCAATGCCATCTTCATGTTTGACGCTGGTATTAACCTGATGCCAGGTACAAGGAGGGAAATACAGGTAGGAGATTGTTATAGTTTCTTTAGGAATAAGAGTAGGAATTCTGATATTTTTTCCTCCGTCTATCTCTACTATTTCATATTCCTTCAGCGGATATATGTTGAAATCTGGGGGGAGGTAATTGTGTCCTATTTGGACTTCCTTGGCTGTTTTCCTCCCAATATTCATGACTACAATGCTATGAGTATAGATTTGTGATCTTGATCCAGTCCTAAGTTGAAAAGCTGATACATTACCAAGGTAATACTGCACTTTTGGTTTGCGTTTGAGAAATCTGTCTAGAGCTACTCCGAGGAAAAGAGCTAAAATCGGAGCAGTGATAGTTGCTACAACAAGCCAATTGATTTCCATATTCACACCCCCATATGAGAATTTATCGCCTCAGCTTACGTTTTCTTTAGTGAGGCGTCATTCCGGCACTAGGCCGTCATTTTATTAATCGTGAAGCCAGGGCTTTAGGGTCACTGGCTTCCACTCGCCTCAACTATTCAGTGTTAACAATTTATTTTAATTCTATCTGAAAACATTATTATTCACTAAAAGGAAGTAATGGCTTCGTGCTATAATCTTTGTGCGCCTTTTTCCCTAGTTTCTTGTTAACAAGCTTTAAAATATTAGTTTTGCCTTTCCTTCTGGAAAACTCTTCAACTAACGGCTCAAAATAAATAACTTGCCAATTATCATTTTGAAATCTTTCTAAAAACATTGGCGATTTCAGTTTTTTTATAAGTTAATGTTCTCGATTCTCAGGAATTAATAAATATTTAGGCACTTTGAAATCTAAGTTAGAACCTCTATTTAGACTTTCTGTCATTGCAGTCGTAGCCTCAACTTCAAATATGTATTTAATGGTATCATTTTCTATCCAATGAACATCCATATTTTCGACAATCTTTCTATTTTTTATATTTTTAATTTTACTGAGGTCTTTTAAGTCAACAAACTGTCCTAATGTTTCTCCTTCACCTTTTGTTAATATTTTGTGTGCTTGTTCAAGCTTCCCAATCCATATCTTAAAACCCCTGCTTTTGCCAATTTTAGCCAGAACGCGAATTATTTCACTATGGTCGCGAATAATGCTTTGTTCAGTTACATTTGGTTTTATTAACCAGTATCCACTTGAAACAGGATTAGCATAAATTTTAAGAGCTTCTTTTATACTCACACTATCTGAAGTCAATGCATTAGGAAATTCCGTGCTTATTGCATCCCATATATAAGTAAAAGCAACTTTCCCGCTTTGTTGTAGCTTCCGAAGTACGGTTTTCTCTACACGCTCTGATAAAGGGACTTCTTCAAGGTGGGGGACTAACGAGGTCTCTTTAAACCACCATAATTTTCCCGTAGTCCCCCCTAATTTTGCTGGAATCAAAATAAATTCTTTATTGAGATGATTTTGTAAAATTGATTTTACATCAAGTCCTGTTTGTAACTTAGAAAAAAAGCCATGCTTTGCTAGCTCTGGGTCAATTGCGTTAATGATTATTGTATAAGGAGTTGGCTCACCTCTTTTAGCAATGATTTCAATTGTTTTTTCAACTACAATATTTTCAAATCTGATTTCATCAATTTCGATTAAATATGAAACTTTCTTTTTTATATCAGGCTTATAAAATCGCAAATAAAAATCTCCTTGAGCTGAACCAAATGGTTGAAGCAAAGATTTTGCTGAAGGTCTTGCTAATTCCTGATGGTAAATTTTTTGAAATTCAAATCCTGCAAATACCCCTGCTCGAATAGTGGCATTTCTTACTTTAAATGTAGGATTATGAAAAGTTAAAGTTAAATAGCCATTTGGCTTCAGCAAATCATACATGTCTTCAAAACTTTTTGAAAGCAGGCTATAGTAAACATCAAATGTTTTATTTTGTTTTTCATTTCTGATTATCTCATCCGTGGATATTTTTTCTAGATATTTTTTATCCATTTTTAACCATGTAATCCAAATATAGGCTAATTCACCAAATTGGATTGAAGCGTCGTATGGAGGGTCAGCATATTCTTTAAGTATTTTTTTCATAAGCTCTAAAGATGAACCACAAAAAATATATAAATCATGCTTTCCTTCAATTACGTCTTTATAATTCTTTGCTAGTTTTTTATTTTTAAAATATTGATTTGATTCTGATTTCGCTTTTAGTAAACCTTGCTTTCCAATATATGCGATATATCCTTGATACACAAGTCGAGAAATAAGGGATTGCTGATATAAAAACGGATTCACTGCCCCCGAATTAGTTCGAGAGGATTTCGATTTGGTTTACCAAGATTTTCCCTTAAAAAAAGACTCCTTGGGCAGGACTCGAGCCTATAACCTTTTGGTTATCAATCTTTTACTATTTTTATTAATACTTTCTTTCTTTTTTATTAGCTATAAGAGCTGCCATTCTAGATTTTTCAATTTTTATATTTAATGTGTTGATTTTGTGATTGTCAAATATATGATTTTAATCTTGAATTTATTTAGTGTTAACATTCTTTGGTCTTCATAACACTTTCTAATAATAGTTCATTTTCATGAATTCTTTTAATGGCCCATTCAATAATATCCTCAAATACTAAATATTTTGCTCCTAGATTGTTTGAGAATTTGCATAAATTAAATTTAATATAATTAAGATAATTAATATATTCATCCCAAGTTCTCTTGTTACCTTCGCTACTCATTTTTATCAACAATCTATTACAATTGAAATTAAACGAATCTTCGTTAATGTCTATCAAATCGTCAAAAATCTCACTTACTAAATCATAATATCCCCAAAATAAGTTAAGTTTTTCCGGATAAGGAGAAGGGCTTAAGTTGGAAATTAACGCCCGTGCAAGTCTCACATCACAAGTTTTCATATAATAAAATTCATCAATCGGTATTTTAGTGGGCAAATAATTTGATCGAAGGCCAGTTTCAATTTCCTGATATACTTTAATATCGTTGATGTGACTAATAATATTTATATCTGAACTCGAAAAAGGTTTTAGTTTCGAATAAATATCACTCCAAATGTATTTTAAATCTGCTTCTCTTATTATCCAATTATTTTCGCCATATGTATCAAGCTTATAAATTGCATACTGCAAATCAAGTAGCTTGTTCATAATCCAATTCCGTTTTTGGGGTTTAGTTTTAACAAGAAGAAGATGTTCACTTATTTTTCTGCATTTAAAGAGGTCTTTAATCTTTTTTAAAATATGAATATTTTTACCTTCATAATCTGATATTTTTGAATCGCCAATTTTTTCATTTAATTCAATATGGTTATTAATAAAAAAGTCTTCTGCTGTTTTTCCATGTCTTTTAAAAATATTCATTGGCACAGACCCCTTCTCATTATTTGTTCAAGAAAAGATAGCTTCCCAAAGTTTTTCGGCGACATAACCACATTATTATTAATGTTTTTAGAATGAGAAACATTAGACTAACATAAAAAGAAATATTCTCACATGTTTGCGCAATTTCAGAGGTTATATGCTTTTGATAAATTGTAAATCCTAAAAATAGAATTAATAAAAGGCTAAAAAATATTGATAATTGAGAAACTCTTTGTTTTAAAGTGAAATCGCTATATTTATAAACCAAATTGATATTTTCGCTATTCAAGGATTTTAGAACTTTGTTAAACAATCTTTCAACTATATTTCTTTCTTTTCCATCGCTACATTCATCTTCAATTATATTTAATATCTTTTCCTTAGTTATGTCATCTCTCTTTCTACTTTCATCCATTAAAACAAGAACAATAGGAATTTCAGCAAAAAATGCAATTGCTAAAAAAGCTATCGCTGTGCTCAACATTCTGTCCCTCCATTCTGTAAATTATTTTTTCGTTTTTGGGACGAAATGTTTTTAACAGGTAAGAATGAAAAGAAAACAATTGACGATATGATAAATCCCACAATTGGAGCAGAGTCAATCACAACCTTATCATTTATTACATATTTTCCTATGATTATAGTAATGATTGGAATGAATAGCCCCACTAAAATACTTAGTCTAGGGCTCAAGCTCCTTTTTGAGCAAAATTTTGGCTTAAAAATTGCGAAAAGGATAGGTATAAAAAATATTATTTGGGCAGAAAATACTGCAATAATCAATTCATATAGTGAAAAAAAGTTGAACAAAAACATGATACTCACCGATGCTAGACCTACAACAACAGTCCATAATCTCACTGAAATAACTAACTTATTTTCTTGTTCATCTGACAAATTATCTAAATTCAAATTTTTTAAGGTTGCCCATGTATCTCGAACCAAGGAATGTGCTGCGCAAATTAACAAAGTATCTGCCGTTGAAAGCATTGCTGCAAACAATCCTACGTAGACAAGACCAATAAAGATTGGGCCTATACCATTAATCAATACAGCAAAAAAAGCATCATTTTCATTCTCTAGCTTAAGACCAGATATACTGACAAATATCCCCATAACAACCGGAATGGAATAAGCTACAATGAAACCCAGGCTGTCAATTTTTAACATGTTCTTTATAAAGCCCACCTTCCCTCCAACTGCAGTGCATCTTTGCCACATATCCATAACACATAATTGGAATGGAAAAAAAAGAAATAACATTGATATAATCCAAATAGGGTCTATAAAAAGATTTTTAATTGAAAATGGATTTGATTGATTAATTTGAGGATTAGTATTGATATTTGGAGAAAAAGTGATTAAGGCATATACAATTATTGCTAGAGATATTCCTATCAGAACTATCTGGATAATGTCTGTACGCACCGTAATTTTAAAGCCCCCCAATACGGTATAGACTACTAAAATTAACGCAATAAATAATGCTATAGTTATTGAATATGTTTTATCCAAAAAACCTAACTTCATTAAAAGTAACTGTCCCCCGTAAAGTTCAAGACCGATAGTCCCAATGAAAATTGTTACTGTTGCTAACGAGGCAATTCTGCGAAGTTTATAAGAGTTATAGCTTTCTCCAAGAAATTCATGTAATGTTTGGCCTTTTTTGAAAAACCAAGAAATTTTTGGGAAAATCCAATAGAAAAATCCCATCCCTGCTAGCCACCATATTAATATCCAAAAGGTCTTTATTCCATTTAAATAGCTATAAGCTGCGAGCGCGATTAAAATATTTGTAAATGTTATATTAGTGCCTAGATAAGTCGCTTTCAATTGTCTAGGTAGTAAATTTCTATCTGCAATGAAATAACTATTGATAGTCTTAATTTCTTTTGATTGTCGCCAAGCCATAAATAAGTAAATTGAAAGTGTTAGTAAAATCATTAAAAGAATTAGTAAAATTCCCGTTGAATCAAATTGAAAATTCATCTTTCCTTCCTAATTACAACCCCTATTAGGATTCTTCATGGGAATATCCCATGACTCAAAATGAAATTCGAGACAAAATTTATTTTATTTGAAAAATTTTATTCTAAGTAATTTGTGATTGCACATTATTTTGATAATATATATTTTTATTAATATTGCAAGAATTTTTTTATAAAATTTTATTTATAAATAAGGAAAAATTATCCAGTTCGACAAAATACACTTAATTACTATATCATAATTTATTCACCAGATTTGATAATATTGCCAGCTTTTGCCAATGTTCTTTAGAACAAAAAATTGTCTAGTTCCCATGGAGAAAGGGTGTAAAAGTCGAAGCACGAGGAACTTTTTCATAGCCTTACATTGATATTAAAGATTAGTTCGTCTTATTTGATTAAATTATACTTCTCCTCGCGCACCTATCCATGACGTATAGGTGACAGAAAATGATTAAAACTGCCTACTCCTGCTTAACGGTGAGACTTAAAACCAGCTTGTTGGCCCCTATCACCCCTGGATAAAGTGTCTGACTACGAATCAGAAGGTCGGGGTTCAAATTCTACCCTGGAAGACACAATTTACAGGGGTAGAATTCATTTTTCCTTTTAGTCATCCTTAACCACAATTAAGCGTTTTTAGTCAAAATTTGTTACGTATTTGTTACATGGGGAGAAGTCTACAATCATTGCTTAATTAAGATCCTTGCTATTTATTATGATTAATGAATTGAATCGAATTTAGAAATATGATAAAAATAGAAAAGACAAAACATGTCTAATAATCACCTAAAATTCATAGACTTATTCGCCGGAATCGGGGGGATGAGAATCCCTTTTGAGGAATTGGGATGCGAATGCGTGTTCAGCTCTGAGTGGGACGAAGACGCTCAAAAAGTCTATCAAGACAATTTTGGCGAAACGCCGGCCGGAGATATTACTAAAATCGCTGCGAAGTCGATTCCCGACCAGGATATTCTTCTCGCGGGATTCCCTTGTCAGGCGTTCAGCATCATCGGGAAGATGAACGGATTCGAAGATACTCGTGGAAATCTCTATTTTGACATCGAAAGGATTTTAAGAGAAAAAAAGCCGAAAGCGTTTATTCTGGAAAATGTTAAAATGCTCGTAGGACATAGGAAAGGGAAAACATTTCGAATCATATTGAATAGGCTTATCGACACAGGCTATCACGTCCATTGGAAGGTATTAAACGCGTTAAATTTTGGCTTGCCCCAGAAGAGAGAGCGTGTCTTTATAGTGGGATTTTTAGATAATTACGCTTTAAAATTCCCAGTAGGTTCTTACAGATGCAAGCCATTGAGCGAAATCCTCGAAAAGAATGTTCCCAAGAAATACTACGCTTCGGAAGAAATTATTGAAAAAAGGAAACAAAAGCATACTCAAGTCCATGATCCCTCAATTTGGCATGAGAACAAGGCTGGAAACATAAGTTCATATCCATATTCATGTGCTCTCAGAGCACACGCTTCTTATAACTATTTGTTGGTTAATGGAGAAAGGCGACTGACACCGAGAGAATGTTTGAGATTATTGGGCTTCCCCGAATCATTCAAAATGAAATGCAGCTATACAAAGATGCGGAAATTGACAGGAAACAGCGTATGCGTACCCGTGGTGCGAGCGATAGCCGCGGAAGTCCTAAAATGTCTAAACGGAAAAATCCCATTAATTGAAGACAGCCCTCCAAAGAAACAACTCAGTCTAAGATTGCAAACGCCATCGCATAATCTCTGAGGGGGAAAGAGAGCTAGAATGTCCGACATCAATAAAGCAAAAAAGCAATTATACATAGTCATAAAAAAGGCGAGAATCCATCTTTATAAGCCTATTCAAATCGCCGAGATTTTGAGAGCTCACCGTCTCAATCAAGATTTCAGTCTTCTCGATTTGGAGGCGTATCGCAATCAATCGAAAAGATGGAGAGATAAAGTTTCTCTGAGATTAGTAGGAAGAATTTGCACCTCGTCGGCAAGATTCCAAGACAATCTGTTCGAGGAAAATGCCATGCTGCCTAAATTGCTTTCGGTTCTCGGCGAAGAAAACGAGAAAGAAGACGGAAAAGGGATGGTGGAGGCTTACATATACGAATCCATTAAATCGAAATTCGGCACCTTAGAGAAGCTTGGGGATTATCTAGAGAAGGCGACTCCCGATTCATTCAGGCTTTCGGAATTCATTTCCGGTTTCGTTTCAGACCCGGGATTGAAAAGGAGTATCGATAAAGCTTATGAAATAACGGTTTTCGCTTTGTTTGATTCTTTGGTGAGGCATCTCAAAATCGAAGTGAGCATTAGGATATCGGATGAGAGGAAGGCGTTATTGAAAGATTTTGAGGATTTCACGAAAATTCTCCTTGGAATCGATTCCGAGAAGAGCGAAATCACAGTGCCGGCAAGGCTCTATAGAGTCGGGGTAACAAACGCAGCGGATAGAGGACTTGACATGTGGGCGAATTTCGGACCAGCCGTTCAAGTGAAACATTTATCTTTGAGCGAGGATTTGGCGAAAGATATCGTCGGCGGAATTTCGGCAGATAAGATTGTAATTGTGTGCAAGTCCGCCGAAAAAACACTGATTGATAGGGTGTTGAACCAACTTGGGTTTTCTCACAGAATTCAGGGAATAATCACTCAGGACGATTTGGAAAGATGGTACAGAAAATGTTTTTCGGACAAATACAAGGAGAATCTGGGAGTGACGTTGTTAAAAAACCTTATAAAGGAATTTTATGAGGAATTTCCTTCGGCTGGAGACACTTTGTCTCAATTCATTCGAGAAAGGGAATACGACAAAATTCGATTAAAAGGGATTTTTAGTCAGACCAAAACTAAAAAAAAACTGGAATTGAAATGACGGACACCGTTCCAAAAGAAAAGAGAAGCGAGATAATGAGCCGAATTAAGGGGTCGGACACAAGTTTCGAGGACTCGTTCAGAAAAGCACTCTGGAAAAGAGGGTTAAGATACAGAAAAAACGTGAAAGGCATGACAGGCAAACCTGATTTATGCTTTCCAAGAGACAAAATTGTCGTTTTTTTGGATTCCTGTTTTTGGCATGGATGCAAATATCATTGCAGAACGCCCAAATCGAATGTTGAATACTGGGAAGGAAAAATTGAAAGGAATAAAAAGAGAGACAAAGAAGTAACGAAATTCTATAAAAACAACAGCTACAAAATCATGAGATTTTGGGAACATGAAGTTAAAGAAAATTTTGATGAAATTTTAGATAAAATTGAAAAAGCCGTTAAGGGGAAAAACTAACTATTCATATTTATCCTTGTTAAAATTTGGTGTGGGTGGAAGCCGTGGACCCTGAGGACCAGGCTTCCCAAAATTGAAAAAAGCCGCTAATTGAATAGCTGGCATTTTTTAGTAGTTTACTTTGTATTGTTGGGAGTACAAATCTGATGACACTTACTAGAAAATCCGAGAGCACAGCAGCTTGGTATCCTACGCCTGTTGCGAACCTTGATGATCTGCTCGAGAAAGTAATCTATCGGGGAACTGGATTTGTCCGTGTCTATGCACTGAGAAAGAATCTTGCGTACAATTTGCAATACCTTGAATTCCTAGACCAAATTTTTCAGGACATAAAGTTAAGCACAGTATTGACTAAACAGATCTATAAAAATTTTGTTATTGTTGGTTGTAGCATTATAGAATCTCTCCTAGCCTATCTTCTTATTAAATCTGACAACTATAAAATGACTCAGTGGGAACTTGATTGTGTGATGCCTGGTCAAGAAAAAAATTTTGACGGAGAAAAAACCCGAATTGACTGTCATGTGTACAAAAAACTGACTTCCAAAAAACGACAAGAGATGGATTTTGATGCTATGATTAAAAAGGCTGAGAGCAAGAGAATCTTGGGCTCTGACCACAGCATTTACGCAAAACTGCAATATTTAAGAAGACTACGAAACAAAGTGCACTTGCACGTTATTGATAAACCGGCTGATACTGATTGGAACGCTTTTGAACATCGCCATCTTTGTGATATGGCACAAGTTATACACGCTGTTTTTACCAGTGCAATTTTCAGACCGTCACAACAGGAAAGAAGCTACTTCAGTTATTTGGAACATTACACTGCCCAACATCTGGATACACAAGAAGATTTTTAGAGCATTGATTTGAAGATTACTATCTGCTACTAATATTAAGCATCTCTTGCATTAAGAGGCGAGTGGAAGCCAGAGACCATAAAGCCCTGGCTTCCCGTTTGCATAAATGACGCAGTGCGATAATCGCCTCGTTAAGAGAGACGGATGAAGGGGATGGGAATTTTCACAAGTTACATTTTCCTTGATAAAATTTCAAAAAACAGATGCATACCGAATGATTGACCATAATTATTCTTTATGGTAGAAGTAATGTGTAAATATTTGTATTAAGGGGGTATATCATGCCAGGCATTGATCCTGAAGTACTTGAACTCATTAATCCTGAACTTTCTCTTGGACGAATTTGCAGAGATGTAAGATCAGACTTCATAATATCCCCTCATTATGCGTCCATTTTCGCGAATGTAGGAGATATACTTTGGGAAGAAGTAAAATCTAATCTCCGTTCTGGGAATTTTGAACCAGAACTACCAATCACAATTGAGGTTCCAAAGGTTACAGGCTTAACTCGACCTGGATCCATCCTAAAACCTTCTGATCGCTTCATCTATCAAGCTCTTATTGACGTAATAGCCCCAATGGCTGAATCAAATATAGATCGCTCGAGAGTTTTTAGTAGCGTTCTTCTACAGTCTGACCCTGAATACCGCATGTTCGCTGATTCTCGAGAATGCTGGAACAGGTTACAGGAAAGCATTAAGGAATATGCAGAAGACGACAGGTTCCTTTATGCTATCCGAGCCGACGTAGCAAACTTTTTTGAAAGGTTATACCAACATGTTCTTATCAATCTACTACATCAATCGAATTGTCATAATGGAGCTGTGAATTTACTTGAACAGCTTCTTTTGGCCTGGACGGAAAAAGACTCGCATGGAATCCTACAAGGAATGTTCCCTTCAGATTTTCTTGGGAATTTCTATCTCGTCGGCTTAGACTCCAACTTGGATGTGCAGGATGTACCTTCTGCAAGATATGTGGATGATCTATATATCTTCTATACTTCGAAGCCTGAAGCGCAGAAAGGGATGACTGAACTCTGTAGGTCATTACGTCGAGAAGGTTTGCACCTAAATGACAGAAAAAGCCAAATCATGAAATCTAAAGACCTAATCTATGAAGAAACTCAAATTGATAGGATGTTCGAGGAGGCACGAGCTGAACTAGAAGCTAGAGAGCCTTCTGACGGCTGGTATGGATTTCAAAGTATCTGGCTTGAAGAAGAAGAAGTGCCAGAAGAAGAAATAGTAATTCAGGCAGTTAAGGCTCTTTATGAGAAAGTGAACGACCCTGAAGTCAACTCAGGCAAAATCGAGCTCTTCTGTTTACCTAGGTTAGCTGAAGCAGAATCATCAATTGCAGTTGACCGCTCACTAGACGGGCTATTAACTCGGCCACACCTCGCAAAAGTCTATAGTCTCTATCTATGGAGACTCGCTCGTCATGATCCAAGTATTGGATCTAAATTAGAGACCATCCTTAAGGAAGGTGATTTTTCTTATGACTGGCAAATGATGTGGCCAATAGCTGCTTTATTAAGCCTAGATGATGTCGACCGAAATACTGTTACTCGAGTAATTCGGATATTGTGTGATCATTCTCATTCAATGGCAGTTCGGGGCCTTTGTGCAATTTTTGTAGGGAAGCATGGAACCGCTGGTCAAAGGCGCAGCCTGATTCAGCATTATAGTGACGAACCATCTGATTATGTTCACGCAGCAATTCTATTTGCTACTAGATATTTCCCAGCATCTGAAAGAAGAAATTGCCTGAGAGCCTGGAGTGGACATTCAAAAAATAACACTCTTGTAGGAAAAGCGGTCCAAAAAATTGTTCGACAGTCTTGATCTCTCTTAAAATGAATAAAATTATCAGGAATTGGATTGAAATTAATTAGGATGGCTGACATAGTCTCTAGACCTACAAGACGAGCATTCCAGGAATCCTATGTAACTTACTCCGTTTTAAGGGAAATTTCTAACTATTTTGATGATGCGGGAGTTGAAATGTCTGAGTTATCCCCTGATAAATTTATTTCAGGATCAAGAAGGAGTCTTGTCCAACGTTACTATAAATCAGTAGACTGGACATCTCCCACTCAAGTCCGTAGAGTTCTTGATGCATTTGAGTCACACCTCAATAGACTTGAAGATCGCAATGCTGAGAATGAACTTAAAAAGCTCACTAATTATCTCAAGCGGGATGGTCTTCCATACTCTGAACGCCGGATTCACTTTTCCCCTCATGATATTCACCTAGTTGATTTAGATGATCATAAGTTAGGAGTAGATCTTTCTCAGCTACGCGTGAATATAGACCGTATCAAGAACGGTATTGAAATAGATCCTGCCTTGACAATAGGGTCTTCAAAAGAACTTGTCGAGTCATGTTGCAAAGCAATTCTTGTAGAAAGAGGTAAATCCTTTTCTTCCAAGGCTGACATTCCTGAATTAGTAAAGATGGTCGCTGAAGAATTAGATTTGATCCCGGCAAAAGTTCCTAACTCAAAGAAAGGCTCAAATTCTATAAAGCGAGTGCTAGGTAGCCTTGCAAACATTGTACAGGGACTTGCAGAATTAAGGAACCTTTATGGATCGGGTCATGGTAAATCTCCAGATCAAAAAGGATTAACTCCGAGACACGCCCGTTTGTGTGCAGGAGCAGCTTCAACTTTATCAACTTTTTTAATGGAAACAGCCCTTAAGGGTAAAAAGATTTGAGCCAAGTGGAAGCCAAAGACCCTAAAGCCCTGGTCTGCCTATGTTGAAAAAGACAGCTGGGCTGAGGAAGCACCTCATAAGCAGAGACGAATAAGAAGGAAGGGAATTCTCATAAAATGGGAAAATAAATATGGCAAGGTATAAAGTGTACACTTGTATTGTCAAGGCTGTAAAAAGTGGAAGGCTTAAAGAACCTTTCACTAGAGATGATTTTAAAAAAGCATGCCCAGATTTTGGAAGAGAAACATATAATGCATTTCTATGGAAACATAGTTTAGAAAATTCAGGTGGAGAGACCGAATTATTTATTAAAGTATCACCTGGGAAGTTCAAATTAGTAAAACCTTTTAAATATGGACTTTGAAATAAATTTATGATTTTCCTGATAATATAGGGAGGTTTGAATGGAATATCGACCCATTAGAATTGTTGATGTTATAAGTAATATCAACAGAGAATATTATTTGCCAGCAATTCAAAGGGAATTTGTATGGGAACCTGCAAGAATAGAAAAATTGTTTGATTCAATTTTGGGGGATTATCCGATTGGCTCAATGTTATTCTGGAAAGTTAGGGAGGAGAAAAAAGATGATTGGACTGTATATGAATTTGTTAGAAATTTTAATAGAGAGAATCCCCATAATAAACTTGCCAATTTGAAAGGTATAAATAGAGACATCTACTTTATTCTCGATGGGCAACAACGACTGACATCCCTTTATATAGGTTTAAAAGGCACTTATAGGTATTTCTATTATAGATGGCGAACAACAAGACTTTATTTAAATCTTTTAAAAACTCCAATCCCAGATGAAGAGAACCCAGAAGAACTCACATACCAATTTGAATTTCGAGAAGGCAATATTTTGAGTAATAATGAAAAAGAACTGTGGTATCAAACAGGTAGAATTTTGGATTTTGGAGATGCTGAAGATGCAAAAGAAGATATTGAGAAAAGAATTTCACATTTGCCTGAAAAATTACAAGGTAACGCAAAAAGATTAATTGGTTGTCTCCATGCAAGGATTCATACTATTCCAGTGATTAATTATTACGAAGAAAAATCTCAAGATTATGATAAAGTTTTGACTATTTTTGTTAGAGCTAATTCAGCAGGTAAAGAGTTAGAATATTCTGATTTGCTCTTAGCGACCGCTACTGCAAAATGGAAAAATTTGGATGCGAGAAAAGAAATACATGATTTTACAGACCATATTAATGATTTTGGGCCAGGATATAGTTTTGGTAAAGATTTTATTTTGAAAGGAAGTCTTTACTTAACTGAGGATTTACCAATCCAGTATAGAGTAAAAAATTTTAATAAACCAAATTTATTAAAAATTGAAAATAATTGGGAAACCATAAAAACATACATTTCAACAACAGTAAGACTTGTTTCTAAATATGGATTCAATTCGAAAAATATAGTTGCACCTCTTTCTTTACTTCCAATTAGTTTTTTTCTTATGAAAAAAGGAAATAACACATTCGATAAGTCGTCAGAAATTAATGATGTTCAGAATCAAATTAAAATTAGAAAGTGGCTTATCTTTGCAATATTAAAAAACGCATTTGGGGGATCGTCTGATACAAAATTAAAAAATATTAGGGATATTTTTACTAGATTAGCTTCTTATAGTACTTTCCCTTTAAAAGAGATAAATAAGGAATTGGGGATTGAATCTAAGTTTTCAGATGATGAAATCGAAGAAATACTGACTAATAACTACCAGGGAAGATACACATATTTGGTTCTTTCTTTACTTTACCCAGATAGAGAATGGAAAGATAGTGTTTTTCATGAAGACCATATCTATCCACAGTCAGAATTTCAGGTAGGAAAATTGCGTAGCCGTGGATATGATGATCAGAAAATCCAGCGATACAGGACTTATTACAATACTATATTGAATTTACAACTTATCACTGACTCTGAGAATTTGTCCAAATCATCTACTCCTTTTGAGGAATGGATTTCTATGAGAGATGAGGATTTTAAGAGAAGACATCATATACCAGAAATGGAATGCTATGATTTTGATTCATTTGAAGATTTTATTCAGAAAAGAAAGTATATACTCATCGATTTTCTTAAGAAGATTTAGCTGCTAAGGTGTTAGGAATTTGGTAAGAATAAAATATAAAGAAGCAATAGGATTGGAAGTTAAAAGGGGGAAGTCTTCTAAAGGGGAGAAACCTAGTAAATCAGAACTACAAAAGCTATATGTCAAAGAATCCAGGTCAGTCCGAGAGGTTGCTAAAATTCTGGGATGTTCAAAGGATATGGTTTACAGGACTCTTAAGGAATGTGGAATTGATCGACGTCCCCATACTTGGAGTCCTAAGCTTGAAAGATTTGACCTTGAGTTTATAAGGGAAACGGTTAGCCAGAAAGGTTATAGAAAGGGAGCCAAGGAGTTAGGTGTAGATAAATCTACCTTGTTTCGATATCTTAGGAGGAAGGGAAAATAAGTTGAAAAGAGATGTATGTAATGTGTCGCATAATGAACATTATGTAAACTTGTATAAACCATTTAATATCAATAACTTACACTTATGAAATCCTTTAATTTCATCCCATTTTTGCCCAAAAAAGGGGAGTAATTTCCCATTTTTCATTAAAATTATTGCTGGACATAACTTATTGATACTAAATGAGATAGATTTTATAAATGAGCGCCCTCCTCCCCCTCATGTTGCCCAGCAGGAACTCATGATGGCGGCCGAGGAGAGGCGAGAGTATTTCTGAGAGCCTCTGGGCTGGAGTTCCCCCGAAAAAACGGACATCCTAAAAAGCTTGAGTTGCACATTTATAATACTCCAAAGGGCTTTTATGATTCAAGGCAGAATGTCTTCTCTGCCGATTGTAAAAGATTTCAATGTATTCAAATATGGCTCTACGGGCTTGATCTTTACTATGAAAAGTCATTAAGTAAACAAGTTCTTTTTTCAACGAGCTGAAGAACGACTCCATCATGGCATTATCAAAACAATTCCCTTTATTAGACATGCTCTGACGAATATGCCACGCTTTTAATATCTTTTTCACTTTGTCACTGGCATACTGACTTCCACGATCAGAGTGGAAAATGAGTCCTGGCTGAGGAGAGCACAGATGTAGGGCCTTGCTCAGCGAATCGGCCACAAGGGCTTTGTTGAGGTGCTCATGGAGTGCCCAGCCGACGATCTGGCAGTTATAAACATCCATGACTGCAGCCAGATACATCCATCCTTCCCAGGTCCAGATGTAGGTGATATCCGAAAGCCAAAGTTCATTCATTTGAGAAGCTGAAAAATCTCTCTGCACAAGGTCTTCTGCAATGGGGAGTTTATGATCCGATTTTGTGGTGATCCTGAACTTCTTTTTGGTGCGGGCTTTTATTCCGTTCTCTCTCATAAGCCGGGCTATCCGGTTCTCACCACAAACAAATCCTTGGGCACGGAGTTCAACCGTGACCCTTGGTGATCCGTATACGCCTCGGACCTCATGCCAGATTTGTTTAATCTTTTCGACCAGGCGACGATTTTCTTCATGCCGCCGGCTCAAACCGCGCCTGAGATACAAATAATATCCGCTCCGGCTGACTCCCAATACCCGGCACATCCTCCTCACCTCAAACCCGGAGCCGTACTGTTGCATAAAATAGTACCTCATTTGGGGCGTTTCGAGAAGATGGCCAACGCTTTTTTTAAGATCGCTCGATCCTCCTCCAAATCGGCAATCTTTTTCTTCAACTTAAATATCTCTTCTTCATGAGGTTTCATATAACCTTTGCCGGGAAATGCATGTTCCCGATCCTCCAGATATTCCTTCTTCCATCTATGCAGCATACTCTCATGAACCCCTAAATCCTGGGAAACTCCTCTGACTGTTCGGCCACCCTCCAAAATCAGCCTCAAAGCACCTTCTTTAAATTCCCGATCGTATTTTCTACGACCTTTCCTTTCTTTCATAACAAACCTCCAAGTTTGATCTTATGTCAACCTTTTCGGTGTGTCCACTAAAATGGGGGAAGTTCACTTTTTCTTCTCCCCCCCAGTTCACCGAAACTGAATGGTCATGTAGAGAGAGCTAATCGAACACATAGGGAAGAATTTTATGAGGTTGAAGAAATAGAGCTTAAATTAGAGGATCACAATAAGCAGTTGGAGGAATGGGAATATGTTTATAATCACATCAGACCACATCAATCACTTGATTATTTAACTCCCTATGAATATTATCAACAATGGTTATTAAATCACAGAAACAATGTGTCACTAACGTACTGAACGAGTACATGCCTTTACAAAATAATCTTTTATTGTTATTAATAGTTTAAAGAATATTCAAATGGGGGGAAAAATGAATTCTGATAATGATGCTAAGGATAAAATTAATGCTTTATCAGAGAAGCCGGAAAGTGTTGAAGAAATATTAATAAAAATCAATAAAAAAATAGAGGGAAGAAGTAAATGGATAGCCCTTTATCCACTTTTTGGTGTAATTATTGGATGGCCTAATTACATTTACAGCTGATATTTTACTACTAGATATGAAATTTAAAAACGAAGAAAAACGTTTTAGACAAACATTCTTAAGAAATGACTACAAAGAGTTAAGAAATGAGATGAAGAGCATTTTTGAAGCTTTAACTAAAACAATCGCAGATATTAATGGTACGTATAAGATTATTCTCACAGAATTGCCCACTGAAAATGAAGAACTTTTATTAAAATATGATACAGAAATTTCTAATTTAGTGAAACGATTAGACCATGAGATTAATCGCAATCCTCTCCCTATACCTCCTAATATTTATTCAACTCTTCAAGACTTTCTGGGATTTTGTTCTCAATTCTCTACTGATAATTCTAAAAAAATTGAAAATCAAGAACCATATACAGAAAAAGAGAAAAATCAGCTCATACAAACATTTTCAAAATATCAAGGTCAAATATATTCAGAAATGCAGGTTGAATTGGGATTTCCCTCTTTGGACAAAAAAGATAAGAACAAAAAAACATAGTAAATTTTCGTAAAAAATCCTAAAGATAATATGAATTGTTTCATTTCAACTAAATTTGGACCACTCATGATATTTTCTAAGCGATGGTTTGCGTATAATAACGCCAAAGCCATAGAGCACTACGAGAAATTCCTCACCCTCTGGAAGGACGCTGACCCAGGTATAGCTGAGGTAGAGGGTGCCCGCAGGAGGCTTGCGGGGTTGAAGGAATAGATTTTAAGACAAGTTTTTCATATACTATTGTCAAAGAGGGGACATAATGAGCGGTGAGAACAAAATCGAACTGTTAGAAAAATTTGTTCTGAATAAACCTGAATTAGATGAATTAGAAAATTTACTATCTCCGTTCAATTTTTTTGAAACTCTTGATATTGTGAATGCTGAGATAAGGCATTCGATGTATTAGACTATAAAATGCTTCGACTACTAGGTAAGATAATCGCGGCTATTGCGGAACGTCTTCTTAAAGATCACTGGTTACTACTTTGCGAAGATTTGAAAGGAATATATTCTAAGTATCAGCGCGAACAGGAATACGTTCCACCATTATTGCTTCAACAACTTCTTATTTCCGGAGAGGATCATAGATTCTTTCGACATCCAGGATTCGATATCATAGCAATTTGTCGAGCTATTTGGAAGCGTTTTATATGGGGAGTGCGAGAAGGGGCAAGTACAATTGAACAGCAGACTGTTCGTGTGATTACTGGACGTTATGAGAGAACTTTGCGTCGCAAGATTTCAGAAATTTTTCTTGCCACTTTGGTAACTAGAGTAATTTCAAAAAATGAGATTCCTGCAATATATTTAAAAATCGCATATTTCGGTTGGCATATGAATGGTTTTAAGGAAGCATGTAAAAGACAACAATATAAATATCACTCTTTGTCTCTTAATGATGCAGCAACATTAGTCGCAAGATTAAAGTATCCTGAACCTCAAATTGTTCCTTCTTGTCGGATTGGTCAAATTCTCCGACGCAGGGATCATCTCATAGGACTATACAGGAAACATAAACAAAAAAACATATACAAGCCATTAATGTGGGAGGTCGCGAATGAGATCGTTTGAATTATCAGAACAATTTATAAATTTTGATGAGATTTATCCTGAATCAGAGAATTTTGTTCAGGTTGCTAAAAAAGCTTCGTACCAAGAAAAGCTTGAGATCGCTTGTTTATGGCTGTCGGAAGGAATTCCTTACGCTTTTAAGCAATGCCCGATCCTTTATGAAACAATCCGGGGATGGTTGGCCAGAAATTTCGATATACATCCTAAGGAGATCACGTTAATTGGCAGTGCGAGAATTGGCTATTCACTTGCTCCCCCTCCTGAACTTGGTAGATCTTTCAACATAAATTCAGACTTGGATTTCAGTATCATTTCCGAAAAACTTTTTGTTCAATGCACTGAAATGTTTCGTCAATGGTCAGAAGATTACACAAAAAAAATAGTATTGCCAAACAATCCAACTGAGAAGTATTTTTGGGATTATAATCTCGAATTTGTGCCCAAGAATATAAATAATGGTTTTATTGATCCCCATAAAATACCACTTCGTGATAGATACCCTATAGTGCAGAAAATTGCTCGAGTAAGATGGCTGTTACAAAAAAAACTGAAGCTGACAAAAAATGCTCCAGTAGCTGTCAAAACTTCTTTTCGCGTATTCAGTGATTGGAAAACATTTATTCGTCAGATTATAATAAATCTGAATCACACAATAAAGGCAATCAATAATGGCTCTGGAAGCTTAGTATAAATGGACGTAATAATTCATTTAGAATAAGGCACCTCTGACGACATGGTTCAGGATAGTATATACTTGAGTAAAACCGGAAGCGATGGGCCCAGGCTTCCCGATAGTTGAAAAGGACAGCTAGGCTGAAGAATGTAAGTAAAGAAATTAGAGATTTGACATTTAATTAGTTTGAATGTTATTAATAAAACTTCAATAGTCCAGAAAAAGGATTGCAAATCACGATAATTCACATAAGAAAAATTATTTTTATCGCAGGGTAAAAAATGATACATTCAATCACAATTAAAAATTTCAAATCATTAAGTTCCCCATTCGAAATTCCAATAAAACCTATTCTCCTTCTGGTCGGACCTAATAGTTCAGGAAAATCTAGCTTCATCCAAGTTTTACTATTATTTAAGCAAACAATTGATAGTAGAGACATGGAAAATCCATTACTTCTAAATGGTAAATATGTTTCATTAGGAGCATTTGATGACATCATTTTTGGGCATGACAAAAATTTAAAATTCGAAGTTGAATTTAAGATAAGTTCAAGAAAGTTTAGTCGGTCACTATATCGAACAAGAACTCATAACAAAACAGTAGTATACAGAAGATGGAGTCCTAAGAAATATCCTGACAATTTTCTCGAAACGTTCGTTAATAAATTTAAATTCAATCCTTTTGAACTAGAATTTATAAAAGTTAAAACAAATTTTGGATATGACAATAAGAAAAAACGTATTGTGGTTGACGATTATAAAGTTAGTACTTTATTTCTTGAAAAAGAAATCCCTTTATTTAGTATTACTAATAGGGGAAAAAATGTAAATATTCCTCTCTTAAATCTAACAGAAAATCAACGCAAAACTCTTTTACGTTTTCAAAGAAAAGTAAAATTCTATTATCTTTTATTGCCAAGATTTAACTACAACTATTATAGACTCTTCAGAACCCCTTTAAAAAGAGCTTTTATTGATTTTATCATTGAAATTTCTTCAAATGTCCCCTTTATACTACAAGAGGATTTTGAAAAAATATTTTATTTAGGTCCTCTTAGAGAATATCCTCAAAGATACTATATTGCAACAGGTGAAACTCCCATTGATGTTGGATTAAGAGGAGAGTCAGCAGTTGATGTAATTTTTAAGGATAAATTTTCCCCATATTCGAAAGTAGCTGAAAAATTAACCGAATGGTTCAAAAAATTTAATTTAGCGTATCAAATTGATTTAGAATCCATTGCTCCAAATCTAAGTAAGTTAATTGTCAAAGATTCACATACAAGAATTCCTGTTAATATCTCTGATGTTGGTTTTGGTGCTTCCCAAATTTTGCCTTTAATAGTAGAAGGATTTCACTGTCCTGACAATTCAATAATTATTTCTGAACAACCTGAAATACACTTGCATCCCAAAATTCAAGCTGAATTAGGCGATATGTTAATAGATATCGTTAATGAAAATAAATTTATAATCATAGAAACTCATAGTGAACATCTTTTAGCGCGCGTACGTCGTCGAATAGCCGAAGGTAAAATACCTAAGAAAAAGGTCTCAATTTATTACTTTGAACCTGAGTCTCGAGGAACTCGCATAGATGAAATTATTTTAGACGACGATGGGCAATACTTATGTTTCCCTAAAGGATTTTTCGAAGAGGACGTAGAAGAGGCTTTTAAACATCTCAAGGCTATCAAAATGAGGAATTCCAGAAATCAAAATAATGAGTAAAGATTGGACGATTGATACTTGGGTGCTTTACAAAGTTGTAGAATACAATTTTTGTGCTGCCTCGTTTATTGAGACTATTATAAATAAACAACACTATATTGTTATGGATTCAGAAGGAAAGATTGATGCTGAATATCGCAAGTGTTTTAGTTCAGTTAGTAATGAAGCAAGAAGAGCATTGAGTAAATGGTACAGGTCTATGAGAAAAAGAATTTATAGTCATTGTTTAGATGAAGATTGTAAAAGAAAATTAGAAGAATTTGAGTTTGACCAAGATGACTGGCCATTTGTTGGAGTTTGTGTGAAATCGAATGATAAAAATTTAGTAGCAGAAGAATCTGACTATACAGACGAAGTTAAAAATTATTTAATAAACGATTTGGGAATAAATGTTCTATCAGTCCAGCATGCACTAGATAATTGTCAGGAAATCTAAATTTCCTGTTCCTATATGTCACTTTATACTTTCCCAAAAAAAATATACATTGATGTCAATCATGTCTTTTTAATTTTAACGATGTGCTTTTTCTTTTTTGGGTTTAAATTATCAAAAATTTCCTTTTCTAACTTCCTCATATCCACCTCGTCTCTGCCCTTTCGTTTTTTCTTCCTGGGTCTATCGAATAGCCAGGCTATTGCTTCTCTCCGGAGTTGGTAATGGAAGACAGAATTCCTATGGTAATGGAAAGCAGAAATCCCATAGACGTGGAAGACAGAATTCCCTTTTCAGGAAAGCTGCTGTAAGGTTTAGAGAAAACTTTACAGGAGCGGAAATGATAAGGAAAAAAATGTACAAAAAGATTCAAAGCTTTAGGAGGCAGGGTTATTCCCGCAATGAAATAGCGACTGAGCTGGGAATAGACCCTAAAACCACAGCTAAGTATTTTCAAATGGAGGAAGAAGAGTTCCAGGCTTACCGGCGAGATCATCTGTTTCGCGATAAGGTTTTTGCAGAGTATGAAGGAGACATTGTAGAAGTATATGAGCAGAATGAATTTGCGAAGCTTAATATGTCGTCTGTATATGATTTTCTGGAGGAAAAACATGGGCAGCTGCCTTGGGCTGAGAAAACCCTGCGTAACTATGTAAACTATCTTATAGAGATAGGTAAGGTCCGGTTGGATGAGAATATAAGGACTTATACGAAGGTGCCGGAATTACCTTTTGGGAAACTGCTGCAGCTTGATTTTGGAGAGTTCCGGTTGAGAAGCGGCCTTAAACTTTTGATATTTGCTGGGGTTTTATCGGCCAGCCGGTATAAGTATGTAATTTTTCAGGACCATCCCTTTAAAACCAAGGAAGTCATTGATCATCTACTTAACTGTTATGAGTACTTTGGAGGTTTGCCAGAGGAGTTGGTCATTGACCAGGACCGGTTAATGGTAGTAAGCGAAAACGCCGGGGATATAATCTACACGGATGATTTTAGATATTTTATCGAAGAGCAGGATATCCGGATGTATGTTTGCCGGGCTGCAGATCCTGAAACAAAAGGGAAAGTTGAAAGCCTTATAAAGTATGTAAAACGCAATTTCCTTAGCATTAGAGATTTCCTGAGTGTGGATGAGGCGAATGAAAGTGTGCTTAGGTGGCTTAAAAGACGTGCTAACGGAAAAATATCTCAGGCTACAATGAGAAAATACCAGCCATGCTTATAGAACACGAAAGAGAGGCACTGAAAGCTTTGAGAAACTCGATATTCAGGAAAGAATCCCTTTTGGGAAGAGAGGACCGTAGTGTAAGTGATAAAGCCTGTATATCGGTAGATTCATGTTTATATCAGCTTCCTTCAAGATACAGGAACAAGACGGTTGATATCTATGAGACGCGACATAAGCTTTTTATATTTGACGTTTATTCGGGAGAAGAGATAGTTGCATATGATATCTCTCTTATTCCCGGGCAGTTAATATGCAAACGGGAGTATAAAAGAGAAACCGACAAAACAGCAAAGGAGTTGAAAGAGCAAGTAACACATATGTTTGATACAGAGAACTGGAAACGATTTACAGAGAAAAATTTTAAAACTTTTTCAAGATATGTAAGAGACCAATGTGTAGAGGCAAAAAAGGTACTTTACTGATAAGGATATAGAGATTAGTACCCTGGAGGAGGCTCTTAAATACTGCCTTGAAAACGATACCCTGAGTTTTGCGAATCTGAAAGATACCTATGCTTATTTCAAAAGGGAGGGAAATGTCTCAAAAGATATGCTTGAGCAACCACAAACTATGGCTGGGGAGTTTCATTGTGACCATGAGCCTTTGAATATCAATCAAAGAGACTTATCTATATACAAAGACATCATCATTAAAAGAGAGCAGTCACATGAAAGCATATGAACAGACTCTGACATATTTAAACACTTTGAAACTTAAAGGGATAGCAAATGGTCTTGATGAGATGATAAATGATGCAGAAATAAAAAAAGACTCTTATATTACCTTTCTTAATCAAATATTTACTACTGAGATATCTTATAGAGTAAAACGCCGGATGGAGAGAAATATGACTGCGGCTCATTTTCCTCTTGTAAAGAAAATAGATGATTTTGACTTTGGCCTGGTGAAGGGCATAGGGAAATCTGAGGCGGTAAATCTCATTGACTGCCGCTGGATAGACAATCAGGAGAACCTGTTGTTTTTTGGGCCTCCCGGAGTAGGGAAAACTCACCTGGCCATTGCCTTTGGAGTGGCTGCGGTTGAGAGAGGCTATAAGGTTTGTTTTGAAAGAATAACCAACCTGATAAAACTTCTAAAAACAGCTGAAGTGCAGAAGAAATCTGAATACAGAATAAGAACAATAATGAAGTCAGCACTCATGATCATAGACGAGATAGGCTATACCCCCATTGAGAAACGCGAGGCTAATCTCTTTTTCAGCATGATAAGTGAGATGTATGAAAAGTTATCAATAATAGTCACTTCCAATAAAAGCTTTGACGCCTGGGCAGAAATGATGGGTGACACTATTATGACCACAGCTCTTTTGGACAGGTTATTACATCATGCCAGAGTCTTTACCCTGGATGGTGAATCTTATAGAATAAAAAATATAAAAAAGGAGGTTTAAATCATTTCCAGGTTCCTGAAAAATGGTATTTCTGTTTTCCGAAGCTATAGGAAAACTACCTTCCAAGACCACAGGAAAAGTCCTGTCCACAACTATAGGAAAAGTCCTTGCCATTTACACCTATCTGATAAAACACGTTCAAATTCGAGGTCTACTGTCTCCAAAAGTGCAGCAACACGATTAATAGAGCGTTGTAATGGAATAGGAACATCTTTCTCTCTTTTATATTGCAAAATATGAGATGCAGTAGCCCATATATGTTGGGACGCAGTTCTGACTTGGACTTCTGCCTTAAAGCCTTTTGTATTTTTCAATGAAGGCAAACTAAACCAACCTGGAGGTGGAGTTAAAATGTAATGAATTGAACTATAGCCAAATTTATTTTCTTCAAGACGTTTTGTAACATCTTCTTTTTTCAAAACTTTAAAATTTCCTTCGACAATATTACACGTTTTACCAAGGTCTCTAATAAATATAAGAATTATTCGAATACCAGCAAAATCTTCTATTCCATTTAGGCTTTGAGGTGTTATTTTACACCTTTCGCATTTTGCACAAATAGATGTCCAGGATTTGACCCTAGATTCTATTGGGAATGCAATAGAAATATTACCTTGAGAAAGAAGTTCCCCAAGCTGCTTTACTAGCTCAGAACAAAATCTAATATAAAGAGAGTATTTCTCTTTATATTCTAACTCTAGTTTATCCCTCCAATTAGTCGATTGGTTCACTTCCAACCTCCCCTTTTTACCTGTTCATATTCACAGTCTATGAATATACCAAATAATATCCAAAAATAAAACATAGATTTGCCATTCGTTTGCCATTTAGTGGCAAAAATAACTCAAAATAACACAATCTGACTAATATGTACTCTGAGGAAAACTATTGAAAAATAAGGAGTTAAAGAATGACCCGTGAAGGAATCGAACCTTCAACCTGCTGATTAAGAGGCAATGGCTCTGTTAAAGTTAGAATAATTTCCATAGGCCTAATGAATGATAAAAAATGTTGAAAATTATTGAGATTAGTATATCAGGCTTGAAAGATTGTAAAAAATGATTTATTAATTTGATCTTTTTCTTTTTATAACAGCGGTGATAAAACTCACTACTAGAAGCAAGGGGGCTGCGTAGAACATCCATTTCTTTATGGGTTTAGGAAAGATAATTTGATCGGCTTTTCCTGAGATGATGAAACCTGCCCAATAATAGGGGTGAGACAAAGTGTCTGATGTCATCATCTCAAGCTTTGCTTTCCTTAACGCATTCATGATTGGCTGGGAAGACCGGAGATGTATGTAGAATCTTTCCATCAGTTGGTATGTTGCCTGGTCATTCACTGCCCAGAGGCTCATCAGAATAGATGAGGAGCCGGCATAAAAGAAGGCCCTGTTCAGGCCTTCGA
>Ga0307380_10002266_pt1 | contig 27471 bp, 27 predicted proteins | sample UN3MG_FD_202239 | JGI IMG/M metagenome (GOLD analysis project Ga0307380, IMG submission 202239) | Soil microbial communities from Risofladan, Vaasa, Finland - UN-3 | ecosystem: Environmental > Terrestrial > Soil > Coastal area > Acid sulfate soil | place: Finland: Risofladan, Vaasa | collected... | reverse complement strand
GAGTGGTATTACCATAGCCACTAGTCTCGCCCCACTCAAAGCCGCAGTCGCAGGCTTCTCCACCATCATCGGCCAGAGTCCCGTTTAACGTAGCTGCAGCTGATTCAACTGATGTGGCTGGGTCAGTGGTTACTGTGGGAGATACGATTGGTAGTGTATAAGTATAGATATAGGGGGCTTCACGTGTAGTCTTATCAATCCACGGAAGAGAAAGAGAGTATCTTGTCTGGTATTCGCCGGCCTTTGTGTCGGCATCAAGCTGATAGACTATGCATCCTGTAACAGTACTACTGCTAGTACGGACAAAAATCCTTACTTCTTCATTTATCAAGACTGGAGTATCAAACGTTACCTCTACCCACTCATAGGCTGGATAATTCACTATACTTGATACAGCTATCCCTGTCTTTAATGCTATGAGAGAATTATCAGACACCCTCCTAATTCCAAACACCACATTGCCAGTCCCGCCATTATCAGAAAGAGGCATAGACAACTTCGTGACTACTCTATTAGATATGGTAAGTCGCTGACCATACAAGTTATTCGCATCAACGTTTGAGAATATTCCAGTTATACTAGTTTGTTCTTCAGTTGGCATTTACTTATCTCCTAGCGCTTGCTGCCTTGAAGTCCCCGCTGCCTGCTTTCCTCATAGTCCAGCCCTTCCCAAAGCATATCCCCTGCCCAGCGCCTGGTGCGCTTCGGCACTGAGGGCTTCAGTATGGAAGGTCCGGTCATCTCCGTAGCTTGTATCCACCGAGTTGGTGGCAATAGCCCGGAAGTGATAGACGGTTCCTCCTTTCAGCCCAAGGACTTCCTGTGAGAAAGTTTCACCTGTCGTCTTGCTCTGGGTAGAGGTTGTGGATCCGTAGCCGATGGTCTCCCCGTATTCAAACGAGCAGTCGCAGGCCAAGTCGCCGTCGTCGTCCAGGGTGCCGTTGAGGGTGGCCGTGGTCTGGCCAACCGCTGAGGCTGGGTTGGTGCTAACGGTGGGAGCCGCTAGGGTTGTGAAGGTTTGGTCGCTTCCGTGAGATGTTCCCGCCGGGTTAACAGCAAAAGCCTTGAAGTGGTATGTTTTGCCCCGGTCCAGCCCGGTTATCGTCTGAGCGAAGGTTTGCCCGATGGTCCTACTCTGTGTCGGAGTGGTATTACCATAAGCAACCGTTTCGCCCCACTCAAAGCCGCAGTCGCAGGCTTCACCGCTGTCATCGTCCAAGGTGCCGTTGAGGGTGGCTTCTTCTTTTCCTATTGCTGAGGCCGCATCGGTGCTAACCGTAGGTAGGTAGATATCAAATAATTGAGCATCGCTGGCAGAGTTTAACCAGTTTGGAGCGCCAGCTCCCGCGATAACGCCTACTATGGCCGGAGCCGCCGGGTTGGTTACATCCACTACATTTATTCTATCTGTCCCCGCTACGCTTACATAGGCGTAGGGATAGCTCAAGCTAAGACCGTTGGGGTTTGACATAGCCACCGTGCCGACGGTAACAGGTACTGCCGGGTTGATAAAATCAATAATCGTTAGACGATTATCCAGGCGAGCGCTGACAGCTGCATAATGATCCCAAACAGCTACATCATGCGCATTCTGCAGCCATTCGGGAGCTCCTATTCCCGCAAGGAATCCCACGCCAGCCGGAGCTAGCGGGTTGGTTATATCAATGATAGCAAAAGCATTTTGGAAGCTACTTGCTACATAGGCGTAGTTGCCCCGTAAAACGATCCCCGCGGGGCCAACCAGCCCGTTAGCTCCCCCTCTGAGAGAAGCAACAGCGAAAGGAGCAGCCGGGTTTGATACATCAAAAACAATGAGAGCATCAGAGGTATGAGAAACCACATAAGCGTAATTGCCCGCAACGGCGCAATCACGCGGCGATGCTAAATAGTTTGGGGCTCCAGCTCCGGTGGTCCTGCTAGCGAGGGTAGGATTTGTCGGGTCTGATACATCGAAAATACTGAAGCACGCGTCACCGCCAAGAACGGCGATGTAGACGTAGCCGTTGAATGTGCCGTTTCCGAGAAACATACCATTGATCGTACCCAGGAAGTTGGGTGCCCCGGCGCCAGCTATGTGGCCAACAGTGACAGGATTTCTCAGATCAGAGATATCAACAACCGTTAATGACATATCACCAATTTGGGCGCAGACATAGGCGTAATTCCCATAGGCTTTCACACGATATGCGCCTCCCAGCCAGTTGGGCGTCCCAATGCCGTGGACGTTGCCGACTAAGGCGGGCACTAGAGGATTGACAGCGTCGATTATGGTCAAGCTATGGTCTTGCTGACTGCAGGCAAAGATATAAGGTGGCATTTATTCCTCCCATTATCATGGGGTCCCCCCTCTCCTTCAAAGGAGAGGGGGCCTCTCACTCTCATCTGCTTTCATAATTTTCTCCCGTTCTTTTTTCGGTGACTATGCCAGGCACATCTATCTAGGGGGGAGTCTCAAGGTAGCAGCTCAGGATGGCAATGGCTTCCTGGACATTGAGCTGCTTATCTTCAGCCATCTTACTGATGAGGTCCAAACCGATGTACTTGACCACCAAGTAGCCTGTGGCGATAGCCTCACTTTTTAAGGGGTTGTGTGGGATACGCTCTAATAGGGGCTTCATGTATTCTGGTATGAGGTCCTCACCCTCCTTCTTCAGCTTGAACGAGCTGCCGCGCTCGGCCAGGTCGGGCTGGTGATGACTTCCATAATCATTAGACTCACGTCCATCACTCACCTCCTTTTCAACTTCTAAGGAAAGATAACCTTTGAATAATCACTGCGTACCCATCTGTCCTGGGTATCAAAATAGCCGGTTTCCGCCTCTACCTTGTAGCTGCTTATTCGGCTGAAGTCAATCCACTGAACCCGGTGCCAAGTATGGGTTTCGCCCGGGTTAAGAGTAATTTCTATTTCACTGTCAACATTGCCCACGGAGTCCCAGACATGTAAAATCTGAACCCCGGGTCCAGCGCTGTTATTGGTAACGTCAACCCAGGTCTCGCAGACCGTGTATGGGTCGATGGTAGGGTACATTTTTTTCCTTGCAAATACATTAAACTCAACCGGTTCGGGCTCAGGTTCTGGTTCAGGTAGCGGTATCTCCTCGGGTGGTGGTTCTTCCTCATATGGCGGAGGTGGAACAGGCGGTATCTCCTCGGGTGGTGGTTCTTCCTCATATGGCGGCGGTGTAATAGCCTTGAAGTAGGCCGTGGCTGACTTGCTCCTATCCATGGTGATGCTTACTATGGGACTGGTGCCTGCCGCATCGCCTGCCCAGCGGTCGAAGGCCGCCCCGTATCCTGGTCTGGCGGTGAGGGTAACCGTCGCCCCGGCAGGGTATTCTCCATCAGTTGGCGTCACCGTGCCCTTGCCTACCGTGTAGACGTACAAGCGGTACTTAGCTGGGGGTGGAACTCCAGGTGGCGGTGGCAGCGGTATCTCCGGTATCTCCGGTATCTCCGGAGGTGCCGGGGGCTTGACCCACGGCCAGTAAATCTGCATCGAGCGTGGTAAGGGAGGTCCCAGTTGTACGGGCATCGGGTACCATTCTTCTTTTATCTCAATAGCCATGTCAAACCCCCTTGTTGTTGACAAAATAGCAGCTCAGGATGGCGATAGACTCCTGGACACTGAGCCCCTTTTCCTCAGCCATCTTCCCAATGCTGTCCATCCCGATGTACTTGACCACCAAGTAGCCGGTGGCGATAGCCTCACTATTTAACGGGTTGTGTGGGATACGCTCTAATAGGGGCTTCATGTATTCAGGTATGAGGTCTTCGCCCTCTTTCTTGAGCTTATAGGCGCTACTGTGCTCGGCGAGGTCTGGCCTGTTCCGCAGAGCGTCGACCACATAAATCTCCCAGAGAGTCTTGGTCATCGTCCACATCTCCGCCGGTGGATAGTTCTTGCTGCAATTCTTGAACTCGTTTAGTGCGCTATCTACCTTGCCGCGCCAAACTCCAAGCAAGTAAACTAGTCCAAACAGAGAGAGACAGCCTGAAATGGCACCAACTAGGCTGACTATATTATCAGGCATAAGCTAATCTCCCCTATTTTCTCTTTTCTGTGAAGATGGCGGGAATGCTCACCCCAGTGAGAGCCTTGATGGCGGCGGCTATCCCTGCGCCGTAGAGAGCGATTAGTCCGGCGTAAACGGCTATTGCTGCGGCTGTCCAGTCGTCAAGCGCCTGGGCCAGCAAGGCGACAACCACGTAGGCAATCAGTGGTACCACCCGGGTACCCACAAAATCTCCGAGGTTGCGAAAGGAGAACTCTCCTTTGGTGATGGCAGCGGTGATGGAGAGGGTGACGTTAACTGCCATGAGTGCCACTAGGGCAATTATCTCGGGTCCGGTGATGACTTCCATAATCATTGAGTTTATGTCCATTTTTACCTCCTCTTTTATTCTCCAGGGGTGCTGAGCGCCAAGTGGAAGCTCAGGGCGGAGCATGCTTGGCACGGCGAGCGCTTGGGCTGAACGGACCCACCCCTGCTGTTTCCAGCTTTACCGACGGCTATTGCCATACTCAGCACCCTGCAGCTCTATTCTACTTCCTCCTTCTCCCTTTTTAAACGGTAGTATCATACTGTTGAATTATCCCTATCCCAGTTTCAAATTCGGGTGAAAGCTCATCCTCTGTCTTGGCTTCGGGTCCAGCCTGAAGGTGTGCGGTTTTGCTGGCGGTGCTGCTGGCGGTTCTTCATAAGTGTAGCGGTAGGCAGTATCAAAGGCCGTATTCTCTGACCATGCCCCAGGTTTGCCATAGGTCCACCATTCATCGGCTTTCACATCCTCTAGTTGTATTCTAATAGCGGGGCAGTTATCATTGTCTCCACTCTCATATTTGGGGACAATTCTGACTTCTTCGTTGATAGTTACTGGCGTTTCAAATTCTACTTCTATATAGGTTGCCTCTGTGGGTAAATCACCCGCGTTTCCCCAGACCTTTGAGACGATTATGCTATCATCACTTACTTTCATTATTTGTAGCGTTAGATTGTCGGTAGGTGCGCCTACTTTGAGTAGCCAGAAGCCTAACTTAGTTACTTTTCGGTCGGCAATTGTCAACCTTTGACCACGGTGGGTATTACCAGGGGGGTAGATGTTGCTGGTGTAGTTATGGTTGGTTTGTTCCTCAACTGCCATTTACCCGATTCCCCCCTTAATTGAACCAACGCGAATGACCGCATTCGTCAGCTAATCCTCCATCTCGCTACAGACTCCTTACACCGAGTACCAGATTCTCAGTCTCATCTTTCCTCAAATTCAACAGTAGCTTGATACTATTGAATTCCCGGCATACTAGGCTGTCGGCACTCCCAGCTTATCTCTCCTGAAGATGACACCATAATGGTTCACCACGATTTCCCCCAAGCAATCGTCGGCACTTGCCGCAAGCCGTCGAATCCGGAGTGCCAGGATATCATCGCCCACGACATTATTTGGTGTATGAACATCGTAATTGATGTTAAATCCCACCTTGTAGCTCTGGAACTGGGCGGCGAGAGCTCCCGTGGCCGTCTGGACCGGAACAAGGGTTTCGGTAGCCGGCACGATGTCGGTGCCAGGGGTGTAGTGTTCCCACCCCATCTGGAGGTTAAAGTTCCTGGTGTCCTCAGCAATCGCCAGCCAGCAATACAGGTGAACAAAGATATCGCTTTTCTCATCATACCGGCTAGGCACGCAGATTGTGGCAAACAGCTCCTCACCGCTGTCAGCGACATACTCCGGCAGGCTGAACCCACGAAATAGCCCCTGCGTAACCAGCGTTGGCACACCGGTCTGACCCCGTATCGTTTCATAGTCGAGGTCGGGGCGGAGCTCGATGTAAACCAGCCCATCGCCTTGGAGACGAACCGGTGCGATTGCGGGGAACTTCGACCAAAGTTGGGCTCCTGCTGGGCTAAATTGCATTCTACTGTGCATGTCTTGGCCATCCTTCGCTCCTATTTAGTAAAGGCGTTAGCTTTTAGGCTTAAATTTCCAGCGTGGTGACATTATCGTCAGTATCGATGATGAAGGTGCCGATGTGCCGGCACTTCATCTCCAAGTCGATGATTGGCTTAATTCCTATCTCTCTATAAACCTTGTCGAAGAAAAAGAAGTCCTCTGATATACCGCCAAACTCCCAGACAAACCACGGCTGGGGTACCCTCTCGAAGACGCTGCGGTGAATCAATGCGCATCCCAATCCGGTAACATCAACCTGCACCAGCCGAGCTTCCTGCTCTGGTGCTATTGGGGCGTAGCCGTTACCCATTTTCATCCAAGCCGAGAGCCCTCTTTCCCCCTTTCTTTTTTTGGCCATATACATCCCGCAGGCTATGGGCAGCTGGTGGTTCAAAAGCGTAACCAGCAGCTCATTCGGGCCGATTATATCATCGTCAAGAAAGAAGAAGTACTCGGCATCACTTTTAAGCGCCTCTATTACCAACCCTGTCCGGTTGGTGGTCAAAGAAAGCCCTCGTTGCTCAAGATAGCTTGTCCCCGGCGGCTTAACCAGCCCCTCTTTCCACCACCGCTCCCACTGCCGGTAGCCCGATTCCCCCTTATGGGGTATCAGCACCATGACCTTCTGGTTGGTCGATTGTATTCTGGTTAATGGTCTACTTCTATCCCATGCCATTAGTATTTACCTGTTTAATTTTAATTTTAATGTTAAATCTCGATAAAAGGCAGCTCTACTTCTTATTCCTCGGCGTATTCTTACTCTGCTCAATTAGTTCACGCCAACAAAGCTAACCTGCTCTCCGCTAACCTCAGCAACCACATAAACATGGTCAAAGTTGTCAACATCCAGGGATACCGCTTCTCCACCATCAAGAACAAGGCCTTGACCTGAGCATGCCGCTTCATACCAGGGCCTGTCACCCGAGCCGCCGACAGCAATCATACCACTGTTGGCCGCCAGTGCCTTGACCAGGACTGACTTGATAGCGCCGCTGTGGAGAACTTGCCCGCCTGAGAGATCGGTAAGTTGCCTAATGGGTCCGGTCTTAACTATGGTGGGTGTTTCAATGGAAACTGTCTCACCGGAGACCTTGGCGATTACTGTTTCGCCTGAAATCTTGCCAATGACCTGACCAGAGGTAACGACTACTGATTGACCGCTGACCTTAGCTACCACTAGTCCTGAGGTAACGACTACTGATTCACCGCTGATTTTGGCTACCACTAGTCCTGAGGTAACGACTACTGATTCACCGCTGACCTTAGCTACCACTAGTCCTGAGGTAACGACTACTGATTCACCGCTGATTTTGGCGGTGACAATGTCCGCGACTGTGACGGCTATGGCTATCTCACCTGAGCCAGTAACCCGGACTTTTCTCCATTCACCACTCTCATAGTCATAGCCTTCTAATCGGATTTGCTCACCTGAGATTTTGGCGGTGACTATATCGGCTACAGTGACGGCTATAGCTATCTCACCTGAGCCAGTAACCCGGACTTTTCTCCACTCCCCACTCTCATAGTCATAACCCATTATTAGGATTTGGCCAGATGTGATGTGAACGGATTCGGGTAAAGTGTTTAAAACCCGGAAGGAGCAGCCAGCCACTATCTGGGCGCTCAAGGCGGTGGCGAAGGTGATTTCACCGGTGGTGGAGTTGAAGGCGCTTATCCCGGTGGTCTCATACTTGGCGACGCCTGACATGATGAGGATGCTCTTGCCCGTCAGAAAATCATTTTTGCCAATGAGGGCATTGTCTATCAGTGAAGTGTAATCAGAGGCGCCGTCAGCAGTGGTGATGCCACTGTAGGCGGTTAAGGTTCTAATTAACTCTTCTCTTGCTAGTGCGTATCCTTCTCCTGCCATGATTCCTCCATTTTAATCATTCCTGCACCACCGCCTCCACCTCAAGCACACCAGTAGTAGGAGCGGTACTGACGTCTATCTTTACTCCCACGTATGGCATCCAGTCATCCCAGGCCAGACCGATTGTTATATCGTTTGCAGCGGCACAGGGAAGTGATGGGCCTATCTCGACAACACCTGTTCGGTTGTCCCGGATGTTGCCTACGGCTGTTACCTGAATTGACTGGTTCAGGGTAGAGTGAATCTTTAGGATGAGCCTCTTTCCTTTTGTCCAGTCTACCATCCTGGGGGAGTAGAATGTGCCTGCTGTCCTTATGGATTCTCTATAGATTTCCTCGATGTCTTTGGCTTTCCAGGGAGTGGTTACCTCAACTGGTGCGGGTGTCACTGGGGGGGCTGGGAGACCGGGTGGCCCAGGAACCCCAGGTACTCCGGGTACTCCAGGTATCGCCGGTGCGATACCTGGCCAAGCCTCAAGGGCTGCTATCAGCCGGTCAAGTCTTTTGATTAGCTGCGCTATGTCTTCCCACGGTGCCCTCTCCGGGGTTGATGGTGGAGGTGGCGGGTGTATTTCTCCTCCCATAACCATATCAACCTCCTTCGACCTCCCTCAAAAAAGGAAGGGGCAAGCAATATTGATTTGCTCGCCCCGTTTTTCTTTTATAATAATACTAGTAGCTCGCCTTAGTCAACCTTATTAGATTGGCGCTCCCAGCTTGTCTCTTCGGTAATGCATATACCAGTCAATTATAACAACCTCCCCTGTTATCTCAAGTTCAGAGGCGGCTATCCTCCTCAGCCTGGCGGTAATCACCTCTCCATACTTGATTTCATTCCCTACTTCGCCTATGTCGTATTCAATAGTAAAATCGCAGATAAAGGATTGATACTGGGCAGCAGTCCCCGTATCCTTCTCAACAAGGTCAGCGATGTTTGAGGTTGCCGGCACCACCCCATTCTTGGCAAAGTGCTCCCAGGCCAGTTGCAGCCGGAACTTCCTATCGGTATTGGCGGTGTCCAGGGCCGCAACAACAGACGCGGTAATATCACTTGCTCCATCCCATCTCCGGGGCACATTCTGCCTGAAATATAACTCCTCATGCTCGGCAGGAGCTGACCATACAGGCAAGCTGTAGCCCTTATATAGCCCCCCATCCGGAATAGTAACTTCGTCAGGAACAGCATTAACCCGGATTTCGTTGCTATCCAGCTCGGGGCGCAGTCTAATAGTAACCAGCCCGTTGCCTTCGAGGGTAACCGGGTATATTGCGGGGAACCTCGACCATTTTACTGGTGCTGGGCTGAACTGTATTCTGGCCATGGAGACCTCTACTTTTAAGGATAGTAGAAATCTTCCATTCTGGCAACTGCGTCTTACAGTTCTACCAGAGAATTACCGACTCGATCTCTATAGATTTGATAGGCAACTGTCCAGAGCTGGAGTTTATGTCCCAGCCCTATTATTTCCCCATCTTTCCAATCCAGAAGTTCAGGGAAACCGTTGAAGCGGCAAGAATCAGCTGTGCTAGCTATATCCTCTAGCCCGTGCCTTCTCGCCCCCTCGGCGATGAAATACTGCTCGAATGGCCAGATGGCTCCCTTTATATAGGCGCCGGATTGATAACCCTTTTCTGTTGGGGCGAGCGTCCGGTAGCCAGCTGGTGTTTTCAGTAGCTCTGAGGCGATGCCAAATAAACCTATTTTCTCTCTGGGAATATCACCCGGCTCTAAGTAGTAGAGAGAATGCAGAATATCTGAGGTGAACCCAGATATTCCGCCCTTGGCATCAATGGCTATTATGGGCTTTGGCTCAACCATGAACCTCTGCCAAAAAGCATTTTTCGTCTTATCTATTAGTGTCTCCTCGGCTCCGATAACCTTTAGTGCTCTCAGCGCCTGAGCCTGGGTTAGCAGGAAGCTCACCGGATAGTTTAATTTTCTCGGTACTGGTGACTCGCTGTCCTTCCAATACGTGGCCCCGCAAGCGTACTCCTTGGCGCCACAAAAGCTCGGGTTTTCAATGACAAGCCCATCGTGAGTTATATGCCCGATGAGCCAATCCGCTGCTTTGTTGATGTAGTCGCGGTTTTCTTCAATCACCTCTTGGGGTAGCAGTGAAGTCATTAGGAAAAGCAGGGTGCTGTCAAAAGAATTGTACCTTGTCCCCAGCCCTCCAATAAATACATCCTCCCACTCGTGCAAAATCCGTCCCGGCTCCTCGCCAGTAATTGGATTATACCGCGTGCCTTGAGTGTGGCAGGCAAAGCGGAACGTTTCCTCTAAAAGTTCCAAATCGTGCATCATAATGGCGCTCAGAAACAAATCCCGCATCACTGGCCCCCACTGGTGGCCGCCAGCGCCATACATCCCGGCACGATACAAGGAAAATAGTGAGCCATCACTATTTAACCGGTATCGCAAGCAATCTAAAGCAGCTCTGATATCCACTTGCGCGAACTCTACCAGTAGATATGCTGGTTGGCTATCTCATCAAACAGCTTCAGATGGCCTTGGGCAGATTTCTCGATGCTGAACTTTTTGGCCTGCTCAACGCAGTCCTCGGCTTTGATGGTTGAAACCCTATCCTCACGTATTATGGCTTCCGCTTCTTCTAGCGAGTTCACCACGAAGCCAGATTTGCCGTCGACCACTGTCTCGGGTAAAGCTCCTCTCCGATTGACAATAACGGGCATGCCGCAGGACATTGCCTCCACTGGCACCAATCCAAAAGCCTCGTTATAGTTAACGAGATGGATGAGTGCTTTATGATTTTGATACAGCTTCACCGCTTCCTCCCGTGGCACCCCTTCATGGAAGACAACTTGGCTTCCGTCGCATTCGGACTTCACCCGATCGAGGTACTCACGGCTGCCGATTATCTCCGTATCGCCGTAGAGGTCGACGGGGACATTGCACTTCTTACCCAGGAAAGCTGCCTCAAGAGCACACTTTTGGGTGCTGTATCTACCCATGAATAAGTAGCGGTCGCTCCTCTCAATGCTGGGGTCAGCTTTGTAAACCTGTAAATCGATGCCGTTGTATACGGTGCGGGTAATAAAGCCCCATTTCATGGTGATTAGGCTGCCCTGGTCCTGCGAAAGCGACACGATGCAGGGGTATTTGATTGGGGGTGGAGAACCTAAACCTTGGGGGTCGGAGTGCCAGATGTGGATGATTGGTAATTGATGGTCAGTCTCCATCTGCGATAGGACAGTATGCCAGAGCCAAGTATTATCCATGACGACATCGAATTGGGGAAGCCTTGCCTTATAGGCGATATAAGCTTGCTCTTCCGAGCATCTGAGGGGGACAGGGATAATCTCTATGCCCTCACCTAAATCACTCGCCTCAGGGGCAACAACACTTACTTCACAGCCAAGCTTCTTCAATTCAATTGCCCAGAGAGCCACAAGGTGTTCCAGTCCGCTATAACCCGCCACTCCTTTGGGGGTCAGTCTGTAAATAGATGTTGAGATAATGAGAACTTTCAACTTTCATTTTTGCCCGTCCGCCTTTGGACTCTAGTCGAGTCTTTTTCTTTCAAGTCAACTGAGATTTACTATCCCCCTTTCCACTTTTATTAATGGCTTTAATGTATATGAAGGTTCCATCGCACTCAGTAGTTACCTTATTAACCTGTAGCATTAACAAAACCAATATCTTGCCCACCCTCCTTTCATCCGGTACCCAACTATGTTTGAAACATAGAGCACATTTTTCATCGTTTCTCCAGGGCAATGTGATAAGTAATTTTCTTCTGGCGATCCTTAAACCCTCTTCCAATGCAGCTTCTACCCCTCGAAACCACTTCAGGTGCTCTAACAAATCTGCCTCGACAACGATATCCATACTCTGGTCTTCAAAATCAAGCCCTTTAGTCACATCGCCAACTCGGAACCACCTTGATGGGAATTGCCTCCGGGCAGCCTCTATATTTCCCCGGTTTATGTCGACACCACATTTACCATCAATCTCATTCAATATCCACCCAAAATTGCAGCCAACATCGAGAATCTCTCTCGTTCCAGCACAATGCTCTTTAAGCCAGCTTATTCTTCTTTGCTGTTCCGGTTGCATGAGCGTTTCAATATGTGTAGCTCCCTCAGTGCCACCCTCTTCCTCCAGCCATTTCTGGTGCTCTACCTGTTGTTTGAGCAATGCTCGCTTAACCATCGGTAAAACTCCTGATAGCGTTTGTCTAGTTCTTCTCTTGAGGCGTCTTCATACTCTATTAATCCTGAATTGAAGAAATTCCAGTAGTGAGCGTAATCTGGGTCTATCCACGTTATTCCAAAAGCTTTAGGGTTTTGCCACACCGGGCTTCCCGGATAGGGGGCAAACCTTGAGCAGGTCCACTTATCTGGGCGGTATGTCTCCATGAATTTCTTGTTTAACCTTATGGTTTCCTCAGTTTCCAGTGGCAGGTGCATTACAAAATATACCTTTGAGATTATGCCGTGTTTCTTGAGCAGCTCAATAGCCTTTCCAGAATCCTCGACTCTAACACCCTTGTTTACCTTATCCAGAACGCGCTGGTCTGCCGACTCCAATCCGGTCCCCATTTCAATACAGCCGGCTTCCTTCAAAGCCACGATACAATCCTCAGTAATGAGATTGCCTCGTGAGTGTGCCTTAAATTTCACCCTGAGTGGGGCAAGCTTCTCGCATACCCTCATCATCCACCCGGGGTTGGCGGTGAAGTTGTCGTCTTCGACTCGAAAAGAGCGACAGTCGTATTTGGAGATAAGCTCCTGGATTTCGTCTCTAATGTTCTCCGGGCTTCGGTATATTACCGGTTGCTTAAGCATATTAGCGCAGAAGGAGCATTTTCCCCAGATACATCCTCGTGAGAATATAACGGTTGTCGCTTTCTCAGCATGGCCATATTTCTCACCAGGAATCAGGGTTTCCGAAAAACAATTTGCCAGGTGTCTGGCCGGAAAAGGGAGCGAATCAAGGTCTTCTATTCTCGGCATATAAGTTCGCTTAGCCAATATGCCTTTCTCAATATCGGCGAGGGCAAATTCCCCTTCGCCTATCACTACACAGTCAAAATACTGGTCACAATCTTCGGGAAGTAGAGAGGCATGAGCACCACCGATAACAGTAGTGCATTTCGGATCTCTACTCTTGGCAAGTTGAGCCAGTTGCCTGGCATCTGAAATCTCCCCTGTCGTGGCACTGAATCCGATTATCGAGGCCTCAGGTATCAAGTCTATATCAGCCTTTTTATCCCTTAAGTCGGCAATCTGGACTCTGTGGCCAGCTTGTTCGAGTACGGCAGCCAGATAAAGCACGCCGAGATTGGGGTACATAGTCGGTGTTTCCAAGACAGGATTTGGAGGCATAACTAGAATCAACTTTCATTTTTGCCCGTCCGCCTTTGGACTCTAGTCGAGTCTTTTTCTTTCAAATCAACTGAGATTTACTACCACCTTACCCCTCCAGCGATTTCTTTTAGAACCGGAATGAGGCGGTCTACCGTAGCCTCAACGGACCACCTTTTCAGGGCTCTTTCTCTGATTAAGTCTTTATTGAGGTCACCAGCTTTGGCCATGTATTCTTTAAAATCATTTTCATCTCGGGCAATAAAGCCAGTAACTTCGTGTTCTATTATTTCTCGGTTAGCGCCTATATCATAGGCTATAACGGGCAGGCCGCCACACATCGCCTCGATTGACTTATGAGAGGAAACCTCTGCATAGTTGACCGTGTGAAGTAATGCCTTTGCCTTAGCTATAAATTCAAATTTTACCTTATCAGATACATTGCCTTGATAGACTATTTGCTCAGGGTCAGAATTGCCTTCGACCCACTCTAAATATTCTGAAGGATCGCCCACAGCTAACCCACCGATTATGTCAAGCCCCTCTCCCAGCTCCCGGCACAGCGTTATGGCGTCTCTAACTCCCTTCTCTGGATTCAGTCGCCCTATGAAAAGATATCGCCCATTGTCATTCTCATGGGGGAGGTACGCCGCAGGGTTGACGCAGTGGGGGTCAATTACCCTTGATTTGAGGCCTTGATACTGCTCTAATTCCCGTTTTTGAAATTCTGAAAGGCTGGCGATGTTATATGATGGCAGCGGGAATTGCATAATTGACGGCGTATGCCATATTAGGGCAATGGCGGGCAGGTCCCGTTCCAGCATGGCAAAATGCCGATGGTCAAAACTAATTATGGCATCGAACTCGTTAAGCCGGTGGCTATAGTAGTGATAAGCCCTCCTCTCGCCCTCAATGAAGTCCCCGCAGGGGCCGGTGTTGATATGGGTTATCCCCCTGGGGAAGCTGCTTCCTTCCGGGGTGGCCACCGAGACTTTAAAGCCACGGCGGCTTAGTTCTTCCGAGATTAGAAAGCAGAGCCTCTCAATCCCCCCGTACCGAAGCTCTGGGCCTAGCGGGTAGATGGCAGTGCTGATACACAGGATTTTAGCTAACTCTCCTTTCTTCCCTTCATCTCTACCAAGACCTAGCTTTGCCCTCTCCGCCCTGAGGCTGTAATCATTGGGGATTGGTTGGACTTTTCTTTTTTCGGCGACTCGTTTTAGGCGGGCCTCCTCTGATATATTAGCTCTCTTTCTTACCGGGTGGGGCAGCATATAGCAGGGCGCTTCCCTGTCCACAAGAAACCGGCAGCCATATGCTTTTAATCTCGCCCCCAGGTCAGCATCAGCTCCACCACGCCTCCCGTCGAATGCTTCATCCAGGCCGTTGATATCAAGCAACGCTTCAAGTGGTGCCGAATCGTTTCTCCCCCAAAACCAATCAGGATTGTCGTTTTCGCACAAATTCCTATCGATGGAGACTCTGGAGATATGGCCTAATCTCCAGTCGGGGGGGAATGTCTCCGGCCATGTTGGCTTGAAAGGCCGTTTCCAAATTGAAATCAGGTTCTCCGGCGTGGCTTCCTCGAAGTTGTCCTTTAGCGGAAAGTCAATAGGCGGTGTGTATTCGGGGTAAGTTGCAATATTACCTTCATCATTTTTAATCTGTAGCGGCATAGGCGGTGCCCCAGCCCATACTGATTTACCTGAAGCTACAATGGCATCAATGAGTGGCCCACTTATTGTAACTTTAGGCCCGTACTTGCTATAAATTTCCCAGTGTCTTTCCAGAACCCCTGGGTGTGGGTAAATATAGTCGGGCATAATGTAAATCAGTTCGCCTTCGGCGTGGATAAATCCCGTGTTTCCTGCCAAGCATGTCGTCGCGTAAGGTTTTATCTCTCTGGGGGGTATATGTTTCAGATTGAGGGAGCCACCTACATATTCCTTCAGTATATCTTTGCGCTGTTCCCACAGGTCATCAACCAGTATCCACTCGAAGTCCTTGAATGTCTGGTTTCTTAAGGCATCCGTCATTGAATCGATGTATCCCGGCCTGTATATGATAACTAAAACTGATATCTTTGGGCTCATTTATCCTCCTTGAAGATGATCTGGCTACCATAGTGCTCAAATCTGAAGGGTACAGATAAAAGACTACCCAAGCTTTCTTTTACCTTGCTTTGTAGCTCTGGGCTGACGAAGAGCAGTAGAAAACCACCTCCACCAGCACCCAGCAACTTACCGCCTATTGCTCCAGCCTTGCGAGCTGCATCATAGATACTGTCAATCTTGGGTGTGGATATAAAATCAGTTAGACTTTTCTTTAGGCACCAGCTTGCATGAAGTAGACGGCCAAATTCTGATAGGTCACAATTACTACCCAGAATCTTCATGGCTTCATCGACCATCTCATATATCATCCTTAATTCCCGCTTTCTTTGGGGAGTAACCTTAATCTGCCTTGCCACAATTTTAGACGCATCCTGGGGTCTGACAAAGCCAGTAAAAAGCAACATGAGGTGATCTTGAAGCTGTTTAAGCCTTTCTGGTTGCATTATTACTGGTGTAACCTGTATATTATGGTTTCCACTGAAATCTATCCGATTGAATCCGCCGAAGGCAGCGTGGGTTTGGTCTTGAGAACCCACATTCTCTTTAATTATATCTTGCTCAATGTGAATAGCTTGGAGGGCTAACTGCGTCTTAGTTACTGCCATCCCCTTTAGGGTATGAAGAGCATGCAATAATCCTACGGTGAATGTTGAACTTGACCCCAAACCTGTTCTGGCTGGGATATCCCTATTATGGTGGATCTCTATTCCATCGGTTATTCCAATAAATTTCAGGGTTTCCCTTATCGAAGGGTGCTTAATGTCACTTATCTCCCGAACACGCTCTATCTTTGAATAGACGACTTGGTGTTTATAATCAAAGAGGGGAGGCAGGTACCGACAGCTAATGTAACAATACTTATCGATACTGGTTCCTAATACTGCTCCTTCACTTTCTCTATACCAAACGGGATAATCAGTACCGCCACCAACAAAAGAGACCCTGAATGGTGCTCTTGATATTACAAGCATGCTTCCCTACTCCGTTCACTCAATGTAGTGCCCCTCCTCATCCCTTTGGGACAAGATAGGTGTTCGAGTCGGCCACCAGATATTAAATCTGGGGTCATTCCACATAAAAGTCTTCTGGTTAGGCTTATCGGGGTTATAATATTCAGACTGCATGTAGTGAAATACGGCATAATCAGACAGGACTAGAAAACCACTACCATACTTAGGATGCTTGAAAAGCTGGTGGCGGTTTCTGTCTGACAGGACAAAAGCCTGCCACTTGCCGAACTCCGGGTCTTTCTCGTCGCAGTTAACAACTACATAGTAAATACTGCCATATAGGCATTGATTTAGCTTCCAGCAAGAAGGGCTGTAATGGATGCCCCTGAGCACGCCTTTGGTTGATGTCGAGATGTCATGTTCCACAAATTTAACATCAATACCTTCTTGGCGTAGTCTTTTCCGATACATCTCCTCGTGATATGTCATCACATAATCGCCCCTGAAGTCTTCATTGATGTCAGGTTTGATTAGGAAAACATCCTTTAACTTGGTCTTACTTACTTCCATAGAAATTTAGGGCAAGGGGACTGCCTGCTTTAGCTGGCAGAGGAATTGCCCTACCTCCTTTATTAGATTTGACTTGCCACTAAAGATGTGATACACTAATTCTTGATGGAAGATAAAGTTACTCGCACAGTATCCTTGAAGCTGGTTAACTCTCCCGAGGCACTGGGGGAAACGATTGATAGCTTTGCCCAAGCCTGTAATTATGTTAGCCAGATAGCCTTTGAGAATAACTATCTTTCTCAGCGTTTGGCTTTGCATAGGCTTACTTACAAGGATATTCGCTCTCGATTTCCCCTTACTGCCCAAATGGCTTGCTCTACTATTCGGCAAGTCGCTGGCACTTATACCTCGATGAAGTCCAATGGTAAGAGGCATCTGGCTACTTTCAAGCCTACCAGCATCCTTCTTGAGGGTGGAGTTAGGGGTAGAGATTTCAGGCTTATACCCAAAGCCCAGACGGTAAGCATCTCTACTATTAAGGGAAGAATTAAAATCTCCTATGTTCTTGGTGCTCCCCAAGCTAAATATCTCACTGATAGCTGGGATATAGGAGCTGCTACCCTTATCAAACGCAAGAGGGGCATCTTTCTCAATGTTACACTTTCTAGAACAATCAACGCCCCAGAACTTAAAGATGTAGCCACAATCATTGGCTGCGATATGGGGCAGAGATTTATAGCCGTTACCTCCACCGGAAAGTTCTTTGGTGGGAGTAGAGTTAAGAATAGAAAACATTACTACAGGAGAGTTCGCAGAAGCCTTCAAGCTAAAGGGACGAGGGGTGCTAAACGCACCTTGAAACGCCTTAGCAGTAGAGAGCAAAGGTTTCAGACCGATGTAAACCACTGTGTCTCGAAGGCTATTGTGAATGAAGCTCTGAAATACCCAAAGCCAGCAATCGCTATCGAAGACCTCACTGGTATCAGGATGTCTACCAAGCATAGGAAAGCACAGCGGAGTGATTTTCATTCTTGGGCTTTCTACCAACTCAGACAATTTCTTGAATATAAGGGAGAATATGCTGGTATTGTAATTCAAGCTGTTAATCCCCGAAATACCTCTAAAACCTGTTCCTGCTGTGGGCACCTTGAAGATGGTCAGAGGAATGGTCTTGGCTTCCGATGTAAGGCTTGCGGTTTTCAGCTTCATTCCGATTTAAATGCCTCCCGTAATATTGCGAACCTCCTACGCTCTACCAGACAAGATTTGGAAGAGCTGGGCTATGAGTCAACTAGCCCTGAAGTCTCGCCCCTTGGTGGGGTAGAGACAAGCCGTCTGCTTTAGCTGACGGTGGTTGACTTAGTTCCCTCCCGGTGATTTTTTCGCCTGGCAATTTGAAAATCTTATTCTTGATATAATGCCTATAGATGTAGTTGTTAATATTCTTAAACAGTGTGTTGGGCGGAATAACCTTTATCAAGGATAAGGCAGCTTTGTCGAGCGGATAAGGTAGCTTGGTGATGAACGCCCCCAATAGGTAGATATTATATCGTATGTTTTTCTCCTTTTCGGTGAAGGGTAGCGCTGACCTCTGCGAACAACCACTCATATCGCCTATGTAGGAAGGGTCGATAAGCCCGCGTTGGACACAGTAGTTATATAACTCAGTTTTTTCCATGGGGACTGTTGTCGAATAGTTTGGGTAGGTTACCTTCGCCTGTTTGCTCAGCTTTATGGTATCCAAGTCATCCTGCAAGCTAGATTCGGGAACCGCCAGCATATAATTAACCCAGGTGTTTATGCCGTATTCTCTTATTCTTCTCAGTCTTTCTACTATATTCTCAGTCCGCATCTGCCTTTTAAGAATGCTCTCTCTTATATAGGGCGATGTGCTGTCAACCGAGACGTGAACTGAAAAACAGCCCGCTTTCTTGAGCAATTTCAGCATGGCGTCATTTACGGTATCAAGCCTCAAATAACAGTTGAATGGAATGCCTATTCTTTTGGAGTATTTCTCACAAAACTCTTCAAGCCAATCATCAACCTTGATAGCAAAACAGTCGTCACCAAACTTTATGAACTCCATTCTATATTTTCGTCCCACGTCTTCTATCTCCCTAATAATCCTTTCAACAGAGAACCGCCTCACAAATGGCCCCTTCCCCCTGTAGAGTTGGTGATAATAATTATTGCAGCAATATGTGCACTTGAAAGGGCATCCCCTCGAGACGTAGAAGGTCTTTTTGGCGGCATCCTTAAGAAATGAATTGGCAATGACCAAATCTCTATCTGCCGGGGGGAGTTCGTCTAAATTTCTGATTAACGGCCGGACTGGATTTACTTTGTTCTGAGTGATAAGATTCTCAACATTGTCAAAGGGATCGCTTTGCTCGACTTTAACTAGGAAATCCCTAAAAGCATGTTCTCCCTCCCCAATGCAATAGGCATTCATTCCACTCTCAGAAAATGTCTCCGGGGAGAATGTTGGATGAGGGCCCCCCATAATAGAAACAAAATCATGTATTTTGGCCGCTTCCTTATGGGCTTGTACCGTTTTTCGATAGCCAATAATATTTACCGAATATGCGACGACATCCGGTTTGACTTGGTCAACTGTAGTCGGCAAATCATTCCTATCAAGCGAACAAAAAAAGGTTACGTGCTTTAGCTGCTTGGCTATAGCGGACAAATAAGCTATGGCAATATGATCGGCAAAGCCGAGGTCATGGACGACAAATAGTATTTTCACTACCTTGCCTCCTTGAAGTAGTTCATCTTATTTAGATATTCGTCTTGATTTTCAACAAACCAGTCCCAGGTCTCCTTTAGCCCATCTAGCAATGTTGTTGTCGGACTGTAATGGATTAACCTCCTGGCTAGAGATATATCCATAACCCTTTTGGGGAATCCCGAAGGCTTTGTCGTGTCAAAGACGTAATTGAAATCAATGAAGCTGTTGAGTGTCTCCACCAGCTCCTTAATTGAATAGCCCCTGCCGCTACCAAGGTTTACGAAGCTTGAGTTAGTCCCGTGGTAGAGGGCCAGAATTATCCCTTCAGCAACATCGCGGCTGTAAGCAAAGTCCCGTATAGTGTTACCGTCTCCCCAAACCACAACCGGGTCGTCTCCGCGCTTTATCTTGGCCATCAGAGACGGGATGACCATAGCGCTGTCAGGGTCGAAGTTGTCACCCGGCCCGTAGACATTGCAAGGTCTGACGATGGAGAAGTTATCTAAGCCGTATTGAGTCTTATATGCTAAGATTTGTAGTTCAGCTATCCTCTTGGCCCAGCCCGGGAACCTGTCCATTGGTAGACTTTCATATTCAATTTCTTCTTTTAGCACTTCCCCGCTTGTATAGGCACCTATGGAACTTGTATAGACGACTTTCTGCACCTTATTGATTCGGCATGCCTCCAAAACATTCGTGTTCATCATCAGGAGTGGCACGAAGAAGCTGGCCGGCTTCTCAAGTGTGACCTTGGCGGAACCCTTTATGCCCGCTACGTGGAAGACGTAGTCCATGTTGCTGGTTACCATCCTGCAATTCACAAGTTCGGTTAGGTCTATGATATGGTGTGCGGCTCTTGAGTCAACATTTATGTGGTCCAGCGAGGCAACCTTGACCTTTGCCCCGGCATCGCACAGTATATTCACCACCTGCCTGCCGATAAGGCCGGTACCACCGGTGACTAAGCAGCTTTTCCCAGCAAAGCTTGCCAAAACATTGTCTTTCATCATGATGACCTGCTAATCCACCACAAAGTACGAAACTCGTGAAGCATAGCGGTACCTTTTTAATTTGATATTATTAAGCCCAAAGGCTTCTTTTAGGGCGATAGTTTCTCCAGGTGAGTCACGGTCGTTCAGCTCATCAAAAGCCAATATACTCCCCTTGACTAAACAAGGCCTGATAGCCTCTAAACACTTGCGGGTGGGTTGATAGAGGTCAAAGTCAAAATAGGCGAGGGCAACAATAGTTTCTGGATACCTTTTCAGGTATTCGTCTATCTCGACCACGGCGTCTCCGGCTACTATCTCGAACTTCCTGATGTGAGATAGCGGATTATCCAGTTCCTGATATTCCATCACTTTTGTAAGGTATTCTATATAGTTTGCCGTGACCGTAATATTGCCGACCTGCATCAGGGATGATGAGCCATCTTGCTCTGACATGCTCGGGAAACCCTCAAATGTATCAAACCCTACAATCTTCCGATGCCGGTTGAAGGGCTCATATATTCCCCTCATGGCAGCGAAGAGGGACATGTTCTGACCCCAACGGGTGCCAAAGTCAATGACTATCCCCTGCACATCAATGATTTGCTGATAGATGTGGTGCAGGAAAAGAATGCGGGAAAAGGTCTTAGAGTTCAGAAATAGCCCCAGATTGGAAAGAATCTGGTCATCGGGTATGGGGCAGTTCCTGAAGAGCTCCGTAAATTTGGCTCGGACGGAATCCTCCTCGGGGCTTGAATAGTCCTTAATACCAGTAGTGATTTTCTGCATTATTTCCTCCTTTGCCTAATATAAGCTGGGATGGGGACATTGCCATAAGCGATAACCCAGGCCCAGTACCTGATTCTACCTTCAACCAGATCGTAGTCATATTTCCCGGCCTTCTCCAGGGTGTGGATTAATCGAACAGGCTTTACTGTCTCTTCTTTTGCGATACTCTTTGCCAGGTCTGTGGGACTCGGCACATGCCCCAGCCTGTTTTCCCTGGCTTCCTCAATGGTCTGGTAAACCAGCCGGGTTCCCTGGCCCTGGGTGCTGACACGAATCCTCTCTGGTGAAATATGGAAAGTTGGTCTCTCGAAAATACTGTCTATCTCTCTAATATCTTCCTCATTAAGGTCGAAATCGGCGGAGGCAGCATTCTCCTTAAGATGCTGCAGGCTCTTTGCCTTGGGTATGGCGACGACAGGTGGCTTACTAATCAGCCACCTTAGAGAGACTTGTGCCAGGGACTTGTTGTATTTTCCCGCTATCTTCCCCAGCAAATTTCTTCGCCTATCCCCGTCAGCAATTCTGCCCTGGTCAAGCGGGCTGTAAGCTATTATTATAATTTTATTATGCTCGCAAAAAGGGAGGAGCTCCCCTTCAATCGTGCGGTCAAATAGATTGTATTCTGTCTGGAGAGAAGCTATTTTTCCATTAGCAAGTGCTGCCTGTGCTTCCTGGAGTCCCCTTAAGTAAAGATTGCTGACGCCGATACATCTAACTTTTCCTTCGCTAACAAGCCTCTCCATCGCCGACATAGTGTCCTCCAGCGGAATTGAGGGATTGGGCCAATGTATCTGGTATAAATCAATATAGTCAGTCTTTAGCCTGCGAAGACTCCTCTCGACCGCTCTCAGGATGCCGTCATATGAATTGTGCTCCGGGGAAAACTTTGTTCCGATGATAACTTTGTCTCTTATGCCCTTGATTGCCTTGCCAATAATCTCCTCAGAGTGACCATTATCGTATCCCTCGGCAGTATCAATGAAATTCATGCCGAGATTAATTCCGGTACGCAGGATTTCTATCTGGCGGTCATCCCAACTGTAGTCTCCCATGCCCTGGCCAATAGCTGGCAACTTTATTGTAGAGCCTAGCTGCTTAGTCACCATATTTGTCCACCCTTAAAATTCGTTCCACGATTGCCTCTTTGTCTAGCCCATATAACTTGTGCAGCCACTCTCGGCTACCATAATCAAAGTGCTGTTTGTCCTCAAGCCCAATGCGCTTCAATGATATGTTCCTTCGGTTATCGGTTAAAAGCTCACTGACAATCGTCCCGATGCCACCGACTACGGAATTTTCCTCGAGAGTTATCAACTGCTTTGACTGACCAACGAGTTCCTTAAGCAGGGCTTCATTTACTGGCTTTATCCGGTAGAAATCTACGACCCCTATATTGATGGATTGCCCCTTGAGTTCATCGGCAACGACAACTGCTTGCTGGCTCATGAAGCCAGTGCTGATGATGTTTCTATCTGAAATTTCTCTAATTACCTTTAGGCCGTCAGAAAAATCATCATCCTCGCTGTATAATGAGGGCAGCTCTCCCTTATCGAGCCTGACGTATACCGGGGTATTGCTTCTATATGCAATCCGTGCACAGGCAGCGGCTGATGGGCCGTCGCAAGGATTTAATATCGTCATCTCCGGCAGTATGCGCATGACAGCGATATCCTGCACCGCATGATGTGTTGGGCCGTCATTGCCAAAGGATAATCCTGCCCCAGAGCCGATAATCGTTACCGGCAGGTTCATACCGCAGATATTGGCCTTAATGTGTTCATAGCAGCGCATAGTTATGAAGGGGATAATGGCGTAGATAAAAACTTTCTTCCCACTCAGTGCCAGCCCCGTGGCAACATCAACCATATTCTGCTCGGCCACGCCAACATTGATGAATTGGCTGGGGAAGTCTCTCTTGTATTTTCGGAGGCTAAAGGCATCGGCATCGGCCGTCAAGAAAATAACATCCCTGTCTTTTGACGCAATATCGTATATCTCGTCGAAGAAGGCGTCCCTAATATCCATGGCTTAGCTCCTTCATCGCCAGTTCAAACTCTTCCCTGGTTGGGATGGAATGGTGCCACTTCAATCCATCCTCCATGAAAGAAACGCCTTTCCCCTTGACGGTATTGGCGATAATCATTAATGGTCGGTCGAGCCTCTCCAGGTTGCTGAGAGTGCTCAATATCTCCTCAAAGGAGTGGCCGTCAACAGCAATGCACTTCCAGCCGCATGCCTTCAATTTACCATCCAGCTTGCCGGACCAGGCGTCTTCCTCGACAACATCCGTAACCGATAGCCGGTTGCGGTCGATGATTCCTATCAGGTTATTTAGCCGATGCTGACTGGCGAACATTATTGATTCCCAGATAGAACCCTCAGCGCATTCACCGTCACCAACGATAGCAAAGGCCCGGTAATTCTGGTTATTCAGCTTTGCCGCCAGGGCTATTCCGGCACCAACCCCCAGCGCATGTCCCAAAGACCCAGTATTATATTCCACCCCGGGAGTATCGAGGTTAAGTTGCCCGCCCAAACTGCTGCCATCTTTACCACATTCTTGGAGCCTGAAGATATCAAAAAATCCCAGGTCAACAAGTATGTTGTATAAGGCGAGGCAGGCATGGCCTTTGCCTAAGATTAGTCTGTCCCGCCCATCCCAGTTTGGATTATTCGGATCGACTCTCAAAATCTTCCCGTAATACAAGGCAACTAATATGTCGGCGCAGGAAAAGGTGCCGCCGATATGGCCCTTCCCTGTCTCGACAACTGTTTTCAGCACCTGTCGGCGCACCCAGTTTGCCTTTTCCTTCAGTTCGTCATATTTTTGCATATTGGTAACTCTTTCTTTCCTGCAGTTTCTTGGCTGTAATCTCCTCTAGCAGACAGTCAAATCTCTCGCGGAATTCCTGTAGCTCCGATAATTCAAGAGCATAGGGCTTGATAAAAAAGCGCTTGTTACCTGTGTAGTAAAACTCATCCATTCTCCATAAATTCTCCATGGCAAGATTACCTATAAACAGATTATCCCTTAAGGCCTGTTCAAATACTTTGGTGCCAGGAAACGGCATGAGATTGGTGACTATTGGCTTATCGATATCGATTTCTTTAAGCATCTCATATGTCTCTTCTAACGTTTCTCTGGTATCCTCAGGCATTCCCATGATAAAAAATGTTCTCACGTATAGCGCTCTGTGTTTCTTGGTAAGCCGAATAATTTCAAAAATCTTATCCCTGGATAGCCTCTTTCTCATCACCTCATTGCGAATAAAATCGGAGCCACTTTCAATCGCCAGTGATACTCTCACCAAGCCAGCGGATACGAGGGCATCCAGTACCTCTTCATTGAGGGTGCCTGTTGAGATTCCGTTTGGCGTTTCGAATTGAATATTTAACCTCCTTTTGATAATCTCATTGCATATCTCTAAGATATGAATTCTGTTAAGGGTGAGGTTGTCATCCATAAACGAAAAGTGCCTGTGTCCGTATTTTTGGTACAAAAACTCTATCTCATCAACCACCTTCTCAGGTGTCCGGCATCTCTGGCGGTGTCCCATAACCATAAACATGCAGCAAAAGGTGCAATGCATGGGGCAGCCCCGGCTGGATATGATCGGGATTGACATGTTTATGGGTAAGTTTTTGGGGTTGTGCCAACCAGAAGTATCGTGATAATAATCCGGTAAGTTAATCAGGTCATATACTGGGAAGGGAATATCATCTAGATTAGAAATAAGCCTTCTCTTTGGATTAACTATAACCTTACCATTTCTCCTATAGGCGAAGCCGTCTACCTTATCAAAATCATAACTCTCATCACTTAGAGTATTTACAAGTTGGAGTACAGATTCCTCTCCTTCTCCAATAACAACCCAGTCTATGGAAGGGCAATTAGCTAAGATCTCAGCAGGGTAAATGGTGGGGTGCATTCCCCCGATTACAATCGGGGTAGTCTTAAACACCTCCTTAATCTTTCCTGAAAAATTTAACACGTCCGGAAATTGCCCTGAGAAGAGACATCCCAATCCGATAAGCGATGGGCGAAAATCAGCAATCTTCTCTATCAAAATACCTTCACATAGCTTAGTCGGATTACCGGATTTATATGGTCTAAATGTATTCAGGTCCAACACTTCCACCTCGTCTTTCCGCAACACTGCCGCCAAATACAATAGGCTGGAAGGGATATAGTACTCCTTATTGGTCAAAATTTCGGGTATTGGGGGATTGACCAGTAGTATCTTCATGAGGCAACTCCCAAGGGTTCAATTATTTTTTGATTATTATCACAGACGACCTCGATAAGTGCGGGGCCTTTTTGCCCGATGATTTCTGAGATTTTATCGTCTATTTCTTCATATCTCTTTATGCTGCAATAAGGCAGGTCAAAGGCGTCAGCGACCTTCTGGAAATCCAGCATCTCATTCCTTTGGTCTGAGCCTACATACCGTCCCTGGCACAGGGTATCCTGTGTATTCCTTATGGATAGATATCCGCCATTGTTAATCACGAAGAGCTTAATATTCAGGTTGTAGCATGACATCGTTTTAAGCTCCTGGATGTTTAGTTCAAGTGAACCGTCACCGGTTACCGCCAGTATTTGTGCATCCTTCTTTGCCACGGAGCAACCAATGGCTAGGGGGATAGCCAAGCCCATAGATGCGAAGGCGCCAGAAGTTATTTCGCGTTGACCCCTTTCAAATTTAAGAGCCTGCCCCGTAACAAAATTAGCCGAGCCGGCATCACTAACAAAAATGTCGTTTTCTCCAGATAATTCGTCAAGACGGCTGACAAAATAATACAGGTCTATCGGGTTTCTCTTTTGTTCAACAGTAACCAGAGGATATTTCCTTTTGTAACCCTGGCACATCTCAAGCCAGCTACTGTAATCCGGCAAAGTCATAACAGAAACCTTATCTAAAATTTTTGTGATGACCTCTTTAACATCCCTGTTAAGTGGCAAATCAATTCTGTTTTTGAACTTCCTTAATTCTGCCTCATCGATATCAACCATTATTACCTTTGCCTTTTGGGAAAAGGCGTCGAGGTTTATCCCGGCAAATGGGACGGCTAACCTGCTGCCCAGACTAAGAATTAAGTCACTCTGTTTCATTATTAAGCCAGTAAATTTGGAACCTTTGGTACCGCCGTGGCCGAAATTGTTCTTATGTGAGAAAGGCAGGATATCCTGGCCCAACCTGGAAAAAATGACGGGGACATTTAAATATTCAACCAGTTCTTTAAACTTGGTTATTGCCTTCGCCATTCTTATTCCTTGGCCGGCGATGATAAGGGGCCTTTTTGAATCTTTCAGAAGTTTTACTATATTCTCAATCTGGGCATCTAAATATTTCTTATCAGTTTTTAGCTGCCTGAGTTTGTATCCTTTGAGCTTGGTTTCATCAACCATGGCGGTTTGGACATCCAGGGGAATATCGAGCCACACTGGCCCGGGCCGGCCTGACTTGGCATAGCAACAAGCTTTCTCTAAATGATAGCGGATACGCTCGGGGTCATTTACCATCTGAGCGTATTTTGTTATTGACTTTACAACAGCTATTATATTAAGCTCTTGGGTTCCAAATGTCCTGAGTGTTTTAATTCTAGTGTTATAAGTTGTGCAGGTCCGCTCTACTTGTCCCGAAATGACCAGTATTGGCGCAGAATCTACCCATGCTTCAGTTACTCCCGAGACTGCGTTCGCTCCACCGGGGCCAGTAGTCACATAGACAACGCCTAACTTCTGAGTTAATCTTGCATAAGCTTCTGCCATCATCGTTGCGGTCGCCTCACTCCTAGCACATATCGGATTCAGATTTTTATTGCAGGCTATACCGTCATCAAGATAGATTGAGCCACCACCAGACAGCAGAAACACATCTTTGGTGCCTTGCTTATAAATAAAGTCCGCGATATAATCTGCAACTCTAATCATCGAGACCTCTAGTATAAATCAGACATTTCTACCAGGATAGTTGACCTTACGCTCTCCAAAGCCTTGAGATATGCCAAAACCACGCTCTTGCTCTCGGTTAACTTATAGACATCTACATTTGTTAAAAGATGTCTCAGTGCCTCGGTATGGTCTTGGGTGTGCTGTGGACCACCATCAAGCGGCACTTTGCTGCCAACCATCGTTCTTATTATTACTTTTGGCTTGAACTGCCCGCACGACATCTCCTCAATCTTATCCAGATGATTCACTAGCTGGTTAATGGCTATAATCAGGAAGTCCATCCTGG
>Ga0307380_10002263_pt1 | contig 27479 bp, 25 predicted proteins | sample UN3MG_FD_202239 | JGI IMG/M metagenome (GOLD analysis project Ga0307380, IMG submission 202239) | Soil microbial communities from Risofladan, Vaasa, Finland - UN-3 | ecosystem: Environmental > Terrestrial > Soil > Coastal area > Acid sulfate soil | place: Finland: Risofladan, Vaasa | collected... | reverse complement strand
TGTTGATTCTTTCGCCAATGTCAGGTTTGCCTTTGTGCTTTACCATGTCGTAGAAGCTGGCATCTGCCGGTATTTCAATCAGCGGGTCTTTTTTGTCGGATACGTATTTCATGAACAGCATCACCAACACATAATCCTTGTATTGGCTGGCGTCCATGCTGCCTCGTAGTTCGTCACAACTTGCCCAAAGAGAGCTGTATAATTCAGATTTCTTTATTGCCATGTATTTCCCTTTTTCTATCCGTTATTTCGCATCCTATTTCCTATTCAGCCGGCAATGGACAACGGAGATCGTTTGTGTATTTTTTTGGAGGGAGAGGTGTTTTTTCTCTTGACCGGCCCTTTAATGGGTGACCCCATTCCCTTTTTACCCGATTAGAGGTTTCATTTGCCATCAGATTCTTTAAGTATCCAGATGCCCTGTAATGTTTGAGGATGTTTATTCTGATTTGGTATTTTTTCCAAATCTAACTCTACTTTTTGCAAAGTGAAATATTTATTCGTGTTGTTTTTCGAAGAACCATACTTTACGTCGACGGATTGAATTATTTTATCTGAAGATTCCTTTTTCATAATTCTTTTATAAGTATCTCCTTGGATGGTTAACCCTCTATATCTAATTATTTGACCAGGCATAATAATATTAGGGTGATCTTGTATTTCTTTAACCCTAACAGGGGTATCGTTAATGGATGCTTGTCCATCAACTTTAAAATATGCTGCTATTTTCCCGGTATTTTTAAGAACAAATCTTGTTTCCATTAAGTCTTCATGAAAGAAGGAGTCGACTTTCAAAATGGAAATGGATGGCCGATCCCTTGTGAAAGGCGTAATGCCGAAATAAGCCAATATTCCAAGTACGCTGGCTATCAATCCAATTATTATAATTATTTTCATTTTTTATTCTTTCTAACGGAAAGCTGAGCCAGAGGCGGGCGCCCTTTCCCGCCGATTGGCTCCAGCGCCTGGTTCGGTGGTCTTTTGCCACATCAACGGTCTGTTCGGCCGTTCAACTGCTTCACGACCATGTGCCTGACTATTACATCAGAATCCTCACTCCATACTCCGTCCCAAGCAATCTCCAACTTCAGTTCGTTTGACTCGCCTTCATCCGAAAGCGCCATAAGGACAACGATCGCCTTTTGTCCTTGCTGTACAGTGGGGTCGAAAGAGATGCTACGAAATAACGCGCTTAGGTTAAACGGTTCTCCTTGTCTGAGGAAACCCAAGTCGCAAGTCGACTCTGCACCTATGGTCTGAAACTGAGGGTTTGAACCCTGAAACTGCCATGCAAGCTGAAGCGGTCCAGAAAGAGGTGACTGACTCATGGACCCATCAGCATTTGGTCTATACAGAGCCTTTATGACCACGCGGACATTGTGGGCGGGCGAAGCGCGGCGCTCGTTCAAGACTCGAAGGTGGTAGTAGCGTGACACCACACCATCGCTGAACATACTGACTTCTCCCTTCGGATTCTTTAGAGCTATACGTAGTTTTGGGCCAAACCAACGAGCCCGGATTATGTGGCCCCAAAGGGCGACAATTGCCACAACTATTGTTCCAGCGGCCACGGCCCATTGGGAAAACATGTACCAAAAGAACTGTTCATTATTCATAGAACCTATCTCCTCCACCGAACCATTGTTTAACAAGCAGATTTGCCTTGATATAATAATATGGGATACATTTTCGAGCATATTTTATTATACTATATTCAGCTATTAACCGGTAGTTTTATAATGAACTTAGCGCCTTCGCCGTCAGGTTTTTCAACCGTAATAACGCCTCCGTGTCTTTGTATAATTTCGTGTATTTACGGGACGTTCCTCAGTTTATAAGTTTGTATCGTAAGAAATAGAATGGCTAACTCTTTTAAAATAATAAAGCCCCATCCTTCATTATGATTGAAGAAATGGGGCTTTATTTTTTTGTAATCCAATGATGGGTCACCTGATCCTCCTGTTTGAGGTTCAAAAACAGACCGAAATTAATCTAAAGCAATATAGATTGAGGTACTTACTGGACGCTCTTCGGTTTATAAGTTTGTATTGTCAAAAATAGAACAGCTAAATCCTTTTTTTAGTTCATAGCTTGAAGCTTCACCGCCAAGCAGCGGGGAGGTTCTGCCTGACGGCAGTGCTTCGCAGCGACCGTAAGGAAGTTTGCCATTTTTAGATGCGCTCGCTATTGCGGTTCAATACATTCATACTCCCCGGGCGAATAATAATCAATAGAGCTGTTTAGTCGCTTAACGGGGAGTCTGTTTTTACTTGACCACATCAAAGACGGCTTTTCATAGACAAATTCAGAAAAACACTATTCCTTTGTTTTAGGTCTTGCTGATTCTTTATGTGTAATTGATTCTATTGCGTCATCGTAGTTTGCTTTTACTCGAAGTAGCCATAAATTGGGATTGTTAACAAACTTTTTAAGTTTTTCACCTGCTTTAACAGCTTCTTCCCATGATGCAAATGTCCAATGGTAGTCCTTTGCACCTTGATATTCAGTACTTTCATCAAGTTCATATGATGAGGCTTCGGAAAGAATTTCATTTTCCAATTTCTTTCCAAAATCGTTGTACAATATCTGCACGACCACCTCGTAATCAGCTAAACGAAACATAAATACTTCCTTCCAGTTTGTTTTCTAATGCTAAACATATCCATATCTAACAGCTTTGCGATACTCATAAAAACAAACCACTCACTGTTCGTTTTTTTGGAGGGGCACCAAACTTATCAATTCATATAATATTTCAATTTTAAGAAAAACTTCAACAATATTAGCGATAGTGTCCAAATTCGCAAAGCCAGCAATACCGCTGAAACATAGCCGTTATGTGCATCCAGTTATTATATAGTTTCTGACTATTCCCAACTATTCGCTATAATATAGTGCCAAAAACAGCATTTTTGCCGCATAATTCATCAATTCTGGCCTTAACAATACAATTTTTCAGATCGTCTTTGCCGTTTATAAAAACAGGAACATAATTTGAAGTTGTTCCTTTCAAACGGCCTGTAGATCTTGATCGCGTACCTTCTATTGGGGGCTTACAGGACGCTCTTCAGTTTATAAGTTTATATCATCAACATCAAATCAATATCATCTTCAAGTAATATCTGTGTGGCCTACACGGAAGGGAGGCGTGGAATCATTCATCATCAAGGCTATTTTCTTGAACTAAAATCTTTACAATCTGATCATGAAAGATTGGTATTTTATTTTGAACAACATCCCAAACGATATCATAGTCCACACCGAAGTAATCATGAATAAGCCGATCCCTCATTCCAGCGATGGCCCTCCATTCCACATCAGGATACCGATTTTTTATCCATTATCCACCTAAGATCAAAGCCGTCAGGTCTGCCTTTGACCCTTATTGATACTGTCTTGATTAGATGTTGTCTTTTCCACTCTTCTCACCGTATATTCTGAGCAATCTCCTCATCGAACTCAATAAACCGGTATTATTTCTTTCTTCTACTTTCCCTTTGTCCTTTTGCCATAGGCAGCTTGCTTTTCCTTTACTATAAACCCAATCTTCTTGCGTAGTTTCGCAGGCGGCGTCATGAGTTGGCGAATAGCTTCAAAGACGATCTTAAACTGTTCATCATATTTCTTTTCCATTTGTTTCAGCTTACCGGCAAGCTCCACATTGGAAGCCAGCATTTCGCGGAGTTGCACGAAGGCACGCATTATGGCTATGTTGACTTCTATTGCCCTATCACTTCTTAAAACGCTTGAAAGCATGGCTACACCTTGCTCGGTGAAAGCCATAGGTTTATATCTCAAACCCATCTTGTCCCTATTGGAGGTCACAAATTGTGACCTCCAATTTTCAAATTCTTCTTTTGTTAACTCAAACATAAAATCATCAGGGAAACGTTTTATGCTTCTCCGTACTGCTTGCTTCAAAACCTTTGTTTCTACGCCATAAAGTTCTGCAAGATCCCGATCTAACATAACTTTATGACCGCGAATGAACACAATCGACTGCTTAATTCTCTCAACAGGAATCATAATCCCTTTTTCATCCATCAGTTATCCTCCATTTATTCTAAACTCCAGAAAGTCATATATCTGATATTTAGGGAAGCTTAAGGGACTTAACTTATAAACTTATTTGCCGGTTAGCGAATATTTCTTAGCCTTTGATAGCTTTTTGCCGTGAATTACCGATTTACCTATGGCCTGTACATTGATAGACTTTAGTTGCAAAACCATCCGCTATAATATAGTGCCCAAAACAGCATTTTTGCCGTATAATTCATCAATCATGGTGTGAACAATACAATTTTTCAGATCGTCTTTGCCGTTTATAAAAACAGGAACATAATTTGAAGTTGTTCCTTTTAAACGGCCTGTAGATTTTGATCGTGCGCCTTCTATTAAGAGTTCCACCTTTTTGCCGATTAGTTTTTTGTAAAACTCTATTTTCTTGTTGGTTCCGATTTCTCGCATCTTCAGGCACCTGTCTTTGATTACCTGTGCCGGAACCTTGTCAGGATAAGTGTTTGCAGGAGTGCCCTTGCGGCCTGAAAAAGGAAAAACATGCAGATAGGTAACAGGTAGGTTTTCTATTAATGAATATGTATTTTCAAAAGCCTGGTTTGTTTCGCCGGGGAATCCTATTAAAACATCAACACCTATTGCAGCATCCGGAATCATCTCATGAATTTTAATCACCAGGTCTCTGAAAAAAGATCGTGAATAAGGCCTGTGCATTTTTTTTAAGATAAGATCATCTCCACTTTGCAGAGGAATATGGAAATGATTACAAAACATGTCTGAATCCGCCACTGTTTTGATTATATCGCCTGAAAGCTCCTCGGGCTCTATTGAACTCAGGCGCACACGATCAATCGGTTGTGAAAAATTTATTTGTTTTAACAGGTCGGACAGGGTGGTCGGTAAAACAAGATCGAGACCATAGCGGCCGAGGGCTATTCCTGAAAGAACTACTTCTCGATACCCGGATTTCTTTATAAGTTTAATACTGTCCAATACTTTTTCCGGATCCATGCTCCGGCTTCGTCCCCGCGCATAGGGGACAATGCAATATGTGCAGAAATTATCGCATCCATCCTGAATCTTTAAAAGCGGCCTTGTTCTTTTGCAGGAAGAGCCCATTACAAGCATCGGCTGGAACTTATTCTCATGTTTAATGTCATGTTGGATAGTTAACGGAAAGAATTCGGGGGGCGGAGAATCCTTTTCTTTTCCGCTGGTAATTATTTCAGGGATTCTATGCTTGTCGGCATTACCTATAATATAATGCACGCCCTTTATTTTTTTAATTTCATCAGGTTCTACCTGGGCATAACAACCTGTAACAACTATGCGTGCATTTGGGTTGGATCTAATTGCTTTGCGGATAGCCTGTCTTGACTGCATGGATGCTTTTTGGGTTACGGCGCATGTATTAATTAGGAACAGATCCGCATTTTCTATGCCGCTTGCAGTACTCCATCCAGCGTCTGCCAAAGATTTAGCTATGACTTCAGATTCATACTGGTTTACTTTGCAGCCCAAAGTTGCGAAATTAAATATCAACTTGCGATCCATCCGCCGCCAAGAACTTCATTGTTGTTATAAAATACAGCTCCCTGACCAGGAGTTATTGCCGATTGAGGGATTTCAAATCTGACAATTGCCTTGTTGCCGTTGTCTGGAAACAGTGTGGATAAAACAGGTTTGTGGCGGTATCTTAAACGTGTATAAACTTTAGCAGTGGACATCGGTTCTTTGTTTATCCAGTTTATGCCGGTCACCTTGCATTCCGATGCCATTAAACTATCTTTAAATCCAACAACAATCCGGTTTTGCTTCCTGTCTATTTTAACAACATAATAAGGCTCGGAAGCGGGGATGTTTATGCCGCGTCTCTGGCCTATGGTAAAGAGGTGCATCCCTTTGTGTTTTCCTATTATGTTGCCTTCAATATCTTCTATAAGACCCGGCTGCGGTATTAAGCCTTTTTGCAGTGCAATGAATTCTCCATAGGCTTTCCCCTTGATAAAGCATATATCCTGGCTTTCCTGCTTTATAAAATGATCCAGTTCATGTTCTCCTGCCAGTTTAATTACTTCTGCCTTTGTCATCGTGCCGAGAGGGAAACAGGCACAGGCAAGCTGCTTCTGTGTCATAAAAGCAAGAAAATAAGACTGATCTTTTTTTGAATCAACCCCTTTTAAAAGATGGAATCTACCGTCTTTGTCTCTTGTTATTCCGGCATAATGTCCTGTGGCAAGGCATGATGCGCCAAGCCCGCGGGCAAATTCAAGGACTACCCCGAACTTTATTAACGGGTTGCATACCAGACATGGATTTGGAGTTTGGCCGGTCAGGTAGGATTGGACGAAATAATCTACAACCTTTTGCTTGAATTCTCTGCGGCAGTCTAAAACTTCAATGTTTATATCCAGCTTATCTGCGATATGATAAATTATATTTAAAGAATCTGTCTCATATCCGGTGGTAAAGTGAATTCCAATGACTTTGCAGCCCTGTTTCTTTAATAGGTGGGCGGCTACGAGAGAATCTATGCCACCGCTTATGGCGATTGCTGTTAATTGCTTCATGTAAAAAATGTGTTGGTAGCCTGGCGAACCTCCATAGCCCGTGTGAGACATGCGGGTATGCAAAGCTCACATACGCTGCATTTTTGCTGATCAAATATGACTGACATTTCAGGCCGTTGAATGGAAAGAGCGCCGGTCGGGCAAACAGCGGTGCATGCTCCGCAGTGGATACATTTTTTATTGTCGCGTTTCATATCCTGAGACGCGTTCTTAACATTAATCCCCTGGGATCTGAGATATTTAACACCGTCCTTGAAATCTTTTTTTGATCCAGACAGTTCAAGGACCATGATACCTTCTTTTCTGGGGAATATCGTGGCATTAAGAATATTAAAGGTAAGATTATACTCTTTCACAAGGTTGCATGCTATTGGCTGATGAACCACGGTTTTTGGAAAGCGAAGAATAAGTATTTTGGAATACACAATAAGCCTCCATATAATTCTTTATTTTTAATTATTCAGCCACAGATTTGCGCTGATCATCACTGATATTTTTTTCAGGAATATTTTTCTGTTTTTCTACACATAGTCCATGTCCAGCCAGGACAACATATAAGGCATTTTAATAGACAGATTCCAGAAACCCATCACCAAGCTCATTATAGACTTCATAAAAACTTCTGAGAATAATATCGGTGATTTCTTTGTGTTTAAAACTATCTGCGTTCATCTGTGTTAATCTGTGGCTGAATAGTTACTTTATTTTTACTTTGCCGTCGATTTTAATTGATATTCATCGCGATAGCAACCCAATACCCATTACTGATTGCCAAGTTCATTCCTTTGTCCACAGTCAGGGCAGTTCCATGTTATTCCATTGCATGACAATGTCCATGTATTTTCATGCATGCAGTCCTGACATATACTAAAACCGCATTTGCATTGCCAGCAAAAAGGCGGCTTTTTGCCGCAGCAGTGGCAGCAGTTTTCTTTTGCCTTACGTCGTTTCTCTCTGTATGATGATTTACCTGCAGAGCCTGTCATGTTCCACCATTATACATCGATTCATGACAATATCAATACCGGCTTTGGCTAAAAGCTCCGCAGCCTCCTGATTCTCAACACCAAGTTGCATCCAGAAAAGCTTGGGCTTAACGCGAAGCGCCTCGTGGGCATGGGGCATAACCTGAGCAGGATTTCTGAATACATTAATAATATCTATTGATTCGTCTATATCGTCAAGGGATGGATATGTTTTTTCTTCGAGTATCTCCTTTTGAGCAGGCCGAACAGGAATAATTTTGTACCCATGGTCCTTAAGATATACTGCAACCTTATTTGAGTCTCTTTCCGGTTTTGGGCTTAACCCCACAACAGCAATAGTTCGGGAATTCATAAGTATATACCTGATAATATTGTCATCATTAATTATCTTCCCTGGTTTCATTTTATATCCCCAAAACTATTGTATAAAAGTTGCAACTATTCAGCCACAGATATACGCCGATCATCACTGATATTTTTTCTTTTACAATCAAGTCTGCCTTGATTTCTTTGTATTTAAAACTATCTGCGTTCATCTGTGTGAACTGCATCGCAGATTGCTGCGGGGTTCTTCAATCTGTGGCTGAATGGTTGCTAAAGGTTAAATATGATGGCGATGCTGCATCGGTCAAGAAAATTATAACCGATTGATATCGGAGGGCAGGGAGAATATAGTTCCAATACCTTGAAAAGATATCTGTTATAATGTATGGAGTATCAGGATTACAGGTTGAAAGGGTGGCAGTTTGTTGCCCGGCATAAGGATATTAGATTATGGAACGGATGGACTATTTTATCAGGCGGTTTATTCTTGTGGTTCCAACATTTATTGGAATTACGATTTTGTGTTTTGGTCTTATCCAGTTTGTACCTGGCGGGCCTGTGGAACAGGTTATAATGCAAATGAAAGGTATAGGCGCCGGAGAATCGGGCAGGGGAGTCGAAGCCGGCGCATCTATTTCCGAACAGCAGAGAAAAGCCATAGAAGCACATTTCGGCTTTGACAAACCGTTTTACAAGCGATACTGGAAATGGCTCGTGACCGACAGGCTCGGCATGAAAATGGAATCATACAGATTCCCCAACAAAACCGCTTGGCAGCTCATCAGTGAGCGATTTAAGGTTTCACTTATATTTGGAATAACCGGTTTTGTTTTATCCTATCTTGTATGCATCCCTCTCGGTATAATAAAGGCTCTCAAACACAACACTATGTTTGATCTTGGATCAAGTGCTATTGTTTTTGTCGGGTATGCTGTTCCTGCATTTGCATTTGGAATGGTTCTGAAGATGCTTTTTTGTGGAACCGTGGAAGGCTTATGGGATTTTTTCCCTGTATCCGGGTTTTATTCGGATAACTTTGCCGGCATGACATTCTGGGAACAGTCAAGGGATATCTTCAGGCATATGTTTCTTCCGGTTTTGTGTTACGTTATAGGAAACTTTGCTGTTTTAACCCTTTTGATGAAAAATTCTCTTCTTGAGCAGATAAGCAAAGACTATGTAAGAACCGTACTTGCAAAAGGGGGGAGTTTTAACAGGGCTATCTGGGGACATGCTTTGCGTAATTCTTTAATACCCATTGCAACCGGACTTGGCTCTATTTTAACCGTTATGTTCGCCGGATCGGTGATTATCGAACAGGTTTTTGAAATACCGGGGATGGGCAGATTAAGCCTTGAGGCAATAGTTGGTCGTGATTATCCTGTTTTCATGGGCATCCTTTCACTTACCTCTGTCCTTGGCCTTGTTGGAAATATTCTTTCAGACTTTTTGTATGTTCTTATAGATCCCCGAATAACATTTCAGAAAAGATGATCCAGGGTATTCAACAATGATCTATTTCCACCACGAAGCACGAAGAACACAAAGAAATTATAAAAGCATTAATTTTAATCCCTGTCTGACGCAGGCAAGTTCGTGCCCCTTCGTGTTCGTGGTTTATTCGTAGCTGTTCACGGCTTGAAACTTGAAATTGGAAAGTAGAAATTTGAGAGAGATGAAACGAGTTTGCGAGAACAGTACAAAAGTATGAAGGCCAAATTTCCAATTTCTATTTTCCAATTTCAACGTTCCGTGAACGCTTAATTTTATTTTCTTTATAATGCTGACAGTTTCAAAAACTACAGTTTATAGCCGTGTAAAGTATAGAATGCTAAATTACAAAATATTTAAAAACCCGATAACGAGAACAAGAGTATCGCGCTTTAAGGAGATAAAGCGCGCTTATATCTCATTGGGGATATTGATTATTCTTTATATGGTCAGTCTTTGTTCCGAACTTATATGCAATGATATCCCTTTGTATATCAGGTATAATGGAAAATCATATTTTCCTGCTGTTAAGTTTTATCCGGAAGACCTGTTTGCCGGAAATAATAAAAAAACAAGACCGGATTACAAAAGCATAAATAACAGCGCGGCATTTAGAAAAGATGCAGGCAATTTTATGATCTTTCCACTGGTTCCATTTAGCCCTTTTGAAAGCATTGATCCAAAATCGATTGCTGTTTCAGATAATGTTACAGTTGTTTTTACTGCAATGCCCAGGATTGGAACCGTTAATATCAGGAGGGATTATTCAATTGTCAAATCCGCTTCATTCGGCTTTTTTATCAATATGAAAGACAGGCAGGCAAAAGGTGTTCTTTTGCCAGAACATTACACCATTCCGGAAAATATAAGGCAGGGAATTGAAAAGCGATTTGCAAATGAAAATGCGCAGCAATTAATTTCTTCAAAAATAATGGGCAACAAGGGGATAGAAGTTGTAATTTCTATGTCCACATACTTTTCGCGTAAAAGAGCGCCGGAAAGCGTCAGGCTTACATTCAGAGAGGCCGGGACAAAATATCAAAGTATAGAAAAAATAGTTTTTAGCAAAAGTCTGCGACCTGTTCAAAACAAAATAAAACAAAACAGTATGAATATATGGACATCTCTTGCAGATCAAGACAGAAAAACCCTTCTAAGTATGGTGAGAGAGCGATTTTTGCATACGATTGATCCTTTTGTTTTAAAGGTTAAAAACCGGCTTTACAGTATTAGCTTTGAAAAAGACGATATCCGCTTTCCATTTGTGCCTGTTAAGGAACATTTGATGGGGATTGACAGCGCCGGCAGGGATGTTTTAGCCAGAATCCTTTATGGATTGAGGACTTCGCTTACTTTCGGCCTGCTGCTTGTTGCATGTTCAATGATCCTGGGGATTATTGCAGGCGCTGTTCAGGGATATTATGGCGGGGCAATGGACATAACAGGCCAGCGTCTTATTGAAATCTGGAGCGCACTACCGTTTCTTTATATTATGATTCTTATGGGATCGGTCTATGGGCGGAGTTTTTCTTTACTTCTATTTTGTTACGGGCTTTTCAACTGGATAGGGATTTCCTATTATATCCGCGCTGAATTTCTCCGCGTGCGCAAAAAAGAATTTGTTGAAGCCGCCAAATGCATGGGAGTATCATCATATAAGATAATATTTAAACATATTCTTCCCAATGCCATGGTTCCTGTAATAACTTTTTTCCCTTTTTCTCTTGTCGGAGCAATAGGAACACTTGCGGCCCTTGACTATCTGGGATTCGGGCTTCCCCCGCCCACTCCAAGCTGGGGAGAGCTTCTCTTCCAGGCTCAGCAGTACAGATGGGCATGGTGGCTTATTCTCTATCCGTCGTTGGCATTATTTATCGTTATGCTTTTAGGTGTATTTGTTGGTGATGGAATAAGAAACGTTTATGACCCGAAGAGAAGCAGCAGGCTTGAATGATATGGATTGAGGGATTGAGGAATTTAAAATTGCTGAAAATCAATAACATAACGGTTACTTTTGAAATAGATGAAGGTATTGTCAGGGCGGTTGATGATGTTTCATTTCATATCGACAGGAACGAAATTGTCGGGTTGGTCGGTGAATCAGGATGCGGAAAATCGGTCACAGCCTTGAGCATACTCCGTCTTATTCCATTGCCTTATGGAAGGATTGAAACAGGCGAAATTTTATTTTACGGCAAAAACCTTCTTGAGTTAGATCACAAGGAGATGAGAAAAATACGCGGCAGGGCGATAAGCATGATATTTCAGGAACCCGGGTCTGCTCTTTCACCCTTGCACACAATCGGCAGACAGATGGTTGAAACCATTTTGCTGCATAAGAATATAACCAGAAAAGATGCTTGGAATATTGCCGAAACCTGGGTTGAGAAGGTTAAGATCTCTGATCCAAGAGAAAGGATGTTTGCTTATCCATATCAGCTTTCCGGAGGTATGCAGCAAAGGGTGATGATTGCTATGGCCTTAATGCTGGAACCAGACCTTATCATAGCGGATGAACCGACAACGGCTCTTGATGTAACAACACAGGCTCAGATTTTCGAGCTGGTCAGGGAGATGAGGCTATCTCATACCTCTATACTGCTTATTACGCACGATATGGGAGTGATATGGGAAATGTGCGACAGGGTACTGGTTATGTACGCCTCAAGGATAGTCGAGGAAGGAAATAGAGACGATATTTTTTCAAGGCCCAAGCATCCTTATACCATAGCGCTTCTTGAGGCTATACCGAAACTTTCAGCTACACCCCCCATTCCCCCCTCGAAGGGGGATAAGGGGGGGTGTAGATTGAAAGCAATCCCCGGCCAGGTGCCGTCAGCCCTTAATTATCCATCAGGGTGTCATTTTTTTGATCGATGCCCTGATGCATTTGACAGGTGCAGGGATGAAAAACCAAAACTCGTCAATCTTGGTAATAGACATAGGGCAGCATGTTTTCTTGCGAAAAATGAACTATAAACAACCAAAAAAATTGCCGCTATTAGAGGTATATGACCTTCAAACATGGTTTCCGATAAAACGCGGTATTATGGCAAGAACGGTCGGGTATATCAGGGCGGTTGATATAGTCTCATTGTATATAAACAGAGGTGAAACACTTGGTCTTGTCGGTGAATCCGGATGCGGGAAGAGCACTCTGGGAAGAACTTTGCTGGGGCTGGAAAAGGCTCGAAAAGGGAAGATCCTTTTTTGCGGCAAAAATCTTCTCGAGCTTAATTACAGGGAGCTAAGGGATATAAGAAGAAGGATGCAGATAATCTTTCAAGATCCTCTGACAGCGCTTAATCCAAGAATGAATATTATTGATATTATTACTGAAGGGCTTGTTGAATTCCGCTTGATACAAGGAACCAGGGAGGATCATGCAAAAAGACTTATGAATGAAGTCGGGCTTGACGAAGAGGCCATATATCGTTATCCACATGAATTTTCAGGCGGGCAGCGCCAGCGCATCAATATAGCGAGAGCTTTATCTTTAAGGCCTGATTTAATTGTTTGTGACGAACCCGTCAGCGCCCTTGATGTATCAGTGCAAGCGCAGGTTATAAATCTGCTTATGGATTTGCGGGACAGATACAATCTGTCTTATCTTTTTATATCGCACGACTTAAGCGTGGTAAGCAACATTGCGCACCGCATGGCTGTTATGTACCTTGGCAAAATAGTGGAATATGGACCGACTGGTGATATAATTAATAACCCTATGCATCCCTATACTAAGGCTTTAATTAATGCGGCGCCAAGACCGTATTTCGAAGAAATCGAACATAAAAGCAAGCGAATTATTTTAAATGGAGAGATACCTTCTTCTTCAGATCCTCCTTCCGGATGTATGTTCCATACACGTTGCATGGAGGTTATGGATATATGCAGAAAAAGAGCGCCGCGGGAGACGAAATCGGGCATGCATGGGGTGTGGTGCCACTTGTATAGTCGAGTGGTGGAGTAGTGGACTATTTGGTGGGAGATGCAGATGCTGATGTTTTGGGACTGCCGGTTATAGACTCTGTAATTTTGGCTTTGATAGATTCGATTTTCTGGTTTATAAGTTTGCTCTGGTCGGCATTAAGGTCAAGCAAAGCAGCCTTTTTGAGATACTCCAGAGCGGTTTTAAAGCCGTCAATAGTTTCTTTGCTTTCGGCGACATCAGCCTTGTACTGGAGAATCATCATATCGATGCTGGTTAAACGTGCATAGGCTTTCTTGCGGAGATCATCGGTCATCCCAAAGTAAATAGCTTTGTTCAGGTAGAATTTAATTCCATCAAAATCAGGCATTCCAGGTATATCCAGAATGGCGTCGGCTTTGTTAATGTAATAATTAAAGATAAGCGGAAAAACCTCCTCTTTTGAATAAACATCTTTAATTGATTGCGGAGCTTGTGCTCCGGGCAAAATAATAAACAGTTCCTGGCTCATCGGAGCGAATTTTCCTTTCCAGATTTCAACGGCTCCGTCTGTTGCCTTAATATAATAATTATTCATGTTTGAAAAACTTGAATAAACAACAAGCGCCGCCGAAATAATAATGAGGAAGGCTGCAAGATATTTTATTGGCTTTTGCATTGATTAATCATACCCTGGTTAAAGATTTCTCCCTGCGGTCGAAATGACAAAAAAGATGGGTTTTCATTCAAGTATTTATATAGACGATTAATCTGTTTTTGTAAATATATTTTCTGTATCACGAGGCTAACGCATTTGGAAATTTTATAATGGATCGGTTAAGTTTAAATAATAAAAAAAAGCAATTGGTTTTAATTCTCAAAGGACTTGATTCCCTGATAGTTGCATTCTCGGGAGGTGTTGACAGCGCTTTTCTTCTTGCCGTAGCCCATGAGGTATTAAAAAAGAATGTAGTCGCCGTGACAACGGTATCACAAATACATCCCGCGCGTGAAAAGAAGAAAGCAATGGGATTTGTGAAAAATTACGGCATTAAACATATTATACTGCAATCAAATGAAATGAGTCTGCCCGCTTTTGTGGTCAACAGGAAGGATAGATGTTATGTGTGCAAAAAAAATCTTTTTGAAAAGCTTATAAAAATTGCGTCAAACATCGGCATTAAATACATAGCTCATGGAGCCATTACAGATGACCTTGAAGATTTTCGTCCCGGGCATACTGCGGCACAGGAAATGGGAGTTTTTGCTCCCATGATTGATGCCGGACTTACCAAGAGTGACATCCGGTTGCTCTCAAACGAGATGAATCTTGAGACCTGGAACAAACCGGCTCTGGCATGTCTTGCAACGAGGATTCCATATGGGACTCCTATAACCGTGAAGGCACTTGAAATGGTTGATCAGGCGGAAGATGTTTTGATAAGCCTTGGATTTAATGCCTGCCGCGTAAGAAAACATGAAAATACGGCAAGGATAGAGGTAAATCCGGAAGAAATTGAAAACATTTCAGATAAAAAAAACAGGGAAACTATTGTAAGAAAATTCAGAAAAATAGGATTTTCCCGTGTTGCAGTTGACCTTGAAGGTTATAGCCTAATTAAGCCGTAGCTCAACCTCGCCCACAAATAACTTTTTACGATTTGATGTACATTATAAAAATATTTGTGCAAGTTTTACCTGTTTCAGTTGTTTAACAGTCTAAAGAACAAAATAGCATTTCCTTATTTGCACGAATCATAAAAAAATTGGAATTATTCCAGTCCTAACACAGGAGGGCCAGGCTATGTATTTTGAAGTTTCGGGAGTCCATGTATCACCGCTAATACCTTTTTTTGTCGCATTTGTTGTTTCCACATTTACCTCAATGGGGGGTGTGTCAGGAGCTTTTCTTCTTTTGCCTTTTCAGGTCAGCGTGCTTGGTTTTATCAGCCCCGCTGTAAGCCCAACAAATCTTGTCTACAATATTGTCGCGATTCCCAGCGGTGTATACAGATACATCAAGGAAGGAAGGATGGCGTGGCCTCTTACATGGGTAATTATTGCAGGCACGCTTCCCGGCGTTTTTATCGGGGCTATTATTCGGATAAAATATCTTCCTGATCCGACAAATTTTAAATTTTTCGTCGGGTGCGTTCTGCTTTATATCGGGCTGAGGCTCTTTTATACAATTGTAAAAAAAGGCGGCAAAACACAAAAAGCCAAAGAGCTTGAAGAAAGATTCAAGCAAAGGTTTGATAAAATCAGGAAGGGCGATAAATTAGTCGATGATCATGAGATCAGGGTTAAAACCGTCAAGTTTTCATTGACTCGTTACACCTATAGTTTCTATGGCGAAACCTTTACCTTTAATACTATTGCATTGTTTAGTCTTACATTTGTTGTGGGAATAATCGGCGGAACTTATGGAATAGGGGGAGGGGCAATTATAGCCCCGTTTCTTGTGGCTGTTTTCGGCCTTCCGGTATATACTATAGCAGGGGCCGCTCTTTTAGGCACATTATTAACCTCTGTTACAGGCGTAATTTTTTACACTGTAATAGCGCCGTATTATGCGTATACAGGCTTGGCGATTGCTCCTGACTGGGCGCTGGGCGCGCTGTTTGGAGCAGGCGGTTTTGCAGGCATGTACTGCGGGGCAAGATTACAAAAGTTTATGTCCGCAAAGATAATTAAAACAATTCTTGCAATTATAATAACGCTGCTTGCCGGAAAATATATTATTAATTTCTTTTTGTAACATCGATGCTCTTGACACCTGATTGCCGGCCCCTGACAACTATCAATTGAGCTTTTCGCTCAATTGAGGTGATAGATTGAAAATGAAAAAAATGTGGGCCCATGAAAAATATTTTCGGGGATAATTCAGATCAGGATTTAATCAAAGCTGTCGGCAATCGAAATCATCAGGCATTTGAACGCATAGTAAATCGGTATAAGAAGCCTGTCTATAATTTTGTTTACAGATATCTCCTGGACCATTCTTCAGCCGAAGAGGTGGTCCAGGAGCTTTTTCTGAGAGTTTATCAAGCCGCCCCGAAATATAAAGCCGTAAATAATACAAAAGCATCAACATGGATATTTAAAATAGCTTTTAACCTTTCCATAAACGAGTTAAAGCGTCGGAGGCGTCACTTGCGTTTGATGGGAGATAGAGTTGTTGAAAGAGAAATGTTTGCAGAAACGAAGATTCCCGGAGCTGTTGAAGACAAGGAAATAACAGAAAGCATTATGTCAGGCGTGCGTCTGCTTCCAGAGAATCAGAGATCTGCTTTGCTTCTTCGGGTGCAGCAAGGATTTTCTTACCTGGAAATCAGCGAGATTTTAAACACCACTGTCTCAAGCGTTGAATCTTTGATTTACAGGGCGCGTCAGCGCCTGAAACAATATGTCAACATGGAACATAAGGAGTAATATTTTGAATTGCCTAAAAATTAAAGAAAAAATTTCCTCTTACATGGATAATGAGCTCGATTCAGAGCAATCCAAATGCGTGGACCAACATCTTTTGCACTGCCGGGTGTGTCGAGAAGAATTAAAAATTTTGCAGCAGGTGGATGCAGATGTCAAAGAGATACCGGCCTGCGGCCCGTCAGCCCAATTTTCCGCACAGCTTATGCAGCAGATTGCAAAAGAAGCAGATTTACCTGAAAGAGATGGTTTTACATATAATATATTTGTACATTTTTTTAAATTCTTTGAAAAATTTTATAACCTTCTTAATTCACAATGGGTTTCAACAACCGCTACGCTTGATGAGTTTGGTGATTTTCCTCCCTGCTCAATTAGTTATATTTATTTCAAACTCCTTGCTACAAAACAAAGAGGTTAAACCATGCTGATTTTATATTTTGTCTTTGGATGTTTTACCGCAATTATTATAATGGCCATTATTTTGGCTGTCATTTATTCTATTTTGAAAAAGAAACGAACAGAGCAGGCAAATATCAGGGGATATCTGGACTTGATTCCCGACCTTACAGAAACGCAAAAGAGCCAGGTTGAATCAATCCGCCGCAGTTTTTTGCCCAGGGTGGAAGAGACTCGGAAGGACCTTTGTATTAAAAGAGCGAAGCTGGCAGATCTTCTGTTTTCCGAACCGATTGACAGGTCAAAAATAAATGAAACCTATAGAGAGATATTGCGGTACCAGTCAGAACTGGAAAGCGACGTTATCGATCATATCTTGGAGGAAAAGGAGCTACTGTCGCCATCGCAACAGAAAAGGTTTTACGAAATAATCGTTGATCAGTTTTCATCAGGCGGGTTGGGAGTTCATGATGTAAAGGGCAGAAAAGCTTAAACCCGCCTTACCCGGCTTTGATTTCACCCTTGAGCATCTTCTTTAAGCCTTATTTTCTTCTCAATTGTTTTGAAACCTCTTTTGTCAAATCAAGTACCTTTATTGCCTGTTCTATCTTCAGTGAACCTGTTCCGCAACTCGGAGTTATAAGGGACTGTGCCAGTATTTGCGACCTGTCAATGCCAAGCAGCTCTATTTGATTGGCCTTATCCTCCCATTTTGACACCAGTGAATCAATTGTTTCCCTGTCAATATCTTCAGGATTTGAGGTCGGGACAATCCCCCATGCCAGGATGCGGCCTGAATCCATAAACCTCTTAATTTGCTCAGAGTAAAGAATGAACCTGTCAAAAAAGGAATAAGCATCAAAGCTGATAATATCTGCGGAAGATTCCAGAACCAGCGACCAGTCGGCATTGGCGCAGACATGTATTCCAACAAGGCCGCCTTCGGAGTGTACTGCTTCAAAGGTTTCTTCAAAGCATTTTAAAACCTCATCATGTGATATGCTGATAAAGGCAGATGAGCCGAATCCTGTAATGGCAGGCTCATCGAAAAAAATCATCACCGGATATTTGAATTGAGAAAGCTGCCTGACCTGCCATTTGCTTTTCATGGCCAATAGCTTTACGGCAGCGTCCCTTAGTTGGTTATTATAAAAAATAGCTCTTCCATTTTGGTCGTTTATGCCTGTGCAGAAAGTTATTGGGCCTGTGATTTGCCCTTTAACTGCAATTAAAGGATTGGAAAGCGTCCTGGTTTGTTTTATAAATTCAAAAAAACCAGCGGCCGTATCGGTTGTAAGGGCAAAGCGCGAAGATAAAAGATCGGCCCAGCCTTCGGTTATAGCTATATAATCTTCGTAGAATGAAACAAGTTCATTGTCAAAATTATTGCCGGCAGTGTCTATAAATGATTTGTCATTTTCAGCGGTTAGACCGGGCATTCCAGGCAGAAATTGAGCCAGCATGCCTTCCTCTTTAAAAACAGGTAGCTGAACCCATAATGGTATTTCAGGGGTATATTTATAAACAAGCTTTATAGCTTCTGAGTGGTTGTCTATCGGAAGGCTTCCGATTAAAACCGGAAGACAGTTTGCCTGAAAGTTTTTGATCATTGTCTTTGTTCCTTTCTGAAAGGGCTCACTTTGATGGCAAGGCTTAAGTATCTATTGTTTTCTTCGTATATCAACCTTTTACTTCCCATCAGTTTTAAAAATTTTATAATCCTGTCTTCACCTATCTGCGGGAAATCAGCTATAATGCGTTTTAGCGAACGGTTAGTCCGGCAAAAAAGGTAAATATTTCTGTAGATTCCATTCACACGATGCGTCAGCGGATCCGCTCCAGGGCGTTTTTGACGGATGATCAAAAAATCGCCTCCGTCACGAAAGCTGAGAATCGGTGAGTTTGAAACACCTCTGTGGAGTTCGGCATACGACTTTTCCCAGGTTTTTACCTTTTTCTGAACAGGTTGCCACAATTTTTTCTGATATACACGGTCCATTTTGAAAGACTGTATCATAAAAGTAATCGATTGAAAAACATCCTGTGGAAATAATGCGGCATAGTTGGGGTGGTTAACAACCGCTGTAAGACCGGAGGCGTGCCGATTTTCCCAGGCAGGGCTTCCAAGGCCGAGCCAGAAGTTAACGACTCTTAATGGGCGAAAAGGTAATGCAAAATCAAGGGCGTGCAAGGTTTCATTTACATCCATTATATCACTTCCGGGAAAGCAGAAAATCAGGTTTGATATGTCGGCAATGCCGAGCTCTTCGCAATGTTTCATTACTTCCAGATTTCGGATGCAGGTAGTTCCTTTATTAAATTTTTTGAGAAGCCGTGTGCTTAATGCCTCTATCCCTATCTGTACCTCTTCAACACCGGCTAAACGCATGGGTTTTAACACCTCATATGACGTGTTTGCCCGTATTTCTGCAAACAGGCGCAGATCTTTGCCCAGTTTATGAAGGCCTGAAAATATTTCCTTGCTTTCTCTCAATGGAAGCAGATTATCCATGAAGGCGACAGACAGGGTTTTATACCTTTTTGTCAGATAGTCAATTTCAGAGGCAACCTGTCCGGCGTCCTTTTTTCTGTAGTTGTCCCACTGAAGGTTAAGATTGCAAAAAGCACAGCCTTTTTGCTTGCCCGATTTTCTTATGGATTTCCACCAGCAGCCTCTGGAAATTTCAGCGCACAAAGTCGGGAAAAAGGTTTTATCCGGTCTAAATGTTTTAAGCAAATCAAAGTAATCATCATAATCAGGTGAGGGCAGTGAGGTTAGATCCTTTATTTGATTAAATGAAACATCACCGATTATATTTGAGCCGTTTCTTGATACAAGTCCGGGAATAGAAGGTGTTTTACTGTTGCCGTCGGATTTCATTAAATAACGGATTAATTCGGCTACAGGCAGCTCACCTTCGCCGCTAACTGCATGATCTATCTCGCTGAATGTCTCAAGCAGTTGATAGATCGTATCTCCGGCAAATACCGAGCCGCCCGTTACTATACGAAGATTCGGAAAGCTTTCTTTTATTTTTCTGATAAAATAAAGAGAAGAGGTGAGTTGGCAAAGACAGATTGAAAAACCAGCGAGCTCGAATTTACCCCAGTCTATAGACTTTATCATGTTGTCGGATACTTCTTTGATCTTGGCTGTGAGCGCATCAAAGTCGGTTTTTTGAAGCACAGCATTGTTTTTTGCCTCGCGATAAAAAACCTTTTTAATTTCATTAATCCGTTCGGGAAACAGCAGAGCCGCATATATTGATTCCGCGGGCCATGTCCTTTCCGAAATTTCATGATAAAGTTTGTAGCCGATTCTTTCCGCTACCTTTAAATACAGGTGAAGCGCTTTTATTTGCAGTTTCGGAAACCTGGATTTTAAATAGGCCTTTAATGCTCCAAGCTGAATCGATGGCCGGCTATAAAGGGGCCATGGAGTGGAAACTAAAACAATGGGTTTAGGGCGGTCGGCCATGGATGATTTTGTCCTGCAGGGCTTTGTTTTTTTATTTATCCCTATATGGTTCTATGTGGATGGTGACATCCTTAATGCCATGGATTTTTTCTCTGATATCATCTTCGACCAAATGGGCTATCGCGTGGGCCTTTTCTAAAGACGTATGGCGGTTGATATGACAATGCATGTCAATGTGGATATGTCCATCCCAGCCACGATTTCTTACTTTGTGGCATTCTTCTATACCGTCTATACCCATAGCTATGGCTTTTATCTTTTTATCATCCACAGCCGCCGCATCGGTTAATATCGTGAGGTTTGATTTAAGGATCCCAATCGCGGCGTAACCGATGAATATACTGATTATAAATGCCATTATAGGATCGACGATCGGGTATCCCGCCCGAATGAATAAAAGACCGATTATTACGGAAACAGTCGTAAAGATATCTGCTCCTGTATGGAGTGAGTCGGATATCAATATTTGACTTTTGAGCTCCTGGCCTCTTTTGCGTTCATACAGCACAACGACAACATTAACTATCAAGGTAATAATCATTACCAGAAAGCTTGCCATGCCAATTTTGATCTGGACAGGATGCAGGAAGCGGCCTATTGAAGTGTGCAGAATATTACAGCAAACAAGAAAGAGTAGCACCGCAATTCCTAACGAGGTCAGGCTTTCATACTTTTCACGGCCATAAGGGTAGCGCTCATTTATAGGTTTGGAAGCCATCCATATGCCAAGCAGGCCGACAATATTGGATGAACCGTCAGAGAGTGAGTGATAGCCATCTGCCATGATGCTGGCGCTATTTGTCAAGTAACCATAAAAGATCTTGGCAGCCGCAACACCAAAGTTCAGGACCAGGATAATCCATAAAACCCTGCTGATCTTGCGAAATCTGTCTTGTTCTACAATATGTTCCATTTTTATTGTTGAACACCCCCTGTTGTGGCGTGGTTGCAGAAATCTTCTGTATTTCCAATATCCTCACAACTTCAGGAATGAATGGCTATCGTGGGATAAAGGCCCTCAAGCGGTCCGCGTGGATATGGCTGTATAATATTAAAGGAGATATCCCGCCCCATCTGGGCATGGCCTTTGTTTTTACTGCCGTCAAAATACGCTCCGTTTGCCTCCAGTATACGTTCAATGCGATCCTGGAAGGCTTTGACAAAGGCTGATCCACTGCCCTTAAAATGCATTAAACCCCGGGAGAATTCCCCATTAACCCGGGAAAAGTCTTTAAGAAGAATACTGTGTTCTTTAACATCTTTTCGGTCTCTGATCAAGCCCCATACAAGATGCCCTGGAGGAATATCAAGGGGCTCTTTAAGGTCTATGATTGTGTGAGGCATTATAATGCTTTCTTTACCGATGGTCAAAGGACAATTCAAACTACCCTGCAAAAACGAATTAAAACCAACAAAAACTTTATTTTCAAGCTGCGCATGAATGATGTTAGCGCCATGAGCGGTCACATTGTTTCCTGCAAGACGAGAATTAATAATATAACAGTTTTCCTGGGCGTTTGCTCCATCTCCGAGCCAGGCATTCTCAAGATATGCTCTCTGCGCAACAAGAACGTTTTTACCGACATGCGTCTTTCCTTTAACCACAGCATATCTATTAATTGAGGCACAGTTAGAAATCTTGATTGGAGCCTTGAGATGAACAACAGCGAATAGTTTTTGAAAATCCTTTTTTCGATTTTCTGTAAAGTCGACAAAAATACCATGTGGTTTCTTGCCGGGCTCAAAAGCAATATAATTATTAAGGTCTTTAGAAGAAAAACGATAACTAAAATCAAATAGATCTTTGTTGCTGATCAGGATCTGCCCCGGTTCAATCTGTTTATTAGACAATTCTCCTGTCTGTAGATAAGCATAAGCTCCGACAACACAATTATGAAGCGTTGTAAGATCAACCGTGCTAAAAGGGCCCAAAAAACATCCATCCATAGGCGAACCATGAATGTTTGCATAATGCATGGATACTGTACTCAATATTGAAAACTCTTCAAGGTTTTCCGGATTGTGAGAATAATTATGAACCAGGGTTTTAATGAGAAAACTGCCTTTAATTCTGATCACTTCATCGTCATACAGCACAATATCTGATCCCTGGTGATGAAATATATCTCCCTGGGCCTTTAGTTCATCTCCCCTGATATCGCTTTTATACAGGATCGAGTTTTCAACTGCGCATTTTCCAAGAAAATAGCTTCCCGCAAGGTTGGAGTGCCTGAAATAAAATCCAAGCGGATGAGATGATGTAATCCCGTAAAAAGCATAAAATTTGTTCATTTTATCCAAAGGGATACATTTTCGAATATACAAATCCGTATTAAATCCTTGTTTAAACAAGATAGCATTCATGCGGCTTGCAATCTGACTGATGAGTTTCTCAATCTGTTTCATATTAACAGTCCATTACCTTCTAAATTTGCCTAAAATGTTGATAGCAACGACCAAATCCAAATAATTTTAATTGCTCATTTAGGGTAATACTTCAACTGAGCGAAACGATCAATTGATAGTTGTCGAAGGTCAAGGATCAGAAAGCTGATATGACCAGGTGCTACATCATGTCATCTTATCATATCCACGAACAAGGACTTCCCTTGGCTTGACGCCATCTGAAGGGCCGACGATTCCCTCCTTTTCCATCATTTCAATAATGCGGGCCGCTCTGTTATATCCTATGCGCAAATGACGCTGAATCATAGATATGGATGCCTGCTTTGTTTCTGTAATAAGGGCTACGGCATCATCATATCTTTCATCATATTCCTGATTATCTGATGCCTCTTTTTCTTTGACAACCATTTCTGTTACAGACAGATCATATTCAGGTCTTTTCTGGTTTTTCAAAAATTCCGTAATTTTTGAAATCTCTCTCTCCGATATTAATGCCCCGTGGATACGCTGAAGACCGGCTGCTCCGGGAGGCACAAAAAGCATATCCCCGTTTCCCAGTAAATTTTCAGCCCCGTTTGAATCAATTATAGTTCTTGAATCAGTCTTGGATGAAACCTGAAAAGAAAGACGGGTAGGAAAATTAGCCTTGATTATGCCGGTCAGCACATCCACCGAAGGCCTCTGGGTAGCAAGCAATAAATGAATCCCAGCTGCCCTGGCCATCTGCGCAAGTCGTGTCAATGCAACTTCAACATCCCGTGAAGCCGCCATCATAAGATCTGCAAGCTCGTCAATTACGATAATGATATACGGCATTTTTTTCAGGCAATCTCCTTCTGCCTTCCCGATTTCCTTTTCTACCTTTCTGTTATACTGATTTATGTTTCTTACTTTTTTTTCGGAAAGCATTTCATATCGCTTTTCCATTTCATGCACAGCCCAGAATAGCGCATTAGTCGCTTTTTTGACATCTGTCACCACGGGAATAATAAGGTGCGGAATACCATCATAACTTGAAAGCTCTATCCTTTTTGGATCAATCATGATGAATTTTACATCTTCAGGTGTTGCTTTATACAATATACTACAAATCATGGCATTTAAGCCCACGCTCTTGCCTGTTCCCGTTGCGCCCGCAATTAACAGATGCGGCATGCCATGCAGATCCGATACAACAGGGTTGCCTACAATATCCTTCCCAAGGCAGATGGTCAGGTAAGACTTGGATTTTTCAAAAACAGAGGAGATAATAATTTCCTTAAATCCAACTATCTCTCTTGTGCTATTCGGGATCTCAATTCCGATTACTGCTTTTCCGGGAATAGGGGCCACGATTCTGATGCTTGTCGCTCGAAGAGCAAGAGCCAGATCGTCTGTTAAGCTGACTATTTTGTTAATCTTCACGCCAGGGGCGGGCTCATATTCAAAGGTTGTAACAACAGGGCCCGGTAATATACCGATAACTTTTCCTTTAACGCTAAAATCTTCCAGCTTTTTTTCAAGGAGTTTTGACTGCATTTGTAAATTTTCATCATTAGCGGAAATCGGCGAAGATTGAAGGTCGTCGAGCAAATTAATGGAAGGCAACTGAAATCCTGTTTCACTACGCATGAATTCAAATACTTCCTGTTTCGGCACCGGGGCATTTTTAATATGCCTTGCTTCAGGTGTTTTGATTTGTATTTTTTCTTCTTTTTTAATTTCATATTCTTTTTTTATTTTTGAAAGCTTTTTGGCCTTTGCTCTTCGTTCTTTCCATATGATAATCAATGTTTTTATGTGGTTTGAAACAGCGGTGGCCATCCTCCAGCAGAGCCTTATGAAATTAATAATGGAAAAACCGGTGGCTAAAATAAAACCGATTATCCACACAAGAATTAGTATAATAACAGCGCCTGTGGAATTGGCATATTTTACAAGAAATGATTTTAGCGGAATGCCGGTTATGCCGCCTGATGAAAATTTACTTCCAAAAATAAGGTAATGGTTTTGCTGAAATGCCAGAAGACTCCCGGTTGTTATAATAAGCAGAATGCCGCCGACTATCGTTAAAACAACCGCTCTACGGGGATGCTTGCAAAAGAAATGAATGCTCGCAAAAAGCAATAAAATCGGAAGCCAGAATGCTCCCAGCCCAAACAGACCTATAAAAACGCTTGCCGAATGGGATCCAAACACTCCAAAAAGGTTGTGAGTAGAGCCTAAAGCCTTTGCATTATTAATCGAAGGGTCCGCGGGGCTGTAAGACAAAAGACTGCCCAGCATAAAAATAACCAGAAAAAACAGTAGAATTCCTATGATTTCCTTACGCATAAATCCAACAATTTGAAATATTTTAGCCTTATGTAATCCTCAACCTTGAACCCTGAACCATTGAACCCGCGAACCGTTACTTATATTTCAATAATAAAGGGAAATATTACAGGATGTCTTTTTATTGTAAAGTAGAAATACTCCCTTAAATCGCTTCGGACCCTCGATCGTATTTTATCGATTCGATCCGGCACATCAGGCTCCACTTCTTCTATAATCTCCAGGATAACGCACTTGGCATCTTCCAGAAGATGCCCTGTCTCAGTTTCAAAGATAAAACCACGGGAAACGACGTCAGGCCCATATACCACAATCCCTGTTTCTTCATCAAAAGCCATGGTCACAGCAACAATACCATCTTCTGACAGGATGCGCCTTTCCTTAAGCACGCTCCAGCCAACATCTCCAATGCCTTTGCCGTCAATTAGCACGCGGCCTGTTACAACTTTTCCTTGAACGCTCCCCCCATTTTTATCAAACTGAATTATCTGGCCGTTTTCAGCAAAAAGGATCCTGTCTTTTGGAATACCAACCTGCTCAGCCAGCCGTGCATGAAGAACTAAATGTCTGAATTCCCCGTGAATCGGAACAAAATATTTTGGCTTAGTCAAATTGATCATCTGCTTTAATCCCTCTTGAAAAGCATGGCCCGATACGTGGATATCAGATATTTTCTCATAAATAACATCAGCTCCTCGTCTGTAAAGGCTGTTAATAATCTTAGCAATCGCCTTTTCATTTCCCGGAATGAATTTTGAGGAAAGAATAACCGTATCATCCTTCTTGATCGTTATCCGCATATGTCTGTTGCTGACCATTCTGGCAAGGGCGGACATAGGTTCTCCCTGGCTCCCGGTGGTAATTATTACTATTTCATCATCGGGAAAGTCGTTGATCTGCTTAAGATCGATTTCCGTTCCTTCAGGAATGTTAATATAACCAAAATCTTTTGCAATTCTTACATTTGTTTTAATGCTTCTTCCGTCAAAAATGACCTTTTTGCCTTCTGCCTTTGCAATATCGATTATCTGCTGTATCCTGCTGATGTTGGAGGCAAAAAGGGCGACAATTATCCGCCCATCGCCCTTTTTGATAATCTTTGAAAGTGTCTCGCCTACCTCCTGGTCTGTGATAGCATATCCCTCCCTTTCAACATTCGTTGAATCCGACATCAGCAGCAAAACACCCTCCTTGCCGTGCCGGGCAAAACTGTTTACGTCGGTCATTAAGCCGTCAATCGGGGTCGTAGAGATTTTGAAATCACCTGTGTGGATAACAAGACCAAAAGGGGTTTTAATAGCAAGACCCACTCCATCCACAATGCTGTGACAGACACGAATAAACTCAAGTTCAAAAACACCAAGCTTAAGTTTTTCTCCGGTAGAAACTTCATGTAATGATGCACTTAACAGAATGCCATGCTCTTCAAGTCTGTGCTTTACAATACCCAGAGTAAAAGGGGTACCAAAAACAGGCGCATTTATTTCCTTTAGCAGATAAGGCAAAGCCCCAATATGATCTTCGTGCGCATGTGTTAAAACAATTCCTGCAAGCCTGTGTTTATGCTGTCTTATATAATCAAAATTAGGGATTACAATGTCAACGCCCAGCATATAGTCTTCAGGAAACATTAACCCTGCATCAACCACAAAAAGGGTATCGCCATACTCGAAGACCATCATGTTCAGGCCGATTTCTCCCAGACCGCCCAATGGTATTATCTTTAACATTACGACTGCTCTCTTTTCCTGTTATAAAATGATTCACAGATGACATATCTGACTTTTTTCAAAAGATCATCCCTTGTCTTCCTGTCATACTCTGCTGATTCAATTGGCTTTTTTATCTCCAGCAGAACATTCCCTGGTCTTACAAAAACCCTGTTTTTAAGCATAAGCGGCCATAAGCCATGAATAATAACCGGAACAATCGGCACGCGGGAATCAACAGCTAAAATAAAACCACCATGTTTGAAGCATCTAATATTTCCATCAGAGCTGCGAGTGCCCTCTGGAAAAATTAAAACCGAAACTCCGTTTCGAATAATCCTTGCCGCATTTCTTAAGCTTTTAAATGCAGACTTGCGATTGGACCGGTCTATGCTTATCTGACCTGCCTTTCCCATGGCATAGCCGAAAACAGGTATTTTGAAAAGTTCC
>Ga0307380_10002262_pt1 | contig 27483 bp, 26 predicted proteins | sample UN3MG_FD_202239 | JGI IMG/M metagenome (GOLD analysis project Ga0307380, IMG submission 202239) | Soil microbial communities from Risofladan, Vaasa, Finland - UN-3 | ecosystem: Environmental > Terrestrial > Soil > Coastal area > Acid sulfate soil | place: Finland: Risofladan, Vaasa | collected... | reverse complement strand
CGGCTGACCAGTGGTGCCTTGATGGAGGTGGTTTGTATGAAACGTCTGAACTTTCCGCCGGTCTGGCTGGCCGGATCAATTGCCGCCGCTTGGGTTTTGGCGCGGATCTGGGCGCCGCTAGGGGATGCGCTGGTCTGGCCGGGCTGGGCGCTGATCGCCGCCGGGGTGGCACTGGCGGTTTGGGCGGCGGTTGCGTTTCGCCGAGCGCGGACGACCATTGTGCCGCATCAAAGCCCGAGCGCGCTGGTCGACACCGGACCCTACCGCTTTTCGCGCAATCCGATCTATCTGGCGGACCTGATCATTCTGGCCGGTGTCGCGCTGGTACTGGGCACTCCGCTGGCACTGATCCTGTTGGTGCCGTTCTATTACGTATTACTGTACCTGTTCATCTTGCCGGAGGAAACCGTGCTGGCCCGGGAGTTGGGTCAATCGTATCTTGATTTCTGCGCCCGGGTGCGACGCTGGCTATAGGGCCGGTCAGCCGTCTATGAACCGTCGACCAGCCGGGCTTCGAACCAATCCAGTGCGCGCTCGAGCCAGCCAGCCGGGACCGAGTGGCCGCCAGGATGCAGCATCAGATCGATCCGGCCGCCGGGGCAGTGGGTCCAGTTGCGAAACCACAGGTCTCCATCCGCCTCCATCGGCGCTGTGTCCGGCATCTGCGGGTCGCAATCGTTGGCATCGCGCAGGATGCGCAGGCTGGCGAAGGCGTCGCCCTGGGTCAGGGTGCCGCCAGCAACCGAGCGGCCCTCAAGCGGGACCACCTTGTCGGTCCAGCCATGGGTTTGAAAGAGATCGACCGGGCCTTCGCAGGCTTCGGGCAACGGATCCCAAAAGGCCCCGGCGACGGGCGCGTAGGCGCGCGCCGCCTTGGGCATATGGCAGGCCACATCCCAAACCATCGAGGCGCCGCGCGAGAAGCCGGTCATCAGCACCCGGTTTCGGTCGATGCCGCGCGCCGCTGCATCCGCCAGAACCTCGGCGATAAAGGCCAGGTCGTCACGCTCATAATCGCGGCCGTCGCGCACCGCCCAATTCTTCTGGTCGCGCTGCGGCGAGGTGCGGACCCCTTCCGGTGCGATCAGGGCATAGCCGCGGGCCGACAAAGTGGCCAGCATCGCTTTGTTCTTCATCATGCCCTCGGACGAGCCGCCCCAGCCGTGCAGGAACACGATTGCCGGGACTGGGCTGGTGACGCCCTTGGGCATGGCCAGCCGGTAGAAGCCATGCTCGGTTGAGCATTCGGCGGCCCGATCACCGCAGGCGGGTTGGGCGGCCGCTGGCAATGCAGCCAGGCAAAAGGCGAGGGTAACGAGCAAGCGGCGCATTGGCGGGCTCCAAATGAAACGGCGGCGGGTCTGGTGCAGGATAGCGCGCTGGGTTGCAGTTGAAAGGGCGGGCGTCAACAACCGGTACGACAAAGCCGCGTATCGCCTTCAGCCAAGCGGTCTTCGAACCAATCGAGCGCGCGGGTCAGCCAACCTTTCGGAACCTGGTGGCCGCCCGGATGCAGCATCAGGTCCAGACGTCCGCTGGCGCAGGCGGTCCAGTTGCGGAGCCACAGGTTGCCGGTGGCATCCATCGGCGCGCTGTCGGGTTGGCGGAGGTTACAGCCATTGGTTCGGCGCAGCACCGTCAGCCCGGCGAAGACGTCGCCCTGAACCACGGTACCGTCGCGGAACGAGCGGCCCTCGATCGGCACCACCCGGTCAGTCCAGCCATGGCTGTGGAATAGATCTATCGGGGCTTCGCAACCTTCCGGCAGCGGCTCCCAAAAGGCACCGGATATCGGCGCGTCGGCGCGGGCGCTGGCAGGCGCATGGCAGGCGATGTCCCAAACCATCGAGCCGCCGCGCGAGAACCCCGCCAGCAGCACACGGTCGCGGTCGATGCCGTGGAGGGCGGCGTCATCCAGCACCTCGGCGATGAAGGCGATGTCGTCGCGGGGATGGGCGCGGTTGTCGTGGACGCCCCAGTTCTTGTTTGGGCGCGATGGTCTGGGCTGTCCCTCGGGCGCGATCAGGGCGTAGCCGCGCGCGGATAGTTCGGCCAGCATCGCGGTGTTGCCGGTAACTGAAGCAGCGGTGGAACCGCCGCCATGCAGAAAGACCAGCGCCGGGACCGTGCCGGATGCACCTTCCGGCAGCACCAGCCGGTAGAAGCCGTTGGCGGTCGGGCATTCGGCTTCGCGCACGCCACACTCTTCGGCCAGCGCAGTCAGCGGTACCAGGCAAAGGAGGGTGAGGGCGAGAATGGCGCGCATGGGTTGATATTCCTAGAGCATTTTCCAGCTAGAGCGACCAGCCTTAGCGTCGCGAAAATGCGACAAATCAACAAGATAGAGCGGGAGCCATGAATCGGAGATCATGGATCATGTTCTATCGCCCTGATCGGAAAATACAATGAACCATACGTTCGCCGCCATCCTGCTCCTGGGCCGGGACGGCGATTCTGAGTGCAGCGGCGCGAGGACCCGGCTCAGGGCCGGGGAAGTAAGATGGAGGGTGATTGCTGGTGGCGCTGCTCCGGGATGCTACCGGCCCTTCCACACCGGCGGGCGCTTTTCGGTGAAGGCGCGGGCGCCTTCGAAGTTGTCGTCGGAGCCGTAGAGGATATCGATGGTTTTGAATTGGCGTTTGGTCACGCGGTTCAGCGCGTCCTGGAATTTCATGTCTTCGGCCTCGCGCACCACCTCCTTGATCGCGGCGAAGACCAGCGGCGGGCCGGATTCGAGCAGGCGGGCCAGCTCCCACGCCTTGCCGAGCAGCTCGCCCGGTTTGCAGATTTCCTTGACCAGCCCCCAACGATAGGCCTCGTCGGCGTCGAACCAGCGGCCGGTCAGCAGCAGGTCCATGGCGACGTGGTAGGGAATGCGCCTCGGCAGTTTTAGCGAGGCGGCGTCGGCGATGGTGCCCGAGCGGATCTCGGGCAGGGCGAAGGTGGCGGTCTCGGAGGCAAGGATCAGATCGCAGGAGATCGCGAGCTCCAGCCCGCCGCCGCAGCAAATGCCGTTGACGGCGCAAATGATAGGTTTGTTGAGGTGGGGCAGCTCCTGAATGCCGCCAAAACCGCCGACGCCGTAGTCGCCATCGACCGCATCGCCGCCCGCCGCCGCCTTCAGGTCCCAGCCGGGGCAGAAGAATTTGCTCCCCTCGGCGCGCAGGATGGCGACGCGGAGGTCCGGGTCGTCGCGGAAATCGCGGAAGGTCTGGCCCATGATCCGGCTGGTGACCAGATCGATGGCGTTGGCCTTCGGCCGGTCAAGGGTGACCTCGAGGATGCCGCCCTCGCGGCGCGTCTTGATTGGGGTGTCGGTCATGGCGGGCTCCTTCCGGATGGGCATGCTCTGGTGCTGATCGGGGTCAATCGGCGGCGAAGGGGTCGTCCTCGGGGTCGGTGTTTGGCAGATATTCGGCCCAGAGGGCTGCGTCGCGGGCGGCATCCGGGCCCAGTTCACGGGCAATCACCGCCAGCGCCATATCGATGCCGGCAGAGACGCCGGAGGCGGTGATGAAGCGCCCATCCTCGACCCATCGCGCCCGGCGTTGCCAGTGGGTGGCGGGGCCCAATGATGCGACCCAATCGAAGGCACGCTTGTTGGTGGTGGCGCGAAGGCCGTCCAGCAGCCCGGCGCGGGCCAGCAGCGCCGAGCCGGTACAGACACTGGTGACAATCTTGGCATCCGCTGCCGCTTGGCCGAGCCAGCCGAGTAGCGCCTGATTTTCGATCTCATGGCGGACCCCGGCACCGCCAGGTACCAGAAGAATGTCGAATTTAGTGGCGCTGCCGGTCAGCGTATCGACGGCGGCACGGGGGCCTTGGGTGCTGGCGACCGGTTCGGAGACCTCGGCGACGATGCGGATGTCGAAGGTTTTCGGATGCATGCCGAACATCTCGAGCGGTCCGAACAGGTCGAGCAGCTCGAACTTGGGGAACACCAGTGCGCCGATGGTCAGCATGTCGTCATTCCCTTTCCCGAATCCGAATCAATGCATCCGCCGCCACCGCCCCGTGAGGTGTGACGATCAGTGGGTTGATGTCCAACTCCTCCAGCCGGTCGTCCACCTCGGCGACATAAGCCTGCAGGGCCATGCAGGCGGAGACAACCGCGCTGAGATCGCCATGCGCCCGGCCACGATAGCCGGTCAGCAGTTCTGCCGTCTTCAGCCCGGCCAGGGCGGTTCGGATGTCGGCCTCGGTGGCCGGGATCATCAGGGTGATCGCATCGGCCAGCAGCTCGGTCAGGATGCCGCCGGCGCCGATGGTCAGGGTGTAGCCATAGGCCGGGTCGCGGACCACGCCCAGAATCAGTTCGGCCACCGCGCCCTCGACCATGCGCTCGACCAGCCAGCCGCTTGCGTAGTCCATGTCGCGGGCGGCGGCGGTGACCGCCTCGGCCGAGCGGAGGTTCAGGCGCACCGCCCCGGCCTCGGTCTTGTGGGCGATGCCGCGGCCCTTGAGCACGACAAGGAAACCGATGCCGGTCGCGATGGCGGCGGCTTCCTCGGGGGTGGCGGCGATGGCGCCGTCCGGGACCGGCACGCCGTGACGGGCTAGTGCGGCTTTGGCGGCCGCCTCGTCCAGCATCTGGGCCGGGGCGGCGCTGTCAGTTCCCAGTAGAACCGGGGTGGGCTCGGGCATTGCCCAACCCTCGGTGATTGCAGCCGCAGCCGCGGCGGCGGCCAGCACTTCGTCGAGGCCAAGCATCGGCGCCAGGCCAAGCGCCATGATCTGGTCCGCGCGGACCTCAGGCATGTTCTCCGGCATCGAGGCGACCACGGCAATCCGGCCTCCGGTGGCCTTCTGGGTGGCGGCAATGGCCCGCACGGCGCTATCCCAGCTGGCGTCCGAGCAACGATCGAGGCGGGGGAAATCCAGCACCAGGACGGCGAGATCGAAGCCGCAGCCAACCATGGCGGTGAAGGTCGCGGTCATCGCTGGCTCGTTGTCCCAGATGAAGGTGTGGTAGTCGAGCGGGTTGGCGACGGTGACGATTTCGCCGAGGGTTGCCTTGACGGCGCGAGTTTCGGTTGTGGTCAGGGGGCGGAAAACGACGCCGCGTCCAACGGCGGTATCGGCGATCAGGCTGGCCTCGCCGCCGGAGCAGGACATCGAGCAGAGGTTGCGCCCGGGCAACGGGCCATGGACGTGCAGCAGCTTCAGGGTCTCGAGAAACTCCGGGATCGAGCGCAGCGTTGGCATGTTGAGCCGGGTCAGGAAGGCGCGCGAGGCGGCGTCGGAGCCGGCCAGCGACGCGGTGTGGCTGACCGCCCCGGCCCGCGCCTGATCGGAGCGGCCAACCTTCAGCGCCACGATGGGTTTGCGCATCGCCCGCGCCTTGGCGGCCAGTTCCTCGAAGGCGCGGACATCGCCGATGCCCTCGATATGCAGGCCGATGGCGGTGACGCGCGGGTCGTCCAGAACCGCCATCGCCATTTCGGCCAGCCCGGTCTGGGCCTGGTTGCCGGCAGCGACGCAATAGGCGACAGGCAGGCCGCGCGCCTGCATGGTCATGTTGATCAGGACATTCGACGACTGGGTTAGGATGGCGACCCCGCTGTCAACCCGGCGGCCGCCATGCTGGTCGGGCCACAGCAGCGCGCCGTCGAGGTAGTTGATCAGCCCATAGCAGTTCGGGCCGAGGATCGGCATGTCGCCCGCCGCCGCCAGCAGGCGGGCCTGCAGGTCGGCACCGCCGCCGATCTCGCCCTCGGATTCTTTGAAGCCGGAGGCGAAGCAAACCGCCCCGCCGGCACCGCGCGCGGCCAGCCGTTCGACGACATCGATGGTCAGGTTGCGGTTGACTCCGATGAAGCTGGCGTCGGGGGCACGCGGCAACGCCTCGACGGTGCGAAAGCACGGCAGCCCGTGCATTTCGGTGCGGGTCGGGTGGACCGGCCAGATCGCGCCGTCAAAACCCATCTTCTGGCACTGCTCGACCACCGCAGGCCCCCAGGCGCCGCCGCCGAAAACGGCGATGGAGCGGGGGCGGAACAGGCGGGAGAGGTTGCGGGTCATGGAGTGCGATCCTCGAAGGTCAACTCGATACCGTCCGCGATGACCTCGAGGCGCCCCCAACTCTCAAGATAAATGTCGAAATGACGCGTTCGAAAGATGCGACCTCCTCTGGGCAGGAAAATCTCATCGGCCATCTGGTTGGCCCATTCGAGCCATTCGGTGCCAGTCTGTTCCAAAAGCTTCCCGCTGCCGCCAAAGCCTAGCGCCATGTGATATTCATCGGTGAAACGATGAGCTACGGCGATCTTGAATTCGACTGTCGCAATTTCGTCACGTGATCCGATGCGAAGACGAAGTGTCGCGCCGTCGAATGACAACGTGTTGTCCGTACCGCCGTTGTCAAACTTGCGGTCGAGTTCGTGGAGAATGGTCGTCGCCATCACGCCCCCAGCGGCCGCAACAACTCGCGCCCGATGATGTGGCGCTGGATTTCGCTGGTCCCGTCCCAGATCCGTTCGACCCTGGCGTCGCGCCAGAAGCGGGCCAGCGGCAGGTCGTCCATCAGGCCCATGCCGCCGTGAATCTGGATCGCGGCGTCGGTGACGCGGGCCAGCATTTCGGAGGCGTAGAGCTTGGCCGACGCGATCTCGCGGTTGGCGGGCAGGCCGTGGTCGAGCCGCCAGGCGCTGGCCAGCGTCAGCAGGTCGGCGGCATCGATCTCGGTGATCATGTCGGCGATCTGGAAGCTGATGCCCTGGAACTTGCCGATAGCCTGGCCGAACTGCTTGCGCTCAGCGGCGTAGTTCAGGGCGTAGTCGAACACCCGGCGGGCCCGGCCGACCGCCATGGTGGCGACGGTGATCCGGGTGGCGTACAACCACTCGTTCATCACCGCGAAGCCGCCATCGACCTGTCCCAGCACCTGCGCGCCCGGCAAGCGGCAGTCGTCGAAGTCGAGGATCATGTTCTTGTAGCCGCGATGGCTGACCGAGTTGTAGCCGGGGCGGATGGTGAAGCCCGGCGTGCCGCGATCGACCAGAAAGGCGGTAATCCGCTTTTTCGGGCCGTCCTTGGTTTGGTCCTCGCCGGTGGCGACGAAGACGATGATGAAATCGGCGTGCTCGGCGCCGGAGATGAAATGCTTGGTGCCGTTGACCACCCAGTCGCCGCCATCGCGCTTGGCGAAACATTTCATGCCGCGCACGTCACTGCCTGCGTCGGGTTCGGTCATCGCCAGGGCATCCATCCGCTCGCCGCGCACGGCGGGCAGCAGGTAGCGCTCACGCTGGTCACCCTCGCAAGCCATCAGGATGTTCTGGGGCCGGCCGAAGAAGTGGTTCAGCGCCATGCAACCGCGGCCAAGCTCGCGTTCGACCAGGGCGAATTCGAGGTGGCTGAGCCCGGCGCCGCCGACCTCCTCGGGGAAATTGCAGGCGTAGAAGCCGAGGTCGATGGTTTTTTGCTTGATCGACGCGGCGATCTGCGGATCGACCTCGCCGGTCTTCTCGACCTTGTCCTCATGGGGATAGATCTCGTTCTCGACAAAGCTGCGCACCGTGTCGACGATCATCTGCTGTTCCTCGGTCAGGCCGAAATGCATGAAACCCTCCTCAGATTTTCGGGTCGGGATTGAAGGTATGGCCGTCCACGGCGATGACCTGGCCGGAGACGAAGCGGGCCTCGGGTGAGGCGAGAAACACCGCCATATTGGCAATGTCCTCGCCGGTCACCCAGGTCTGCATCGAGGTGCCGGAGGCGTAGCCGTCGTAGATCTGCTGGCGGGTGATGCCCTTGGCTGTAGCTTCACGGTCCATCACCGCCTCCATCCGTGGTCCCTCGACAGCACCCGGACACAGCGCGTTGGCGCGGATGCCGTGCGGGCCAAGTTCCATCGCCAGCGTCTTCATCAGCCCGATCACCGCCCATTTTGCCGCTGCATAGGGCGCCCGGTGGGGATAGCCGAAGAACCCGGCGGTCGAGGAGGTCAGCATCATTGCCCCGGCCCGCTGCCGCTTCATCATCGGCGCCGCGTATTTTGCCGACAGGAACGCGCCCTCGAGGTTGACCGAGACACAACTGCGCCAGTCCGCGAGCAGAATATCCTCGATCAGCGCGGTCGGACCAGCGATCCCGGCATTGGCACAGAGGGTGTCTAGGCCGCCCCAAGCCGCCTCGATATCGCCGAACAGCGCCGCCATGGCAGGCTCGTCAACCACATTGAGGCAGGTTTTGCGCCAATCGTCCGGGCAGGCCGCCAGTGCGTCGGCATCGATGTCGGTTACCCAGACATGGGCTCCGGCGGCGGCAAAGGCTTCGGCCATGGCACGGCCGATGCCGCCACCGCCGGCGGTGATCAGGACGCGGGTGTCGGGGGTCAGTGGCATCGATCTACCTCTTCTGCCCAACGGCTCGGCCCACGCCCTCGGGCACGACCAATGTTGCATGGGTGGCGGCAACTTCGGCCAGTTTTGCGGCCACTGCTGGCGCGGGTTCGCAGGCGGAACGGGTATTCAGGTCAACATGGATCAGCAGGTATTCGCCGGTGGCCAGCAGGCGGCCGTCGGCGTGGTGGAAGCTGTGGAACAAATGCATCTTCTTGCCAGCCCCGCCCAGAACCTGGGTCTCGACATAGACCGGCTCCAGCGCCGCGACCTCGTCGATAAAGCGGATGTGGCCCTCGGCGGTGAAATAGCTGAGGCCGTTGGCGATGTAATCCGAATCCGCCCCGATCACCCGCATCAGCGCGTCGGTCGCATCCGAGAAGACCTGACCGTAGCGGGCTTCGTTCATGTGGTTGTTGTAGTCGGTCCAGTCTGGCGGCACCTGCCGGTCGACGGTGCGGATCGGCCCACTCAGGTCCGCCGCCGCTGGCTTTACAGCGCCCTGCTCGAACAGCTTGCGCTCATATGCCGCCAGGGTCTGACCGGCACCCCAGTCGTTGACCTTCAGCACCTGCATGATGCCGATCAGGTTTTCGTCGCGGATGCGCTCGAGCTCGCGGATCGAGTGCATGCCGGACTGGGCGTCGGACTGATCCGAGATCATGTCGACCAGCTCGTCGGTCAGCTCCGGCACGTTCATCAGCTTGGTCCAGGGCCAGGCGAGGCAGGGGCCGAACTGGGCGATGAAATGGCGCATGCCGGCTTCGCCGCCAGCCAGACGGTAGGTCTCGAACAACCCCATCTGCGCCCAGCGCAGGCCGAAGCCGTAGCGGATGGCGTCGTCGATGTCCTGGGTGGTGCCGATGCCGTCCTTGATCAGCCACAACCCCTCGCGCCAGACCGCCTCGAGGAAGCGGTCGGCGATGAAGGCCTCGATCTCCTTGCGGACCCGGATAGGCTTCATCCCCAGCCATTCGTAGATCGCGGCGGCGCGGTCGATATTGGCGGGGTCGGTCTTCTTGCCCGCCACCAGCTCGACGCAGGGCAAAAGGTAGACCGGGTTGAATGGATGGGCGACCAGCAGGCGGCCGGGATGGGTCATCTCGGCCTGCAGGTCGCTGGGCATGATGCCGGAGGTCGAGGAGGCAATCAGGGCGATGGGGTTGGCGGCGTCGATCTCGGCATAAACCTTGCGCTTGAGGTCGAGCCGTTCCGGCACCGCCTCGACGATCAACTCGGCACCGGTGACGGCCTCGGCAACCGAACCGGCCAGTCGCCATGCACCCTTGTTGCCGCGCGGCGCCAGGGTCAGGCGGGAATAGGCGTGGTCGGCATTGGCCAGAACCGCGCCAAGCTTGCGGGCGGCCTCGGGGTCCGGGTCATACACCGATACCTCGACGCCGTTTTCGATCAGGCGGGCGAGCCAGCCGCCGCCGATGACGCCGCCACCGAGGATGGCTGCTTTGGTGATGGTCATGTCTTTCACTCCGGTAGGTATTTGTCGGACCAGCTTGTCGCCGCCACACGGTCGGCGATCATCTGGTTGATCTTGGTGTCGTCATAGCCCAGTCGCGCCAGCACGGTGCGTGTGTCGGCACCGTATTTTGGCGCCGGGGCCGGGATAGTGATGTGGGCGTTTTGCGGGCGCACCGCGTTGGGCGCCACCAGATCGACCCAGCGGCCCATCGGGTGGCGGTCGTGACGGATGGCGCGGAAAGTGGCGTGGGCGATGTCGGGACCTCTGGCGCTTTCCGACACCAACGCATCGTCGCGGGTGCCCGCCAGGGTTGCCAAGGGCATCACCGCGGTCGTTCCTTGGGCAAGTGTGGCCTGCCAATGTGCAACCGGCTCGGCGATGAACCGGTCCATCAGCGCCTCGGTAAGCTCTGTCTCGGGCAGATGCGCGAGATCGGCGAGCTCCAGAACCCGGCCCAGCGCCACCGCCCTCTCGATGGGTGCGGCCAGGAAGAACCAGCCATCCGCGGCTTCGTAGCAGTGGTAGAACGGTCCCCAACCCTTGACCTCGCGGCCCGAGGGCTCAATGAACGGCGCGCGGCCATTGAAGTCATACATGAACGGGGCCTGGATCAGGTTGCCCGCCGCCGCGAGCGAGGTCCGCGCCAGCCCGCCCTTACCGGTCACTTCGCGCCGCACCAGTGCTGCCCCCAGCGCGACGCAAGCGCAGAACCCGGTCAGCACATCGATGGTGCCGAGATGGGCGTGCTCCTCCGGCGTATCCAGCCCGCCGCCGAAGCGGGCCATCACGCCGGTTGCCGCCTGGGCAAGATCGTCATAGCCGAGATGGTCGGACTTCGGCCCCCGCGCCGGGCCGCCCCAGGCGTCGAGCTGCACCAGGATGAGGCGCGGATGGGCCAGCGCCAGCGCATCAGGGTTCAATCCCAGCCGGTCGCGCTGGAGATCGGTGCCATTGAAGGTGACGACATCGGCTTGGCTCAGCAGTTGATCAAAGGCTTGGCGGCCCTCGGGCGACCTAATATCCAGTAGCAGGTTTTTCTTGCCGCGATTGGCGTGCAGGCCGAAGACGACACCGTTCCACGGGTCCATCGACGGCTCAATAGTGCCGATCTGGGTCACTTCGGCACCGAAGCGCGCCATGGTCGAGGCGATGGTCGGCCCGGCGATGACGTTGGTCAAGTCGAGGACCCTGATGCCGGTGAGCCAGCCGGAGGCGTTCGGGGATGATTTTGCCGTCCCCCTCTCCCCATCCCTCCCCAACCCGATTGTCGGAATCGGGGGGGGAGGGGGGCTCTCAGCGGCGAGGGCGGCGAGGATTTCTTCGCGGTGCTGGTCCGGCGCTGGGCTGGGGGTCTTGGTGAGTGCCCCTTCATCCCCGCCCAGCCAGGCGACATTGCCCATCTGGCGCATGCGGCCATGGCGCGGGTCGTCGACCTCGACGATCAGGCCGGAGGCGAGCGCGTGGGGTTCGGCCAGCCACTCGGGCGTCGTGCGCTGCGTTGTGGCGGGCGCCGGTTCGGCGCCGAAGATCTGTTCCCATTCCACCGCCGGGCGGGTCAGGAACGCGGCCTCCATCGCCCGCGTCAGCCGCGCCCGGTCGGCGGCACCGACGGGATAGGAGCGCAGGGACCAGGGGCCGGGCCAGTTTTTGTGGTCGGTGTAGACATCGAAGTCCGGCAGATTGGCCAGCAGGGCGTCGAGGCCCAGCGCCCGCAGCACCCGCTTCGGGTGCTCGCGATGCGAGGCGGCGACGACGTAGAAGCCACGGCCGTCGGCGCAGCGATAGGTGCGGTAGAACGGGTCAAGGAAGCCCTGCAAATCGGCGAAGGACATGTCCATCGCCTCGCCCGCCGCGCGCCGGCGGTCGATCTCCCGTTCGCGCGGGGATTTGTATCGATCCGGATAGCCTTCGATGCGCTCGGAGTTGTAGGCCAGCCCCTCGAAAAGGGCCGAGGCCAGCGGCACCTCGATGGCGTCACCACCCATTCGGCCCCGCGCCGCCAGGGCGAACAGCACCGACATTGCGCCGAAGACCGCGCCATAGGCCGAGGCCAGCGCCAAGGGCGTGAACGACGGGTTGATCCCCATCAGCACCCGGTTCAACCCCATATCGGTGAACTGCCCGGTGCGCGCGGCGATCACCGCCTCCCAGGCGGGAACCTGGGCGAGCTCCGGGTCGGTCGAGGCGAAGCCGGGGAGCGAGAGATAGACCAGGCCGGGATTGCCTTCGCGCAGCGTCGCGGCATCCAACCCGAGCCGGGCCATGACGCCGGGGCGGAAATTCTCGATCACCACGTCGGAACGGGCGGCCAGCGCCTTGGCGGTGGCGGCATCACTGGGCGAATTCAGGTTCAGCACGATGCCCTTCTTGCCCCGCGACAGCATGTCGAAGGCCGGGTCGCGCCAGCGCGACCCCTCCGGCGGGTCGACGCGGATCACCCCGGCCCCGAAATCAGCAAGCATCATGCCGACCAGTGGCCCTGCCAAATACTGGCCGAAGTCGAGAACCCGGATGCCGGAGAGGGGGCGTTGATCAGATGCGGACATCGAAGAGACGCCAATATGCCCATATCACTGGCGCGAGCGCCAAAATGAGCCCAAGGGAGACTACCAGTTTCCTTTGTTTTCGAAGTGCACCGATCCAAATCGACATTGCCGAAATAACAATCCCGCATATCGTCGACCAAAGCATCGGCCAACCTAGTATTCTTTTTAAACTCTCGAAGAAGCTATCCGCGGCAGGGCTTCCCATATCCGCGAAGGCGAGTGGTGCAATCACGATCGCAGCAACGATTGCAGTGCTCGACCTGATCCATCCACGCCAAGATGTAGCAAGCTGGGGCAACAGGAAGAGTCCGGCGCACGCCATCACGATGCCGATTGGCAGTATCATATTCATTGTCATCTGGGCGCCCGCTTCTGCAGCTTCAGCTTCGCTCGCACCTCATCCGGCCCGATCACCCGCGCGCCCATCCGTTCGATGATCCCAACCGCCCGGTCGACCAGTTGCGCATTGGTTGCCAGTACGCCCTTGTCGAGCCACAGGTTGTCCTCCAGCCCGACCCGGACGTTGCCGCCGGCCAGCACTGCCGCCGCCACGTAAGCCATCTCGTTGCGGCCGATCGAGAAGGCGGACCAGTGCCAGTTTTCGGACACGTTGTTGACCATCGCCATGAAGGTGTTCATGTCGTCCGGCGCGCCCCAGGGCACGCCCATGCACAGTTGGACCAGCACCGGGTCCTCGATGATCCCCTCCTTGGCCAGTTCCTTGGCAAACCACAGGTGGCCGGTGTCGAAGGCTTCGATCTCCGGTCGGACGCCGAGGTCGGTCATCATCCGCCCCATGGCGCGCAGCATGCCGGGGGTGTTGGTCATCACGTAGTCGGCCTCGGCGAAGTTCATCGTGCCACAGTCCAGCGTGCAGATTTCCGGCAGGCAGTTGGCGACATGGGCGACACGCTCTGTCGCACCCGCCATGTCCGTGCCCTTGGGGTTCAGCGGCAACGGGGTCTCGACCGGGCCGAAGATCATGTCGCCGCCCATGCCGGCGGTCAGGTTCAGCACCACGTCGGTGGCCGAATCGCGGATCCGGTCGGTGACCTCGCGAAACATGCCCGGATCGCGTGAGGGTTTGCCGGTTTCGGGGTCGCGCACATGACAATGGACTACCGCAGCACCTGCCTTGGCGGCCTCGATGGCGCTTTCGGCGATCTGGGCGGGCGAGCGCGGCACATGCGGCGAGCGGTCCTGGCTGCCGCCCGAGCCGGTGACGGCGCACGTGATGAAAACTTCGCGGTTCATGGCGAGGGGCATGTGATCCTCCGGGTTCTGCTGCTTTGGCCGACCTTGCGCCCGTGTTGCCATCCATGCTTTGCTATTTCGGAACAAAACTATGCTGAAAGCGTTTATCATGTTCACAGCCGACCCGAGTCCGCTGGAGATTGAGGTGCTGGTGCTGCCCGACACCACGCTGATTCTGGTCGCGGCGGTGATCGAGCCTTTGCGCGCCGCCAACCGGGTGCTGGGGCGGGCGCAGTTCCGCTGGGTGCTGACCACGCCGGACGGAGCCCCGGCGCCGACTCGATCCGGCATCCCGATCCCGGCGGCACGGCCGTTCGACCCGCTGGCCTCAGGGGCGCCGCTGGTGGTGGCTGGCAGCTACGACATCGCCGCCCATATGACGGCTGGGCTGGTGCGCCGTCTTGGCCGGGCGGGGCGGGCCCGGCCGATGATCGGCGGTGTCGAGGCCGGGGCCTGGGTTGTCGCCCGGGCCGGGCTGCTGACCGGACGACGCGCGACGACGCATTGGGAGGATCTCGAGGATTTTACCGCCGCGTTCCCGGATATCGACGTGGTGCCCCGGCGCTTTGTCCTCGACGGCAATCGCTTTACCTCCGGCGGGGCCGGTCCGACGCTTGACCTGATGCTGGAGCTGATCCGGGTGCGGCTCGGCTATCCGCTGTCGCTGGAGGTCGCCAAGCTGTTCACCTACGAGCAGTCAGCCGAAAATCCCGGGCGGGTCGATCAGGCCCCGGCGCTGACCTTGGCCCGCCCGCGTGAGCCGCATCTGGCCCGGGCCGTCGAGGCGATGGAGGCGCATCTGGACGAGCCCTGGCCAATCACCCGCATCGCCCACTTCGCCGGGGTCAGCGCGCGGCACCTGCAGACCCAGTTTCGCGCCCATTTCGGCACCTCGCCTTACGCCCACTATCAGGCGCTGCGCCTGAACCGCGCCCGGCGGCTGCTGATTGAAACCCGGCGGCCCGCCCTCGAGATCGCCGAGCTGACCGGTTTCGCTTCGCCGGCCAGCTTCGCCCGCGCCTATCGTCGCCAACATGGCGAAAGTCCGCGTGAGACGCGAGCGATGGCGCGGCGTTGACCGACGCTGGGACAAATCGCCCTGTATTGCGCCTGGTGCGGCGGTGGCATACTTTGCCGATGGAAATCTGGCGCATTACCGCTGTCGCGGAGACCCGGCAGCCTTACAGCTACCGCACTGACCCCGCCGTACAGCCCTTTGCCCGCAACCGCTTTCGCATCGCCGGTCGCCGGGTAGTTTGTTACGCACCGCCAGCCGAATTCCGCGACCGGTTTGTCGAGTGACCAAGCGATGACCGGCGGCATACGGATTGTGATTCTCGGCGGCTACGGAGTCTTTGGCGGGCGGCTGGCCCGGCTGCTGGCGGATGAAGCGCGGCTGACCCTGGTGATTGCCGGCCGCTCGCTGGCAAAGGCGCGCGGCCTGTGCGCCGGGCTTGGCGGTGCCGTCGCCACCGAAGCGGCGGTGTTCGACCGCGACCAGCCGGTCGAGCGGCAGCTGCGCGCGCTGCGCCCCGGTTTGGTGATCGACGCGATGGGGCCGTTCCAGGGTTATGGCAGCGATCCCTACGCGATTGTGCGCGCGGCGTTGGCGCTGGGCATCGATTACATGGATTTCGCCGATGGGTCGGATTTCGTGCAAGGCATCTCGCAGTTCGACGCTGAGGCCCGTGAGCGCGGCGTGTTTGTGTTGTCCGGCGTCAGCAGCTTTCCGGTGCTGACGGCGGCGGTCGTGCGGCATCTGGCGCAGGGTTTTCAGAAGGTCGAGACCATCATTGGCGGCGTCGCTCCGTCGCCCTATGCCGGGGTCGGGCTGAACGTGATCCGCGCCGTCGCCGGTTATGCCGGTCAGCCGGTGCGCCTGACCCGCGATGGCGGTGCTGCCACTGGCCACGCCCTGACCGACAGCCGCAACTACACCATCGCGCCGCCGGGACAGTTGCCGCTGCACAGCACGCGGTTCTCGCTGATGGACGTTCCCGATTTGCTAATGTTGCCGCCGGAATGGCTGGGGTTGCGGTCGATCTGGATGGGGGCCGGGCCGGTGCCCGAGATACTGCACCGGGCGCTGGGTGGGCTTGCCTGGGGGGTGCGGCTGTGCGCGTGATGCCGTCCCTGGCGCGGTTCGCCGGGCTGTTCCACTGGGCGATCAACCGACTGCGCTGGGGCGAGCATCGCGGCGGCATGTTTGTCGAAATTACCGGGGTGGATGCTGCTGGCGACGCTGCCAAGCGCTCGTGGCATATGCTGGCCGAGGGCGATGATGGCCCGTACATCCCGTCGATGGCGCTGGAAGCGCTGGTGCGCCGTTGCCTCGACGGACAGCGCCCCGCCCCCGGCGCCCGCGCTGCGATCCGCGAGCTGGAACTGGCGGAGTATGACCGGCTATTCGAGCGGCGCGCGATCACAACCGGTGTGCGCGCGGAGCCCGCACCGGATGCGCCGCTTTATGCGCGGATCCTCGGCGATGCCTGGGACCGGCTGCCTGAGCAGCTGCGCCGGATGCATACCCCGGGGGCGGGCAAATCCGCTGCGGGCCGTGCCAGTATTGAGCGTGGCCGCAACCCCTTGGCGCGGCTGGTGGCCGGGATTTTTCGTTTCCCGGCGGCGGGTGCGGATGTGCCGGTACAAGTTACCTTCAGCGCCATCGCCAGCGGCGAGCACTGGGAGCGGAATTTCGCTGGCCGGCGGTTCTCCAGCTTGCAGACCGAGGGCAAAGGCCGCGCCGACTGCCTGCTCGCCGAGCGCTTCGGGCCGTTTGAATTCGGCCTTGCTCTAGTGGTCGAGGGTGACCGTCTGCGCCTGATCCCGCGGCGGTGGTCGGCGTTTGGTCTGCCGATGCCGCTGTGGCTGGCGCCCGGCGGCGACAGCTTCGAGACGGTCGAGGACGGTCGATTTTGCTTCCATGTCGAGATTTGCCTGCCGCTGGTTGGGCTGGTCGTGCGCTATCGGGGTTGGCTAGTGCCGGGTGGCAGTTGATTTTTCGCATGACACCGCCCCCCGCCCACGCCTAAACCGGGGGCCGGAGGCTGCCAGATGATCACCCGCGACCGTGCCTATTTCCTGCTGCTAAATATCGGGCATTTCCTCGATCATCTGTTCACGCTGATCTTCGCCACTGTCGCGGCGCTGGCGCTGCACCGGGAATGGGGGCTCGGCTATGCCGCGTTGCTGGTCTATGCGACGCCTGGTTTCTTCGCCTTCGGCGTCTTTGCCCTGCCCGCCGGCTGGTTGGCTGACAAATGGAGTCGCGACGGCATGATGTGCGTGTTCTTCATCGGCATCGGCCTTGCGTCGATTGCCACCAGCTTCGCCGCGAGCCCGCTGCAGATCGGCATCGGGCTGTTCGTCATCGGGATGTTCGCGGCGATCTATCACCCGGTCGGCCTCGCCATTGTTACCGGCCGGTGGCGCAACACCGGAATGCGGATCGCCGCCAATGGGGTGTTTGGCAACCTCGGTGTCGCAAGTGCGGCGCTGATCACCGGGTATCTGATCGACAATGGCGGCTGGCGCATGGCTTTCGTGCTGCCGGGGCTGTTCTCGATTGCCATGGGATTAATTTATATGGCGCTGCGCTGGGACGGCATTGGCGAGGAGAAACGGACGCCGGAGAAGGCGGCAGCTTCCTCCGGTGCCGCCGTCGATCCCGGTCACCGGGCGCTGTTGATGCGGGTGTCGGGGATAGTGTTCCTGACCACGGCTGTATCCTCGATCATCTTTCAGTCGACGACGTTTGCCCTGCCGAAGATCTTCGACGAGCGGCTTCAGGGCCTGGCGGCCAGCCTGGCCGCCAGCCTGTCGGCGCGGCTCGACAGTGTCGCGGTGCCGGGGCAGGCCGACGTGGCGACCATGGTCGGCGCGCTGGCCTTCACGGTGTTTGCGGTGGCGTCGATGGCGCAGCTCATCGTTGGCAGCATGCTCGACCGGTTCGGCCCGCGTCGGGTGTTCATGGGCGTTGCGCTGATCCAGATCGTGTTTTTCTCGGCGATGCCGGGGCTGACCGATGGCATCGCGCTGGCGGTGGCGTTGGGGTTCATGCTGGGGGCCTTCGGCCAAATCCCGATCAACGACTACATGATCGGCAAGATGGCCAGCGGGCCGTTCCGGGCGCGCATATATGCCGTCCGCTACGTCGTCAGCTTCACGGTGCTGGCCGCCGCGTTGCCGCTGATCGCCTTCGTCTACGACAATTGGGGTTTCGATACGCTGTTCCGAATTCTGGCTGTGACGGCCCTGGTGATCCTGATCGTCGTCGCCTGCCTGCCCCGGCGGTTGCCGGAACCTGCGCCAGCATAACAAATCCGCCTTTGTGGGTCGGACTGCGGGCGTTAGTGTTCGCGAAGTAAAAGAGGCCGCATATGACTGACGACAAGAAAGCCGGTGAGGCAGAGCTTTATGCCCTGCTCGATGCCCACGGCATCACTTACGCCCACCATACCCACCCGGCCCTGTTCACCGTGGCGGATTCCCAGGCGTTGCGCGGCGAACTGCCGGGCGGGCATGTCAAGAACATGTTCATGAAGGACAAGAAGGGGGCGATCTGGCTCGCCACTTGCCTTGAAGACCGGCAGATCCGGATCCGCGATCTGGAGAAGGAGATCGGCGCCAAGAATCTGTCGTTCGGCCGGGAGGACCTGCTGTGGGATGTCCTCGGTGTGCGCCCCGGTGCTGTCACCCCCTTCGGTCTGATCAACGATGGTGCGCTCCCACAGGTGCAAGTGGCGCTCGATGCCCAGATGCTGGAGCACGACCCGCTAAATTTTCATCCGCTGCACAACGAAGCGACAACGACGATCTCGACGGTCGGCTTTCTGAAGTTCCTGACCCTGACCGGCCACCAACCGGTTCTGGTCGATTTCGACCGGCTGGAGGCGATGGAGCGCACCCGGCAGGTGGCGGAATGATCACGGTCAGCAATTGCCGCCGAGCCCCGCAAGCCCTATGTGGGGCGGTAAGTGCATGAAGATCGAGGAGCGGAAATGATTGAGCTCGGCAATGGCCCGACGGCGCCACAGGCCAACCAGGGCCAGCAGGCCGCTGATCTGGTGAAGGATACGACCGACGCCAGCTTCATGGCCGATGTCATTGAGGCGTCGCGCGAGACGCCGGTGATCGTTGATTTCTGGGCGCCATGGTGCGGTCCATGCAAACAGCTTGGCCCGATGCTGGAGCAGGCGGTCAAGGCCGCCAAGGGCGCGGTCCGGATGGTCAAGGTCAATATCGACGAGAACCAGCAGGTCGCGGCCCAGCTGCGGGTGCAGTCGATCCCGGCTGTCTTCGCTTTTGCCGGCGGCCAGCCGGTCGACGCCTTCATGGGTGCCCTACCCGCTTCCGAGATCGCGGCCTTCGTCAAGAAGCTGGTCGACCTCGGTGGCGGCGACGGGCTGGTTGAGGCGCTGGATCAGGCGGATGAGTTGCTGGAGACCGGAGCGGCCGCCGATGCGGCGCAGATATACGCCGCGGTGTTGGCCGAGGATCCCGCGAACGCCCGTGCATTGGCTGGGTTGGCTCGCGCCCACCTTGTGGCCGGGAATATTGAGATGGCCAAGCAGACGCTGGCAATGGCGGCGCCCGAGATCGCCAACGATCCCACCATCGTCGCCGTCCGCGCCGCCATCGAATTGACGGAGATGACCCAGGACACCGGCGAGGTGTCGGTCCTCAAGGCCAAGGTGGAGGCAGATCCGGACGACCACCAGGCCCGTTACGATCTTGCGCTGGCGCTACTGGCGGGCAAGGATAGCGATGGCGCGGTCGAGACCCTGCTGGAACTGTTCCGCCGCGACCGCGAGTGGAACGAAGGTGCTGCCAAGGAGCAGTTGTTCAAGCTGTTCGACAGTCTCGGCCCAAAAGACCCGCTGACCCTGAAGGGGCGGCGGCGGTTGTCGTCGATGATCTTTGCTTGAGGCAGGGATCTTTGCCTGAGGAGAACTGATGGCGCGGCGTTTCGCCCTCGCGGACCTGCCCGAAGTCATCCCGGTATTCCCGTTGCCGGGGGCGCTGTTATTGCCCCGCGCCCGGTTGCCGCTGAACATTTTTGAGCCGCGCTACCTCGCAATGCTGGATGATGTGCTGCGCTCGGACCACCGTCTGATCGGCATGGTCCAGCCCTATGAGAGCCCGTCGCTACCGCCAAAGCTTCACGTCATTGGCTGTGCTGGCCGGGTTACCAGCCTCAGCGAGACCGAGGACGGGCGCTACCTGATCGCGCTGACCGGAGTTTCACGCTTCCGTATCGGCGCCGAGGTTGATGGGTTCTCCCCCTACCGCCGGGTCAGTGCCGAGTGGGCCGACTTCGCCACCGATCTCGGTCAAGCCAAGGACGGAGCCGAGGGCGCCGTGAAATTCAACCGCGCGGAATTCCTCGCCGTGTTGAAGCGCTATTTCAAGGTGGTGCGGCTGGCATCGGACTGGGACTCGCTCAGCGATGCCGACCCGGAACTGCTGATCAACTCGCTGTCGATGATGTGCCCCTTCGCCGTTGAGGAGAAGCAGGCGCTACTGGAAGCCCCACGGCTCTCCGACCGGGTCGAGACCCTGTTGGCGCTGATGCAATTTGTCATCGCCTCGGGCGGCGACGATGACAGTCAGGTGCAGTGAGATGACCAATTCTGAATTTGAAGCTGGCCAGACGAATTCCCAGAAACCCAGCCCGAAGCTGCTGGAGACCCTGGTTTGCCCGGCGTCCGGCGGGCGGCTGGAATACGACGCCGACAAGGCCGAACTGATCTCAAGGACGGCGATGCTCGCCTACCCGATCCGCTCCGGTATCCCGATCATGCTGATCGACGAGGCGCGCAAGATCGACGGGTGACGGCGCTGCCCGCCCCGTAACTTCGGCTGAATTGGCCCCATCACGCGCGCCACGCGACCAAATTGCGCCTCGTCGCGCGCGAACAGACCCGCTAGACTCCCCCACAGTCAGGGCCGGCTCCATTCCCGGCCAAACGATCCGAGGCACGTCATGGGAGCCGTCAAGGGAGCGCTGAGCCTGTTCGGGGGGACCCTCCGCGACCTCGCTCCGATTGTCTTGATCGTCGCCTTCTTCCAGATCGCTGTTATTCGCCAGCCGGTCGACAACCTGACCGAGATTGCCATCGGTTTCGTGTTTGTTCTGATCGGGTTGGCGATTTTTGTCCGCGGCCTCGAGATGGCCCTGTTCCCCATCGGCGAGGCGTTGGCGGAGGCTTTCGTGCGCAAGGGGTCGCTGTTCTGGCTGCTGCTGTTCTCGTTCGCACTGGGCTTTGGCACCACCATCGCCGAGCCGGCGCTGATCGCGGTCAGCAAGGAGGCGTCCGAGGTCATGGTCGCCGCTGGCGTCATTGATCCGGGGCCGGGCAGCGCTGTGGGTTTTGCCCGGGCATTGCGCTACACTGTTGCCGTCTCGGTCGGGGTCGCGCTGGTCATCGGGGTCTTCAGGATCCTGAAAGGCTGGCCGGTCCAGTGGCTGGTCATCGGTGGCTATGCCATCGTGGTCGGATTGACGGCAATTGCCCCGGAGGAGATCATCGGCATCGCCTATGACAGCGGCGGGGTGACGACCTCGACGATAACCGTGCCGCTGGTCACTGCACTCGGCGTTGGGCTTGCCAGCATGATCAAGGGGCGCAACCCGATGATCGAGGGTTTTGGCCTGATCGCCTTCGCCAGCCTGATGCCGATTATTTTCGTTTTGATCTTCGGAATCGTGGTCCACGCATGGTCATGACCCTTGTCTCCGACCTGATGCGTACCCTGGCAGCGACTGTGCTCGATGTCACGCCGATTGCCACCATCCTGCTCGGCTTTCAGCTCGGTGTGTTGCGCCAGAAGATCGCCAATCTGCGCCGAGTCCTGATCGGCTCCGTCTATGTGGTTCTCGGACTTGGGTTCTTCCTGTTCGGCCTCGAACACGCGCTGTTCCCGCTCGGCAAGGTGATGGCCACGCAACTGACCGATCCGGCGTTTGTCGGTGGCGGCAGGCCAACCGCCGAGCTTGCCTGGTACGATTATTACTGGACCTATGTGTTTGCCTTCACCATTGGTTTCGCCACCACAATCGCCGAGCCGGCGCTGATCGCCGTCGCCCTGAAGGCACGCGAAGTGTCCGGCGGCACGGTCGGGTCGTGGGGGCTGCGGATCGCCGTCGCCCTCGGCGTTGCCGTCAGCCTGGCGGTCGGTTCGTTCCGGATCGTGACCGGAACGCCGCTCTATCTTTACATGATCGCCGGATATGTGATTGTCGTCGTGCAGACACTGTACGCGCCACGCATGATCGTGCCGCTGGCTTATGACAGCGGTGGGGTCACGACATCGACGGTGACCGTGCCGCTGGTGGCGGCGCTCGGTCTGGGTTTGGCCTCGACCGTGCCGGGGCGCAGCCCGCTGCTCGACGGTTTTGGCATGATTGCGCTGGCCAGCCTGTTTCCGATGATCACGGTGATGGGCTATGCCCAGATCAGCGAATGGATGGAAAATAGACGTCCGCGTGCGAATGATCGCGACGCGGCGAGCGAGGAGGGGAGCAGTCGATGAAGTTCAAACTTCTGGTGGTGATGACTGAAAACGATCTGACCGACCTGGTGATAGAGACCGCCCGCGCCCACGGCGCGACCGGCTGCACGGTCATCACCAATGCCAGGGGCGAGGGTCTTAAGCCGGCGAAGACCTTCCTCGGCCTTACTGTCGCCGGGCAGCGCGACATGATCTTGCTGATGGTCGAGGCACATCGCAGCCGGGATATTCTTGAGGAGATTGGCGCCGCCTGCCGGTTCGATATCGATCCGGGTGCCGGTGTCGCGTTCCAGATTGACATCGAGGATGCGATTGGGCTGCGAGCCCAGATCGAAACCATTCAGCAAGGAATTGGCGAGGAGGATTTGTAATGGCAGACCCGAACGTCAAAGTGGCCGACCTGATGCGGACAGCGCTCCATAGGATTGATGGTCTGGCCAGCGTGAAGGAAGCGATCGAGGAGATGAGCCGTCTCGGCGTCAGTTCGCTGGTGATCGAACGCCGCAATGTGGACGATGAATTCGGTGTCGTCACAGTGCGCGACATCGCCGCGAAGGTTGTCGCCGAGAACAAGTCGATTGCCCGGACCAGCGTCTACGAGGTGATGACCAAGCCGGCGCTGACGGTGTCGTTCGATATGAACGTGAAATATGCGATCCGGATGCTGTCGCGGTTCGGTATCAACCGGGCGCTGGTGACAAGGGACGACGAGCTTGTCGGCCTGGTGACCCTGCGCGACATGGTGGTCGGATACGCCGCCAAGGCAGAAACCGGGGAGTGAGCGTGGCGCGGCCCCGCCGCAACTGACGCGATGCGGGGAACGAACAGGGGGCGCAATGGAGCTTTGGATACCGATCACCATCTTCGCGGCGTTCCTGCAGAACCTCCGCTCGGCTTTGCAAAAGCACATCAAGGGGCGGCTGTCGACGGTGGGAGCGGCCTATGCGCGCTTCATCTACGCCTGGCCGATCGCGCTGGTCTATGTCATCGGGCTGCATCAGGTTGGCGGGCTGGCCTGGCCGACACCGAACGGGCAGTTTCTGCTTTATTGCCTGCTGGGCGGGGTCAGCCAGATCCTGTTCACGGTGCTGCTGCTGTGGATGTTCTCGTTTCGCAGTTTCGCTGTCGGCACCACCTTCTCGAAGCTCGAGGTCATCATGGTCGCCGGGCTGAGTGCGGCGATCCTCGGTGACGGGCTTTCGATGACGGCGGTGATTGCTGTTGGCCTCAGTGCGGTCGGGGTGATCTGTCTGTCGATGAACCAGGCCAACCTGACCCTCGGCGCGCTGTGGTCCGGCCTGATCGAAAAGCCGACGTTGATCGGCCTGTTGTCGGCGGCCTGCCTCGGCGCCTCGTCGGTTTTTTATCGCGGCGGCGCGCTGGCGCTTGGCCATGACAACATCGCCATGGCGGCGGGCTTCACGCTGGCGGTCAGTGTCGTGTTGCAGACGGTGATCATGGGCGTCTGGATCATCTGGCGCGAGCCTGGCGAATTGACACAAGTCTTCCGCCACTGGCGCTGGGCCGCACCTGTCGGGGTTGCCGGGGCGCTCGGCTCGATCTGCTGGTTCACTGCTTTTACCATCCAGAACGCCACCCATGTTCGCGCCGTGGGCCAGATCGAACTGGTGTTTACTTTCATTGCCACGGTTGTCTTCTTCCACGAGAAAGTTAGCCGCATCGAGGTCATCGGCATCGTGCTGGTTGCGGGGGCAATCTTGTTGCTGTTGTTGGCGGGGTAGGGTCTGCGGGTCACAGCGCCTGCCCCCGCAGCAGCCTCGGCACGTTCCCCTCGACGCCCGCTGCCTCGAGCATGAAGGCCCGGCGCAGGCCGCCGATGCGGTTGACGGCACTGAGGCCGGTGTCGCGGGCCAGCTTCATGACTGGGTTGTCGTTCGAGAACAGCCGGTTCAGCGCGTCCATGCCCAGGGCCAGCGCGGTGGCGTCAAAGCGGCGCCAGCGCTGGTAGCGCTCCAGCACATTGACCGCGCCGATATCCTCGCCAATCCGCGCTGACTCGACCAGCACCTCGGCCAGTGCTGCGACATCGCGGAGGCCGATGTTCAGCCCCTGACCGGCGATCGGATGGATGCCATGGGCGGCATCGCCCGCCAGCGCCAGCCGCGGCGCGACATAGCGTTCCGCCAATGTCAGGTCGAGGGGGTAGGCCCAGCGCCGCCCGGCCAGCTCGATCCGGCCCAGCCGTGGCCCGATCCGCGCCGCGATTTCGGCGGTGAAGGCGTCGTCGTCCAGCGCTTGCAGCCGATCCGCTTCCGCCGCCCGCTCCGACCACACCAGCGACGAGCGGTTGCCGGGTAGCGGCAACACGGCGAAGGGGCCGCCGGGAAAGAAGCTCTGATGCGCCCGCCCATCATGGGACAGCTCGTGGGAGATGGCGTTGACCAGCCCGGTTTGCGCATAGCCCCAGCGCAGCCGCCTGATGCCCGCTGCCTCGGCGACCGGTGACTGCCGCCCGTCGCAGGCGACGACCAGCGGCGCGTTCAGCATAGGGCCATCGACCAGCCGCACCGTCGCCCCGGTGCTGTCGTACTCGACCCCGGCCACCTCGACCGGCGCAAATTGGGTGACACCTTCAGCGTCGTCCAGCGCCGCCAGCAGGGCGCCGCGCAGCCAGCGGTCCTCGACGATCCAGCCGACTCGGCCCTCGTCCAGTTCACGCGGGTCGAAATGCAACAGGGGCACGCCGCCCGTAATACCCTCATCGACATGGATGTCGCGGATCTCCTGCGCCTTTTCCTCGACAGCGGGCCATACCCCCAGCGCCCGCAGCAACCGGGACGATCCGAAGGCAATCGCATAGGCGCGGCCGTCAAAATCCGGCTCGGCCCGGCGCTGCGCCGCGACGCGGTCCACAATGACGACACGCAATCCCGGCCGGGTCAGCGCCAGCGCCAGCGCCGGGCCGATCAGCCCGCCGCCGATGATGATAATGTCCGTGTTAATTCGTGCCTTCTTGGTCATGGGCTTTACTATCGGGCGGCTCTGGCGGATTGTCCATGACGGCAACCGGTCGGGGGTTGAGGCAGATAGTATGGGAGACATCGGATGAGTGATGCATGGCGGGGCATGAGTGCGGCGGATTTGGGCCGGGGCATTGGCGCCGGCAAGATCGACCCGCGCGATCTGGCCGAGGTGTTCCTGGGCGCGATGGCGAGCCATCCCGATACGGCGCGCATTTATGCGCGCACCACGCCCGCCCGCGCCCGTGCCGGCGCTGATGCAGCCGCCGAGCGGGCGAAGTCCGGCACTCGCCTCGGACCCCTCGACGGGGTGCCGATCAGCTGGAAGGACAATTACGACATCGCTGGAGAGGTAACCGAAGCGGGCTCGATGCTGCTGAAGGGCAAAGTGGCCACGCGCGATGCCCCCGCCTTCGCCGCCGCCACGGCTGTCGGATTGGTTTGCCTCGGCAAGACCCATATGTCGGAGCTTGCCTTCTCCGGCCTTGGCGTGAACCCGGTCACCGCCACATCGCCCAATGCGATCGAGCCAGAACGCGCGCCCGGCGGCTCCAGCTCCGGCGCCGCCGTCTCCACCGCGCTGGGGCTGGCGGCGGCGGGTATCGGCTCCGACACTGGCGGGTCGGTGCGGATTCCGGCGGCGTGGAACGGGTTGGCGGGGCTGAAGACCACGGCGGGCGCGATCTCGACGCAGGGTATCGTGCCACTGTCGACCACGCATGATACCGTCGGGCCGCTGTGCCGCACGGTCGAGGATTGTGGGCTGCTGTATGCCGCCATGGCCGGGCTGCCGCAAGTGGTTCCCGCGGCGGCAGAGCTCAGAGGCACACGGCTCCTGGTCCCCGAGACCGTTTTGCTCGACGGCTGCGATGCCGAGGTTGCCGCCGCCTTTGCCCAAACGCTTGACGCGCTGGCGGCGGCGGGCGTACGGCTGACCCGCGCCCCGGTCCCAGAGATTGCCGAGGCTTTCGATGTCGCCACCCGCATTTCGTCAATCGCCAACAGCGAGGGATGGCGCATCTGGGGTGCGGCCATCGAGGCCAATCCCGGCGTCATGTTCTCGTTGATCGAGCAGCGATTTCGCACCGGAATGTCCGGTACGGTCGAGAAGGACCGCGAGGCGCTGGCCGAGTTTGCCCGGTTGTCGCTGGGGGTGCAGGCGCAAATGGCGGCGGATGGCATCATGGTCATGCCGACATCGCCGATCTTGCCGCCGCCGGTCGCCCGGCTGCTGGCCGACCACGCCTATTTCGTCGAGCGCAACATGCTTGGGCTGCGCAACACGCGGATGGTCAACCTGCTGACGCTCTCGGCCTTGACCATACCTACAGCCGCCCCCATGGTTGGCCTGATGCTGGTTGCAGGGCCGGGCCAGGAAAACGAACTGCTGGCGCTCGGCCGGGCGATGGAAAGGATCGTTCGGTAAGATTGCCACACCAGAGAAGGTAGTTCAGCACGGCGCAATTGTTGGTACGATGATCGAAAAACTGTTGTGAAGCGACCCGCCTGCTGAGCTATACTCCGAATGGAATACGTAAAAGGGGCATTAAATGTTTAACCCGACCGCCATCGTATCGGCTGCATTCGGTGACTATTTGGCACAGCTCTACACCATGCATTTTTCTGGGCGCAAGCCGGAATACGCGGCATTCCTCGGTGGCGCTGCGCGCTTGGTGCTTGAGCGGCTCGGCAATTCAGATGCGCTTTATCATAATGCCGAGCACACGATGATGGTGACGCTGGTCGGCCAGCAGATCTTGCGCGGCCGGCTGTTGTCCGAGGCGTTGCAGCCCGAAGACTGGATCCACTACACCGTGGCGCTTTTGGTCCATGATGTCGGGTATGCGCGCGGCGCCTGCAAGGGCGATATCGGCGGCGATGTCGTGATCAATACCGCTGGCGATACGATCACGCCGCCGAGGGGTGCGTCGGACGCATTTCTCTCACCATACCACATTGACCGCGGTATCATCTACGCCCGTGAGCGCTTTGCTGGATCTGAGCTGATTGACGAGGAACGCATTGCCCGTGCGATCGAATACACGCGATTTCCAGTCCCTGCAGCACTTCGGGACGCGCCCAATGACAGCGAACCTGCGCTGGTTCGTGCCGCCGACCTGATCGGCCAAATGGGTGATCCATTCTACCACCGCAAGATAAACCGGCTTTATCACGAGTTCGTCGAGACCGGTAAGGCTGAGGAACTCGGTTACGACTCGCCAATGGATCTGGTCGAGCAATATCCGGAGTTCTTCTGGTCGCAGGTGCAACCCTATATCGGCCCCGCTCTCCGTTTTCTCGAACAGACGACTGACGGCAAGCAATGGGTCGCGCATCTCTACAACCACGTCTTTCAGGTCGAGCATCGG
>Ga0307380_10002260_pt1 | contig 27501 bp, 23 predicted proteins | sample UN3MG_FD_202239 | JGI IMG/M metagenome (GOLD analysis project Ga0307380, IMG submission 202239) | Soil microbial communities from Risofladan, Vaasa, Finland - UN-3 | ecosystem: Environmental > Terrestrial > Soil > Coastal area > Acid sulfate soil | place: Finland: Risofladan, Vaasa | collected... | reverse complement strand
ACGCACTCACCGTCCTGCTCGAGTCCGACGGCTTCGACGACGTCCTGCAGCAGTACGAGTACCTGCAGCGGATCGAGAGCTCCGACTCCGGCATCGTCAGCAACGTGCGCGATCTGCGGGACAACACCCGCGAAACCGTGGCGCGGATCACGGCCGTTCGTGACTCGATCGCCGCCAAGCGAGCCGAGCTGGCCCGAAACCGGGCCGAGCTCGAGAGCCGCGAGGCCCAGCTCGCGTCGGCGCGAGAGGGCAGCCGCAAGCAGCTCAGCCAGGTCACCGGCCACATCGATCGGCTCGAGGGAGACATCGACGCCATCGAGGGCGACATCCAGGCGGAGCTCGCCGCCGCCGCGGCGGCCAGCTCCCCGGATGCTCCCGCGACGCTCCCCGCCGGTCCGATTCAGGGTGGGTCCGCGGGGATGATCTGGCCCGTAAACGGCCCGGTCGTCTCGCCCTTTGGCCAGCGCTGGGGGCGCCTGCACGCCGGCGTCGACATTGCCGTTCCCTCGGGAACGCCGATCCGAGCGGCGAAGAGCGGCGTGATCGCGCTCGCCGCGCCCTACGGCGGATACGGTAACTACACCTGCATCAATCACGGCGGCGGGCTCTCCACCTGCTACGCCCACCAGTCGAGCTTTGCGATCACCTCCGGCAGCGTCAGCCAGGGTGACGTGATCGGCTACGTCGGCTGCACCGGCAGCTGCTTCGGGGACCATCTGCACTTCGAGGTCAGGGTCAACGGAGCGCCGACCGACCCGATGGGCTACCTGTAGCCGTCCGCTAGGGCTCGGCTGTCCCCCTGGGGCCGGCGCCGAGCTGCCGCTCCAGCCAGCGCAGTGCCACGGCCCCTAGCTCGGGATCGTGCTGGACGGACCGGTGATGGCCGCCGGGAAGGACGATCAGCCGCTTAGGCTCTGCGGCGCCGGCGTAGAGCCGCTCCGACTCCGTGTATGGAACCCGCTCGTCACCTCGTGCGTGCAACAGGATCAGGGGCTTGCCCGCGAGTTGCTTGACGGCATCGCTGAGGTCGTGCTCACCGAGCCAGGCGTCGAGCGCGCCGACGTCGGCGCGCATCTCGAGCTCGCCGTTGCGCAGGCCGCGGCGCAGTCCCTCCTCGGTTGCCGGGCAGATCGCGATCACGCCGCGGATCAGATCGCTGCTCGCCGCGGCCTGGATCGCCAGGTATCCGCCCATGCTCGACCCGCGGGCGCAGATCCGTCGCCCATCGACCCCCTCGATCGCTGCGAGCATCGCTGCCATCCGGCCGACGTCGCCGAGCGCCGCCGGGCCCATCAGTTCCTCGCTCTCGCCGTGACCGCGCTGGTCGTAGCTGAGCGCCATCCAGCCGGAGGCGGCGCAGAACCGGGCGAAGTCGGCGTGGTTCTCCTTTGCCGAGCCGGCTCCGTGGATGATCACCATCGCCGGCCAGGGTGGCTCCGCGTCGGGCCTCCACAGCCAGTACGGGCGACCCTCGTGGTTGCCTCGCCCATCCGGTTGCTTCGGCGTCCGCAGCCGCATCGCTGCTGACCGTAGCCGAGGACGTAAGCGCGTGAGCCGGCGGGCTGATGTGAGAATGGATCTACATGAAGGAGATCATCACCGTGGACGACCTCTCAGATCCGATCGCCGGCTCGCCTGTCTACCCGATTGGGAGCAGGGTCAACGAGGCCGGACGGCTCGAGGTCGGTGGCTGCGATCTGGTCGAGATCGCGGCTGAGTTCGGCACCCCCGCTTACGTCTACGCGCCCGAGGACATCCGCGCCCGCGCCCGTTCCTTCCTCGACGCCTTCTCGAGGCGCACCGACTCCTTCGAGGTTTTGTTCGCCAGTAAGGCAGCCCCGGTTACGGCGATCTATGAACTCTGCCGGGAGGCGGGACTCTCCGTTGACGTCGCCTCGGGCGGCGAGCTGCATATGGCGCTGCGCGCCGGCTTCGATCCGGAGCGGATCTTCATGCACGGCAACAACAAGACCGAGCGGGAGCTCCGCTACGCGTTCGAGTCCGGCGTCGGCTGCCTCGTGCTCGATTCCTTCGACGAGATCGCCCGGGCCGATGCGCTGCTCGATCGCCCTCAGCGCGTGCTGCTCAGACTTACCCCGGGGATCAAACCCTCGACCCACTCCCATATCCAGACCGGGCAGCTCGATTCAAAGTTCGGTTTCGGGCTTGCCGACGGACTTGCAGGCCGAGCGGTCGACGCGGTGGACAGCTCACGGAACCTGGAGCTCGTTGGCATCCACGCCCACATCGGCTCCCAGATCTTCGAGCTCGAGCCCTACCTGGAGGCGATCGAGGCGATGGCCGATTTCGCCCGCGACCTCGGCCCGGAGATCATCAATGTCGGTGGTGGTCTGGGGATCGCATATGCGGCCGAGGATCAGCCACCTTCGATCGACCGCTACGTCGACGTCAAGGTCGAGGGAATCCGGCGCCTGTTCGAGCGGGTTCCGAGGATCCTGATCGAGCCCGGGCGCTCGCTGGTCGGTAACGCCGGAGTGACGATCTACCGCCTTGGGACGGTCAAAGAGATCCCAGGCGTACGCACCTACGTCGCGGTCGACGGCGGCATGTCCGACAATCTCCGGCCGATGCTCTACGACGCCCGCTACGAGGCCTTGATCGCTGATCGCGCCGGCGCCGTCCCCGACCGCCGGGCTACCGTCGCCGGTATGCACTGCGAGTCCGGTGACGTGCTGGTTCGCGACGCGATGCTCGCCGACCCCACCGTTGGTGACGTACTTGTTACCCCGGCGACCGGCGCCTACGGTTATGCGATGGCGAACAACTACAACGGCGTCCCACGGCCGCCGGTGATCTTCTGCGAGGGCGGCCGAGCTGAACTCGTCGTGCGGCGGGAGAGCTGGGACGATCTGATGAGTCGCGATGTCTGAGGGCGCCAACGGCAGCAAGGTGGCGCGGATCGGCCTGCTCGGGCGGGGCACGGTCGGCAGCGCCTTCGCCGAGCTGATTGCCCAGCGGGGCAGCGCGGTCGAAGCGACCGCCGGCCGGCGACCGGAGATCAGCGGTGTGCTGCGTCGCAGCGAGGGGGACTTCGAGGAGATCCTCGCCGGCTCGGATCTGATCGTCGAGCTGATCGGCGGTATCGAGCCGGCCCGGGGCTACATGCTCGCCGCGATCGCCGCCGGCAAGCCCGTGGTCACCGCCAATAAGCAGCTCATCGCTCAGCATGGCGACGAGCTTTTCGCGGCGGCCCGGGAGGCCGGTGTCCAGCTCCGTTTCGAGGCCGCCGTCGCCGGCGCGATCCCGATCATCCGAGTTGTCCAGGAGAGCCTCGGCGCGCTCGAGATCGAGCGGATCTCTGGAATCGTCAACGGCACGACCAACTTCATTCTCAGCGAGATGGCGGCCACGGGAGCCGACTACGAGGAGGTGCTCGCCCGCGCCCAGGAGCTGGGATACGCGGAGGCCGATCCGACTGAGGACGTCAACGGCGCTGATGCCGCGGCGAAGATGGCGATCCTCGCCCGGCTCGCTTTCGATACCCCGGTCAGCCTCGGGAACGTCTCCTTCGAGGGGATCGAGGAGATCCGACCCGATGACATCGCCTACGCCAGCGAGCTCGGTCTTTCCCTGAAGCTACTCGGGGTCGCCGAGCGACACGGCGACGCGATCAGCGCCCGCGTCTTCCCCTGCTTCCTCTACGGAGGTCATCCCCTGGCCCCGGTCGAGGGTCCTTTCAATGCGATCACGGTTGAGGCGCCGTCGATTACCGAGATCACGATGTCGGGTCCCGGAGCGGGCGGGATCGAGACCGCCTCGGCGGTACTCGGCGACGTTGTCTCGATCCTCGCCGGTGATGCCCCCGTGCATCAGCCCGGCGAGCCCCTGAATATCCGCCGCGATCTCGACTCGTCCTTCTACCTGCACTTGGAGGTTGCCGATCGGCCCGGCGTGCTGGCCTCGATCGCGGAGGTGCTGGGGCGCAACGGCCTTTCGGTCAAGAGCGTCGTCCAGCGCGGGCTCGGTGATGAGGCTCGGCTGGTGATGATCCTCCACCGCGCGGCCGAGGCCAGCTTTTATGCGGCGGTCGATGAGATCGCCGGTCTCGAGTTCATGCGCGCCGCCCCGCGGGCGATCAGGGTGATCGAGAAGGAGTACGTCTAATGCGGAGCGGGGGTCCCACATGGCACCCGGTGTGATCGAGCGCTATCGCGATCGACTGCCGATCGCGGCGGGCGACCCCGTCGTCTCCTTGAACGAGGGCTCGACCCCGCTGATCCCAGCCCCGCGTCTGTCCGAGCGGCTCGGCATTACGGCCCACCTCAAATTCGAAGGGGCCAACCCGACCGGGTCATTCAAGGATCGGGGGATGACGGTGGCCGTCTCCCGCGCGGTCGCTGCCGGGGCCGAAGCCGTGATCTGCGCCTCGACCGGAAACACCGCGGCGAGCGCCGCCGCCTACGCCGCACGGGCCGGGTTGCGCGGCGCCGTGATCGTCCCCGAGGGGAAGATCGCGATCGGCAAGCTCGCCCAGGCGCTGATACACGGTGCTCGGGTGGTCGCGTTGCGGGGCAACTTCGACGACGCCCTGAGGGTCGTCCGGGAGCTCGCCTCGGCGCACCCGATCGAGCTGGTCAACTCCGTCAACCCGTTCAGGATCGAGGGCCAGAAGACCGCTGCCTTTGAGGTTTGCGACGAACTCGGCACGGCGCCCGACGCGCTCGCGATCCCGGTGGGCAATGCGGGCAATGTGACGGCCTGGTGGAAGGGCTTCGGAGAGTACGGTGAGGCGCCGATCCTCTACGGGTTCCAGGCTGAGGGAGCGGCGCCGCTGGTGCTTGGGGCACCCGTCGAGACGCCGGAGACCGTCGCCTCCGCGATCCGGATCGGCAATCCAGCCAGATGGGAGGAGGCGATGGGGGCCTTCACGGACTCGCGCGGGCGTGTGGCCGCCGTTTCCGACCGGCAGATCCTCGACGCCTACCATTTCCTTGCCACCGAGGAAGGGGTTTTCTGCGAGCCGGCCTCGGCCGCCTCGGTCGCGGGCCTGTTGACGCACGGCTTGCCGGTCGTCGAAGGCGCGGCGGCCCCCGAGAGCATCGTCTGTGTGCTCACCGGACACGGCCTCAAAGACCCAGACACGGCGCTCGGCAAGGCACCGGCCGTGATCGCTTGTGAGCCGACGACCACGGCCGTCGAGAAGATCGTCTTCGCGCCCTCCTAAGCGGGGCGCTCGGAGTGTGGCTAAGGTAGCGACGGGGGTATGGAGAACGATTCGTCAGGTGTTCAGCGGCCCCGCCTGGGTCTCCCCGGTGGGGTCCTCGTCGTCGGCTTCGACGCGTCGCTGAACGTCAGCAACATCAGCGCTGCCGACGGCGACTTTGCTGCGGGGATACTGGGCAAGCCTCTGGCGACGGCCCTCGCCGTCAGGGATGCCCAGGGACTGCAACGGGCCGCGGGGGATGCGCTCGGCGGCCGGCAATTGACCGTCAGGTGCGTGAGCCCGGGCGGCGCCGGGGAGCTGGTAATCCGCCTCGGGCCTGATCCCGGGATGCCGGGCTGCGGCCTGGCGGTCGCCCTTGAGTCAGGCGACGGCCCCGACGGCGTCGGTGAGTTCGGCCGGAGCCGAGCCGAGGAGTTCGAGCTGATCTCGATCGTGGCTCGGGAGCTGGCACGGAATACCCACCCCGACGAAGTCAAGATGAGCGTCTGCGAGATGGCGCTCTCGGTATGCGGGGCCGAGCGGGCGGTCCTCTTCGAGCCCGATGAATCCGGCCAGGTGCTGCGAGCGACGGCGGCGGCCGGAGTTGAGGCGGGCGAGGCCGAGCTGTCGATGAACGAGAACTCGACTCCGGTGATGGCCGTTCGCACCAACACTTCCCGCTTCACGGTCGATGCCGCTGCGGAGTCGGCGACCATCGCTCGCTTTCTGGAGAACGCGGGAGTGGCCTCTGCGCTCTGGCAGCCGGTCGCCCGCGGTCGCACCGTCCGGGGCGTCCTGATGCTCGGGTGGCGCCGACCACTGGAGCGGATCGATGATCGCTCCGCCCGTTTGCTCGAGGTGGTCTCGATCGAAGCCGCCGTCGCTCTTGACCGGGGCATGGCGTTTGGCCGGCTGATATCGATGGCGGCAACCGACCCGCTCACCGGACTGCCGAACCGGCGCACCTGGGAGGACGCGCTCAGGCGAGAGATGGCGCGGGCAGCCCGCGAAGGGACGCCGCTCGCGGTGTCGATGATCGACCTCGACGGGTTCAAGGCTTTCAACGACAGCCACGGTCATCCGGCCGGGGATCGAGTCCTGAGGCTGGTCGCCGACTTGTGGCGGCCGATCATCCGTGCGACCGATTCGCTCGGTCGCTTGGGTGGCGACGAGTTCGCGATCGTTTCCCCCAACTGCGACCCGCAGCGCGCAGTCGATCTGCTCGACCGACTGCGCGATGTCCCGAACGCACCGATGGCGTTCTGCTCCGGCGTCGTTGTCTGGGACGGCAACGAGGATCGCTCGGCGCTGATTGCGCGTGCCGATCGCGCGCTGTATGAGGCGAAGGCAGCCGGGCCCGCCACGACCCGCTTCGGCGGCTGAAGGCGGGCGGGCGCCGGCTCCGCCCTGCAACGTCTCGCCTCGGTTATGGGCCCCGGCCACGCCAAGGCCGTGGCCTAATGGCTAGGGACGCTGGCGCCGATAAAGCCTATGTCAGCCTGGTCTCCCGCGGCGGAAGGAGACGTGGGCGGGGGTCGTCGTTCTGCTGAAAGGAGCTGGTCGCTTGTCTTATGATTGCCGCGGAGTTCGAAACGAGGAGATGCGATGAAAGAGTTCACCTGCGGCTCGGTTGTACCGGGTTGCGATGCCCGATTCACCGGCGAGACCGAGGAGGAGATTCTGGCTCAGATTCCCGCCCACGCCGCCGAGGCTCACGGTATGACCGAGATTCCACCCGAAGTGGTCGAGCAGGTCAAAGCCAAGATCGCCGACACGGCCTAAGGGCACCAGATCTCATAGGGGCGGAGATGGGGGCCACTCTGGACGCGGTCCAGGGTGGAGGGGCGCGATGCTGACCACGGCGAGCGCCGCCGCCGCCGCGATTGCGGCAGCCCTGCTGATCTTCGTCCTGTTCTCACGTGCCCGGCTGCGTGAGCGCCGTTACCGAACGCTGCTCGACAACCTCCCGCAGACGTCGGTGATCCTGTTTGATCGTTCGCTCAGCCTCCGCCTCGTGGTCGGTCCCTCCTTGCGGAAGAGCGGTCTTGACCCCGATCGGATCGAGGGCCGTCGGCTGAAGGAGGTGGTTCCAGGTGTGCAGGGGGAGATCCTCAGCCGCCATTACGCAGCGGCGCTGCGCGGCGAGAGCCGCTCGCTGGAGTACACGTCGGTCCTCGACGGCAGGGACTACTGGGTCCGGGTGTTGCCCGTGAGGGAGGGGGAGGAGATCGTCGGTGGGATGGCAATCTCCCAGGACATCAGCGATCGCAAGCTTGTTGAGCAGGAGCGCGACCTGGCCGAAAGCCGCCGTCGGCTGATGATCGATGCGATGAGCCAGGCCTACGTGGCGATCGACTCGCAGGGACGGATCACCGACTGGAACGCAGGGGCGACGAAGACCTTTGGGTACAGCCGCGAGGAGGCGATCGACAGGCCGGCCACGCAGACGATCATTCCCCCCGAGGATCACGCCGAGTTCGACGCACTGATCGAGCGCATTGCTCGCCGCAAGCGACAGGGTCAGCACCTCGATCTTCGAACCGAACGGAACGCCCTGCACCAAGACGGACACACCTTCCCCGTCGAGCTTGCGGCGGCAACGATGGAGCATCGCGGCGAGGTCTTCCTACACGCCTTCATGCACGACATCACCGAGCGCAAACGTGCGGAGGCCACAACGCGGATCCATGCCGCCGATGTTGAGGCGATCTCGGAAGCGACCGGGGCGCTCGCGCGCAGCACCGTGCGCGACGAAGCGCGCACCTCGATCTGCCGCGCCGCGAAATCGATCGCGGGGGCGCAGGTTGCGATGCTCTTCGAGCCCGACGCCGACGGAGCCGGTTTGCGGGTCACCGCCGCCCTAGGGTCTGCGGTGGGCTCGGGACTGCTGTCGTTCGACGACAGCCCCTCCGGTGCGGTTCAAGCCTTCAAGACCAGGGCCATGCTGTTCATCTCCGACCTCGAGCGTGACCGCGGAGCGGACGAGTCGATGATCCACAACACGGGCATGGCTTCGGCCCTGTGGGTCCCCGTCCAGCTTGATGACAACTCCCTCGGAGTTATCGCGGTCGCCTGGAAGAGGCCGCACCCCGAGCTCTCCGACCGGGTCCGGCAGATGATGGGTCGGGTCGCCGTTGAGGCGGCGATTGCGATCGGGCGTACCGGGCTGCTCGACCGGCTCGCGTGGATGGCGATGACCGACGACCTCACCGGCCTGCCCAACCGCCGCGCCTGGGACCAGGAGCTGCGCCGCGAGTTGGCCCGGGCCCGGCGCGGGGGATCGCCTCTTACCGTGGCCATGGTCGACCTCGATTACTTCAAGGCATACAACGACAGGCTTGGTCATCAGGCCGGCGACCGCCTCCTGAGGGAGGCGGCCGAGGTCTGGCAGGATGCGCTGCGGGAGACCGACATGCTCGCCCGCTACGGCGGCGAGGAGTTCGCGGTCGCCTTGCCGAACTGCGATCAGGAAGCGGCGGCCGGCCTGATCGAGCGCCTCCGCGAGGAGACGCCATGGGGCGAGTCCTGTTCGGCCGGGCTGGCGACCTGGGATCGGCTGGAGAGTGCCGATCAGCTGGTTGGCCGCGCCGACCTTGCCCTCTACGCCGCCAAGCAGGCCGGCCGCAACCGCGCCGTCAGCGCCGGGATCATCGAGCGGGAATCAGCATCTAGCCCGGGACTCGGCACATAGGGGTCTTGATCGGTACGTCATCGGGGCCCACGCTGCCGATGTGGCGATCAGTGATCTTCGACCCGGGGGCGTTGGGACGTGGATGCTCGGCATCGTCGCCCCGCCCCGGTGTCTGGGATGTGGTGCGCTAGCCGGAGGCGGACTGCACGAACGGCTCTGCGGCCGCTGCCGGGTTGCCCTGTCCGCCGGCCCGCTCACGGCCGGCCCGCTCGAAGGGGTGGCGCAGGTGGTCGCAGCCGCCTTCTACAGCGGTCCGGCGGTGCGCCTGATCGCCGGGCTGAAGTCGGGCTCGACGCCCGCGGCGGCGGCGACGATGGCCGAGCTGCTCGCTGAGGCGCTGGCGCCGCCCCCGCCCGACTCGGTCCTGGTGCCCGTCGGGCCGGCGGCGAGCCGTCGGCTCCTCCGCGGCCTCGACCCGGCTCAGGAGCTGGCCCTGACGCTTGGGCAGCGTCTTGGGCTCCCCGTTCTGCCGCTGATCAGGCGGCTCGACCGCAGGCCCCAGCGCGGCCGCCGGCGTGAGGCGCGGCTCCACGATCCGCCGCGGTTCCAGGTTCTGGGCCCGCCGCCAATGCGAGCGCTGCTGGTCGATGACGTGCTGACGACCGGTGGCACCCTGCAGGCTTGCGCCGCAGCGCTCCGGGCAGCCGGCTCGGCCACGGTTTCGGCCGTCGTCTTCGCGCGCACCCCCCGACGAGGCCGACCTCTTCGACCAACAGCGTCGGAGGATTAGGATCAATCCAGGCGGCTAGGGGACGACGCTGCATGCGCGACGGAAGCAGCCCGTTGAGCGGCTGAGGAGCTGTCGCCGTAGCCCGACCAAGACCCCGCCCGCGTCGGCAAGCTCGCCCTGCAGGCTTAGTACGCTGAACGGATGGCCAAAGGTATAGGACTCATAGATCGCGCGCTGCGGATGGGGGAGAGCAAGCAGTTCCGTGAGTTCCACAAGCGGGTCGAAGCGATCAATCGCTACGAGCCTGAGATGGAGTTGCTCGACGACGCGGAGGTGCTCGCCGAGGCGGACAAGCTGCGGGAGCGGGCCGGCAACGGCGAGTCGCTCGATGACCTGCTTCCGGAGGCCTTCGCGCTCTGCCGGGAGGCCGCCAAGCGGACCCTGGGTCAACGCCACTACGACGTGCAGTTGATCGGCGGTCAGGTCCTGCACTCGGGCGCGATCGCGGAGATGAAGACGGGCGAGGGCAAGACGCTGACCGCAACCCTGGCTGTGTTCTTGAACACGCTCGCCGGCAAGAGCGTGCACGTCGTCACGGTCAACGACTATCTCGCCCGCCGCGACGCGGAGTGGATGAGCCCGATCTATCAAGCCCTCGGCGTCAAGGTCGGCGTGATCCAGGACACCGATCTGCCCGACTACGGAGACCGCCGCCACGCCGCCTATGCGGCCGACGTCACCTACGGAACCAACTCCGAGTTCGGCTTCGATTACCTGCGGGACAACATGGCCGCGTCGCTCGAGCAGTGCTTCCAGCGCGATCACAACTTCGCCGTCGTTGATGAGGTCGACAACATCCTCATCGACGAGGCGCGAACGCCTCTGATCATCTCTGGGGCCCCCGAGCAGGCCGCCGAGCTCTACCACACGTTCGCCCGCTTGGCCAAACAGATGACGGGCGCGGAGTCGAAGCCAAAGCTGAAGGCCCTGGGTGAATCCAAGGACACCTCTGAGGCCGACTACGACTACGAGTTCGACGAGAAACACAAGACCGTCGCGCCGACCGAGCGGGGGGTCGAGAAGGCGGAGAACTTCCTCGGCGTCGAGAACCTCTACCTCTCCGAGCACGGCACGCTCGTCAACCACCTGGTCCAATCACTGAAAGCCGAGTCGCTTTACCGGCGCGACAAGGACTACGCCGTCGTCGACGGCCAGGTGATGATCATCGACGAGTTCACCGGTCGGATCCTCGAGGGGCGCCGCTGGTCGGACGGCCTGCATCAAGCGGTCGAGGCGAAGGAGGGTGTCGCGCCGAAGGAGGAGAACCAGACTCTGGCGACGATCACCCTGCAGAACTACTTCCGCTTCTACGACAAGCTCAGCGGCATGACCGGCACGGCGCTGACCGAGGCAACCGAGTTCATGAAGATCTACAAGATGGCGGTCGTCGACATCCCGACCAACCAGGAGATGGTCCGCGAGGATCACAACGATCAGATCTACAAGACCAAAGACGGCAAGTGGAAGGCGGTCGTCGAGGAAATCGCCGAGCGCAACGAGACAGGCCAGCCGATCCTCGTCGGCACCGTCTCGGTCGAGGTCTCGGAGATGCTCTCCGAGCAGCTCAAACGCCGCGGCGTCAAGCACGTGGTCCTCAACGCAAAGCCCGAGTACGCCCAACGGGAGGGCGAGACTGTCGCCCTCGCGGGCCGCATCGGCGCGGTCACGATCGCGACCAACATGGCGGGCCGCGGCGTCGACATCAAGCTCGGCGGCGACCCTGAGCAGATGGCCCTGCATGAGTTGCACAAACTTGGGATCAAGGAGGACGATCCGAGCTGGGAGGAGGAGCTCGAGGCGCTGGCCAAGAGCCTCGATCCGAAGTGCAAGGAGGAGGGTGACAAGGTCCGCGAGGTTGGCGGCCTCTACATCTGTGGCACTGAGCGGCACGAGTCGCGCCGCATCGACAACCAGCTCCGCGGGCGGTCGGGGCGTCAGGGCGACCCCGGGGTGACCCGCTTCTTCCTCAGCGCCGAGGACGATCTTGTCCGCCTCTTCGCCGGCGATCGGATCTACCGGATACTCGACCGGCTCGGACCCGTCGATGAGGACGGCACCGAGTACCCGCTCGAGGCGAAGCTGCTGAGCAAACAGATCGAGTCGGCGCAGAAGAAGGTCGAGGAGCAGAACTTCCTCACCCGCAAACGAGTCCTCGAGTACGACGACGTGATGAACGAGCAGCGGCGGGTGGTCTACAAGTACCGCCGCGAGATCCTCGAGGGTCGCGACATGGGCGAGATCGCCCGCGAGCAGATCGAGGGCCTGATCCGTAACAAGGTCAGCGAGTACACCCAGTCGGACGTCTTTGAAGAGTGGGACCTTGGGGGCTTGGCGACCCTGATGGCGACGATGTGGCCGCTCGCTGAGGACCTCTCGGAGGTCGAGCCCGACTCCTCCAGCCGCGAGAACATCGGCGAGCTGCTTGTCGACGATGCGCTAGGCGCATACGACGAGCGCGAGGACGAGTTCGGCGAAGAGCTGATGCGGGCGCTCGAGCGCCACATCCTGCTGCAGATCATCGACACGCGCTGGAAGGAACATCTGCACGAGATGGACTACCTGCGCGAGGGCATCCACCTGCGCGGGTTCGCGCAGATCGATCCGCTCGTCGCCTACAAGAACGAGGGCTTCCTGATGTTCGAGTCACTGATGGACTCGATCTGGGAGGAGTACACGCGGATGATCTTCCACGTCAACGTCGAGCTGCAGCCGAGCGATGTCGAGGAGCAGTTCGGTCCCACCCAGCAGGCGACCGATATCGACTACTCGGGCGGCACCGAGGCCGACCAGCCCTCGGCCTTGCGCCAAGCGGCCGCGGGAGCCGGGGGCGCGGCTGCAGTGGCGGGCGCCGCCGCGGTAACCCAGGGCGGCGCCGGGAACGGCGCCCCTGAGAACCCGGAGACGGTGGTCAAGTCCGAGCAGGAGAAGATCGGCCGCAACGATCCCTGCTGGTGCGGATCCGGCAAGAAGTACAAGAAGTGTCACGGCGCCTGAAGGAGGCGTTCGGCATCGGGGGATAGGGTGGCGATCGTCGGGCCCCAGACCCGGCGGCACCGCTCCCAGCCCGCCCCGATCACGGGGTTCTCCGTTCCCCGCAGCGGATAGGCTCGCGGCGTGATCGTCTACGGCTCCGAGGTCTCGTACTTCACCGGCAAGTTCGAGGCCTACCTGCGCTTCAAGGAGATCCCCTACGAGCGGCGGCCGCTCGGCGTCTACCACTATCTGTGGAAGATTCGGCGCAAGCTCGGAGTCGCCCAGCTGCCCACCGTCGAGCTGCCGGGTGGGCGCTGGATGAGCGATACGACGCCGATGATCGCCTGGCTCGAGCAGCAGCACCCGACCCCGCCGGTGATTCCCAGCGATCCGCTGCAACGGTTCTTCGCCCTGCTGATCGAGGACTTCGGCGACGAGTGGCTCTGGCGACCGGCGATGCATTACCGCTGGGACAACGCCTTCGACCGGCATCTGCTCTCCGCGGAGTTGGCCTCCGAGCTGGTACGACTGCCGCTGCCGCTTGCAGTCCGCCGCCGCTGGATCGCCTGGCGGCAGGCCCGGTTGTTCGTCCGCGGGGACGGCGTTGACCGGCACACCCGTCCGCACATGGATGCTGCTTACACCCGGGTTCTCGACCGGCTCGAGCCCGTCTTCGGGGGGCGCCCCTTCCTCTTTGGCGAGCGGCCGACGGTTGCCGATTACGGTCTTTTCGGCTCGATGTTCCGCCACTTCTCGCTCGATCCGACGCCGGCGCGGATCATGCGAGACCGGGCGCCTTCGGTCTACGAGTGGGTGGCCCGCACCTGGAACGCGCGGGCGAGCCGGATCGGCTCCCAGGAGTTGCTCGGAGGGCTACCCGAGGATCTCGGGCCACTGCTGAGGGAGAGCGGCGAGACGCACCTCGAGATGCTGGCGGCGAACGCCGAAGCCCACGGCGCAGGGCAAAGCCACCATGATTTCCGCGTCCAAGGCGTCGGCTATGAGCGGGTGCCGACAAGCGCCTACCGGGTCTGGGCGCTGGAGCAACTGCGTCGCAACTTCCGCCGGCTGCCGCCCGAGCCGCGCGAGCGGGTTGAGCACCTGCTCAAGGCCCACGGCTGCTGGGTGCCGTTGTGGCGGGTCGGGGAGCTTGACTCCGGTCACGACCGCGACGGGCGGGCCCCGTTTGGTCCCGGGATCCGCATGGTGCGGGACTGACGTGGCCGAGGCTCGCGGCCCCTGGACTCGGCCTCAGGGCCGCCGATCTGGATCAGTAGTCCACCCGGTCCCACTCCCGTAGCCGGTGCGGGCGCCCAGAGTCGGGGCCGTGAGTACGGTTCGGGGCGAGCCGCCCGGTGTCGGGGGCGGGGTTGATGACGCAGAGGGAGAGATGATCAGAGACCTACCAGCGCCGGGGGCCGAGAGTCCTGTAGCGAAGGCTCGAGCGGCGTCATCTGTGCTGCTGCTGATCACGGTGGCGGTGTTGCTGGGTGTCGCGGCGACCGCGGAGGCCGCCTCGAAGACGGTGCACATCAGGGGCAAGGCCTACAGCTTCAATCATGCCGAGATCCACCTTGTCGGCGCCACGATCCGCGTGCGCGAGATGCCGGGGCGCTCGGCGGTCACCGACGCCAACGGGGACTATGACCTCGAGGTTCCCGATGACGCCACGATCACCCCCTACATCGATCCGGGCCCGGGCTTCAACGAGATCGACCTGCAGACCTTCCACACCCGCGGGCAGAACATCAGGAACGCCAACTTCCAGACGCCGGCCGATCTCGAGTACCAGGGGCTGGCCGCGCTGCTGGGGGTCGAGCTTGGACCCGACGGTCGGCCTACGGAGTGCGTGGTGGTGACAACGGTCTCGGCCCGCGATGTGCGCGGCGTTCCCTTCGATACCTTCGTCGAGCGCACTCCGCACGGAGTCGCGGGGGCGACCGCCAGCACGGTTCCAGCGCTGCCGGGGCCGACCTACTTCAACGATGCGGTGATCCCTGATCCGGCCCAGACCGAGTCCTCCGGGGACGGGGGGATCGTCTGGGACCGAGTTCCAGCCGGCACCTACAGGTTCCTGGCCCAGCACCCGAGCACGGCGTTCGCGAGCTTTCTCGCCACCTGCGAGCCGGGCCGCGTCGTCAACGCCAACCCGCCGTGGGGCATGTACGAGCTGGCGGTGGGCGAGGAGCCGCCTGGCGCCGGCATCGTCGCCGCCTCGGTGGAGAAGCCGAGGGCGGTACGCAGCGGCAAGCGGGATCGGTTCGTGCAGCTCCGGGTCGAGACGGCCGAGGGCATCGGCGTTCGGACGGTGCTGCGCAAAGCCGGCGAGCGGGTTGCGCGAAAGACCGTCTCGAACCTGCAGCGCGGGAGCCTCAGGCTGAGGCTGCGAATCGGGCAGCGGGTCAGGCCCGGCCGAGCGCTGGTCAGGACCAGGCTTCTCGACGCGGCCGGCGACCGTGTCATCGACAAACGCAGGATCAGACTGCCGAGGGCCGGGCGCCGCGGCTGAACCGCCTCCCGGGAGGCGCTGGCTGTAGCCTCCCGCTCCGATGACAGAGGCACCAGACACCGGCGCCCGCATCGCGGAGGTCCGCGAGCAGTTGACGCTGCTCCGGGACTACCTTTGACCCGGCGGAACTGAAGACCGAGATCGAGCGGCTCGAGGCCGGGATGCAGGCGCCCGGCTTCTGGGATGACCAGGAGGCGGCGGCGAAGACCTCGGCGGCTCACGTTCGCACGAAGCGCAAGCTGGAGCTCTGGGAGGGGATTTCGGCCGACGGCGAGGACCTCGGGGAGCTGGCCGAGATGGCCGCCGAGGACGAGGAGATGGCGGCCGAGCTCGACTCCCAGCTGACCTCGATCGAGGGCCGATTGGGGGAGCTCGAGGAGGAGCGTCTGTTCAGCGGTGAGTACGACTCCGGCGATGCGGTGGTGACCGTGCGGGCTGGGGCCGGCGGCACCGACTCCCAGGACTGGGCCGAGATGCTGCTGCGCATGTACCTGCGCTGGTCCGATCGCCGCGGCTTCAAGGTTGAGATGAAGGAGGCCGCAGAAGGCGAGGAGGCTGGGATCAAGTCGGCGACGATGCTCGCCCGCGGCGAGAATGCTTACGGTCTGTTCAGCGCCGAGCGCGGTGTGCACCGGCTGGTCCGGATATCCCCCTTCGACTCGCAGTCGCGGCGCCACACCGCCTTCGCTCAGCTCGATGTCGCGCCGCTGGTCTCCGATGAGGTTGAGGTCGGACTCGACGAGGCCGACATCCGCGTCGATACGTACCGAGCGTCGGGGGCCGGCGGCCAGCACGTCAACAAGACCGATTCCGCGGTCCGGCTCACCCACGTGCCGAGCGGGATCGTCGTGCAATGTCAGAACGAGCGCTCGCAGACGCAGAACAAGGCGACGGCGATGCAGATGCTCCGCGCCCGACTGCTGGCCGAGGAAGAACGCAAGCAGGCCGAGGAGGTGGCCGTCGAGCGTGGCGAGCAGAAGGCGGTCGAGTGGGGCTCGCAGATCCGCAGCTACACGCTTCATCCCACCACGCGGGTCAAGGATCACCGCACCAATCACGAGGTCGGCGATGCACGGCGGGTGCTCGACGGCGACCTCGATGGATTCATCCGCAGCTACCTGCTGCAGGCCGCGGCCGCGCACAGCGCCTGAGCGGTTAGTTCCCCCGCCTACGATGCGTTCCGGCTCGGGTACCTTGGAGGGGTGCCCCAGCGAGTCTCAGTCGGTCTCTCCGACCTACCGAACACGATCGATGCCTTTGCCGATGCCGCCGAGCTCGCGCGCTCGGGTTTGAGCGGTCCCGCGGATCTCTGCCTCGCCTTCGTTGGCGCCCACCACGTCGGTCAAATCGAAGCGGGAATGATCGAGATTGCGGCTCGGCTGCAGCCCGAGGTGATGTTCGGTTGCAGCGCCGCCGGGGTCGTCGGACCGGGGCGCGAGCTCGAGGCGGGGCCCGGCGCTGTCGTCTGGGCAGCCGAGCTCCCCGGTGCCGAGATCGAGAGCTTCGAGGTCAGCGGCGAGCAGGGAGCGGACCCAGACGAGCTCGAAGGTCTGCCCGCCCCCGCCCGCGCCGCCGATGCCGTGATCGTGCTCGCCGATCCGTACAGCTTTGCGGCGGGCCCGCTGCTCAGGCGTCTCAACGCGGAGCGTCCCGGGACGCCGGTGCTCGGCGGCCTTGCCAGCGCAGCAATCGAGGGATCGGCCCCGCTCCTGCTCGACGGCGAGGTGAGCGACGCCGGCGCCGTCGGCTGTCTTCTCCGCGGCGTCGACCTGACCCCCTGTGTCTCGCAGGGAGCAACTCCCGTCGGGCCCGAGATCGCGATCACGGCGGCGGACGGCAACGTGATCCGCGAGCTGGCCTTCAAGCCCGCCCTGGAGCGGCTCGGTGAGGTGGTCGCGAGCCTCGATGAGGGCGAGCGCCGGCAGGCCGCCGAGGGAATGCTGATCGGCGTCGTGATCGATGAGAATCGGCCTGAGCATGAGCGCGGTGATTTTCTCGTCCGCCCGATCGTCGGCGGCGATCGGGAGTCGGGGGCCGTCGCGATCGGCGAGCGCGTACGGGTCGGGCAGACGGTCCGCATGCACGTCCGCGACGGAGTCTCCGCCGACGCAGATCTTCGCGAAGCGCTTGCGCTGCAGGCCGGCGCTCTGGGGTCGGCGGGAGCGGCCGGAGTCTTGATGTTCACCTGTAATGGACGCGGGCGCGGCATGTTCGGCGTCGGCGACCACGATGCCGACGCGGTGGAGGATGCACTCGGGGTGCCCGTGGGCGGGTTCTTCTGCGCCGGTGAGATCGGCCCCGTCGGCGGTCGCAACTTCCTCCACGGCTTCACCGCGACGCTGGCGGTGTTCGCCGCCGGCTGAGACCGCTCGACGCCGCGGTGGCGAGCCCGGCCCTGCGGATACCCTGCTGACATGGGTGACCCCAAAGCGCTCGAGCAGCTCGTTGCCAGGGCGCTCGAGGAGGACATCGGCAGTGGCGACTTGACCACCGAGGCCACGGTTCCGGCGGCCGCCCGCGCCCGGGCCCGGATCATGCAGAAACAGCCGGGGATCGTCTTCGGGCTGCCTGCGGCCCGTGAGGTGTTCCGGCAGACCGAGGCCGGGGAGCTCGACCTGCTGATGGTCGAGGGCCAATGGCGCGACGCGGTCCCGGCCGAGGTCGCCTTGATCAGCGGTCAGGCTCGGGCCCTGCTGGCGGCCGAGCGCGTTGCGCTGAACCTGCTCGGCCATCTCTCAGGGGTCGCGACGCTGACGGCGCGCTTCGTCGAGGCCGCCCGTGCGCAGGGGGGCCGGGCGGCGATTCTCGATACGAGAAAGACGACGCCCGGGCTGCGTGCTCTGGAGAAGGCCGCGGTTCGCTCCGGAGGCGGGCGCAATCATCGCGCCGGCCTCTATGACGCGATCTTGATCAAGGAGAACCACATCGCGCTCGCGGGCGGACTCGGGGCCGCGCTCGCGGCCGCCCGTCGGGCCCAGCCGGGTCAGGCGCTCGAGGTTGAGTGCCGGGACGCTGCCGAGGTCGGGGTGGCGCTGCAGGCCGGCGCTGACCGCCTGCTGCTCGACAACATGGATCTCGACGGGCTGTCGGCTGCCGTCGCCGCCCGCGATCAGGCCGGCAGCGGGGCTGAGCTGGAGGCGTCGGGAGGCGTCTCGCTGGAGACCGTCGCCGCGATCTCCGCGACCGGCGTGGAGTTCATCTCGGTCGGTGCCTTGACCCATTCGGCGCCGAGCCTCGATCTTTCGATGCTGGTGGAGCCGGCGTGAGCGCCGGCCTCGAGCCGGGGTCGGAGTTCGTCGGCCACAGGATCGAGGCCGAGCTGGGCCGGGGTGGGATGGGGGTCGTCTTCCTCGCGCGCCACATCGCCCTCGACCGCAGACGGGCGCTGAAGGTGCTGGCCCCCGAGCTCGGCCGCGATGCGACCTTCGCCGAGCGATTCAGGCGCGAGTCCCGCCTGGCGGCGGCGATCGAGCACCCGAACGTGGTCACGATCCATCACGCCGGGGAGGAGGATGGCCATCTGTACCTGGCGATGCAATATGTCGAGGGCACGGATCTGCAGCGCGAGATCGCCCGCGGCCCGCTCGAGGGGGTGCGGGTCGCCGCGATCGTCGCCGGGTTGGCGGCCGGGCTCGACGCTGCCCATGCCCGCGGTCTGATCCATCGGGACGTGAAGCCCGCCAACGTCCTGCTGAGCTCGCCGGTTGACGGACTTGACCACCCGTACCTGACCGATTTCGGGATCAGCAAGCTCGCCACGGCGACCGATCCCGATGCTCAGACCGAGGCGGCGCTGACCAGCACCGGCGCCGTTCTCGGTACGACCGACTACATGAGTCCCGAGCAGATCGAGGGACAGGATCTAACCCCCCAATCTGACGTCTACGCCCTCGCCTGCGTCGCCTTCCACGCGCTGACCGGCCAGGCGCCCTTCCGTCGCGAGACCGCCGTGGCGACGATGATGGCCCACGCCCGGACCGAGCGGCCGGCGGCGAGTGAGGCGCTGCCGGGCCTGGCTCCGGAGATCGACGAGGTCCTGCGGCGCGGGATGGCGATCGAGCCCGCCGACCGGCCCGCCGGCGCCCTGGCCTTCGCGGCCGCACTGGCCGAGGCGATTCCGGCGGCGGCGCCCGTCGTCGGCCTCCCGGCGCCGCCGGCAGCCGCCGCCGCCCGCTCTGGCTCGGATGGCTCGCGCTGGGTACCACGTCTGGCGGGGGCGCTCGCCCTGCTCATCGTCGTTGGCCTCGCGGTGCTGGCGCTGAGCGGCCGCGACAAGGGGGGGCCTGCCCCGGAAGGGCAGGCGGGCCCTCCTCCGGGGATGGAGGCGGAGCCGGTGGACGCGGATGCAACCATTCCGGTCGGCGCTGAGCCGGCGGGCATCGCGGTCGGCAACCTCAAGGTCTGGGTGGCCAGTCGCCGGGCCGGAGCCGTCTTCGGGATCGATCCCGAGCGCGACGAGCAGGAGGGCCCCCCGATCCCTTTGACCGGTGCGAAAGCGGTTGCCGTCGGCCACGGGTCGATCTGGGCCGTCGGCGCGGGCACGGTGACGCGCCTTGATCCCGGCGAGGCCAGGCTGACGCCGATCGCCGGCTTTATCGATCCCGCCGATATTGCGGTCGACGGCAACTCCGTCTGGGTTACCGATCAGCGGGTTCCGGGAGTGGATGGGCCCGGGCCCGGGCGTCTGGTCGAGATCGACCCGGCGGTGAACGAGATCGCGGGTGAGATCCCGGTCGGGGTCGATCCACGCTCGGTTGCCGTCGGCGAGGGCTACGTCTGGGTGGCCAACGCCGACGATCGCACTGTCAGCAAGGTGGATCCGGGCTCTCGGGACCCGGTGGGGAGGCCGATTGACGCGGGCTCGCGGCCGACGGACATCGCCGTCGGAGAGGGGGCGGTTTGGGTTACCGACGTTCAACGAGGTGAGCTGCTGGAGATCGACCCCGGGGATGGAACTCCGATCGGTGAGCCGATCGTCGTCGGTGCCAGGCCACGTGGCCTGGCGGTCGGGGCGGGCTCGGTCTGGGTGGCCAGCGGAGAGGAGAGCTCGGTCTGGGAGATCGACCCCTCCAGCGGAGAGTTGGTCGAGCCGATTCGGCTCGTCGGCAACGAACCCGCCGATCTCGCGGTCGGCGCCGGTGCCGTCTGGACGGCCAACTTCGGCGGCGGCTCGGTCAGCCGCATCGCCCCTTAGAAGCATGGTCTGAGTTCCGGGTCAGCCGAAGTCGCTGGGCCGCACGGCGCCCGTCTGCAGCGCCTGCTCGGCGAGTTTGACCCGCTTCCGGTTCTGTGGCAGGTCGCCGAGCTCGAACTTCTCGAACAGCACCCGCAGATGCCCCTTGACGGCGTCGATCGAGAGAAAGACCTCCTCGGCGATCTGTCTGTTGGTCGCCGCGCTCGCGAACGACTCGCCCCCGGCGAACGGCCTGCAGAGAGCGATCAGGACATTGCGCTGGGCATCGGTCAGCTCCCGCGCGGCGCTCGTTCCCTGCGCCGCTCGGGTCGGCCCGGGACCGTCGTCGCCCTCTGCCCTGGGATCTCGGAAGAGGAGGCCGCTGTCGCCGATCCCGATCAGGTCCTTGTTGGTCAGTCGGCGCCGGGCGCCGACCCGCTCGCCGTTGACGAACGTCCCGTTCGTCGAGAGCCCGTCGTCGGCGATCACCCAAGCCTCGCCAACCCGCTCGAGCTCAGCATGCACGCGGGAGACCTGGTCGTCACCCTCGAGGTCGACGTCGACCTCGTCCCCGCGACCGATCGTCAGCCGCTCGGCCGTCAGCGGCAGAACGAACTGCTCCCCGGCCGGCTCGCGCCAGACGACGAACGGGGTGCCGGCGGCCTCCACCTTGATCTGCGCCTTGAGCTCCACCGCCGACTGCCCGGCGGTTGGGTTCGCGTGGGCCATGGGTCGACGATACCCAGCCGAACGGCAGCTGGTTGCCGACTGCTATTTGAGCAACCGGGAGAGCCGGCGGTCGGCGAAGCGTTTACCGTCGTTCTGCTCAGCCGGGCAATAGCAGGTGATGTGATCGGAGTAGTGGATCGCGGCGATCGCATCGCCGCAACGCGGGCAGGGCTCGCCCTCGCGCCGGTGGACCTGCAGGGGCATCGGCATCTTGTCGGGGATCGTCTCGCCGATGACCTCCTCGTAGTGGTCGATCGCCGCGCCGAGCACGGCGAGCGCCGAGTGCAGGCGCTCGACGTCACCCGCGTCCAGCTCCGAGCCCTTCTTGAACGGCGATAGCTTCGCCTCCCAGAGGATCTCGTCGACCCAGGAGCGACCGATACCGGCGATCGTTCGCTGGGCGCGGAGCAGGGGGTGCAGGTGCCGGGGCTGGTCGAGCGCCACGCGCAACGTCTCCGGCTCGGGAGCGGGCCAGGCCTCGGGGCCGAGGGTCGAGACCATCTCGTCCTCAGCGACCTCCCCGGCAGCCATCAGCTTTCCCCAGGCGCGCTGCTTGGTGCCGAACTCGCGCAGCCTCAGCTCGCGGCCACCCTCGACTCGGATCAGGATCCGCGAGCGTTTGTCACGCAACGAGGCGTGTTTGTCGAACAGCTGTAGGCGGCCCGCCGACATCATGTGGATCAGCATCGCCAGCGGGCCGGCGTCGGTCTCGAACTCGACGATCGGCATCTTTGCCACCCGCCTGACCGAGGTGATCTCGGCGCCCGCGAGCGCTTCGAGCGGCGGCTTGACGCTCTTCAAGGCAACCATTCCCGGCGCCAGTGCCGACTCGACCCGCGCTCCAAGTAGAGCGCTGTTCAGGCGGCGGGTCGCGATCTCGACCTCGGGTAGCTCAGGCATCGTCTCAGGGTAAGCGCCCGGCCTGGTTGGGTGGAGACCTTGGCCCGGACTCGCTCGGCGCTAAAATGCCTGATTGAGTTCATTCGCCTCTCCGGTTTCGGCTGGCGAACATAAGCACCGACCATCCCTCTCGATTGAGGGGGGGACAGGAGCTAGATTCATGCAGGAGCTCCCGACAATCCAGGCGCCTCCGCGATCAGGCCTATCCGAGGGCGAAATCGCCGAACTCACCGGCGAGGTCAAGTTGCTGGCCGGCGAGCGCAACGCGGTGATCCTCGCCCACAACTACCAGTTCCCCGAACTGCAGGACATCGCTGACTACGTCGGCGATTCACTCGGCCTCTCGCGGGCCGCCGCGGCCTCCGACGCCGATGTGATCGCCTTCTGCGGCGTTCACTTCATGGCCGAGACGGCGTCGGTGCTGGCCCCGGAGAAGACCGTGCTGATCCCCGACGCCGATGCCGGCTGCTCGCTCTCGGACTCGATCACCGCCGATCAATTGCGAGCCTGGAAGGCTCAGCACCCCGGCGCGCTGGTCGTCATGTACGTCAACACATCGGCTGAGGTCAAGGCCGAGACCGACTACTGCTGCACCTCCTCCAACGCGGTCCAGGTCGTCGAACACATCTGGGCTGAGCATGGCGCCGACTCCGAGATCCTCTTCGGCCCGGATATGTGGCTCGGTGCATTCGTCGAGCGCGAGGCCGGATTGCTCGACAGCCCCGAGCGTCGTGCCCGCTTCCACATCTGGGACGGCGAGTGCCACGTCCACGCCGGAATCCGGCCCGACGACATCAATGAGATGCGCGCCGCTCACCCTGACGCGGAGTTCCTGATCCATCCCGAATGCGGGTGCTCGACCCAGGCGATGGAGTACGTCGCCGCCGGCGATATCGGCGCCGAGGGCGTGCACATGCTCTCGACGTCGGGGATGCTGAAGCAGGTGGAGGCCAACCCGACAGGGGAGTTCATCGTCGCGACCGAGACCGGGATGCTCTACCCACTGCAGGAGGCCGCGCCGGAGGCGAGCCTGATCGCCGCCAACCGGATGGCGTTCTGCAAGTACATGAAGATGATCACGCTGCCGAAGCTTCGCGATTGCCTCCGCGATATGAGTCCCGAGGTCAAAGTCGAAGCGGCGATCGCCGAGCGGGCCCGGATCCCGATCGAGCGCATGGTCGCGATCGGCTGACGCTGGGGCCTTGCTGGAACTCGCCGGCCGGCTGTTGCTTGGGGGAGCGCTGCTTGTCTCCGCGGCGGCGAAGCTCACCGACGCAGAGGGATCGCGCCAGGCGATGACGACCTACGGGTTCCGGAGCCCCTTGGCCCGGTTCCTCGCCTGGGGCTTTGTGCTCCTCGCTGAAGCGGGCCTCGGCGCTGCCGTGATTGCCGGCTCCTCGACCGCCGCCGCGCTGGCCGCCGCGCTGATGCTGATCTTCGCGGCCACACTGGCCTCGGCACTGCTGCAGGGCAAGGCGGGGTCGCCGTGCGCTTGCTTCGGCCCGCGTTCAACCGTTGGGCCCGCGGCGATCATTCGAAACCTGCTGCTGGCCGGCGGTTTCATCCTGCTCGCTTGAGCCGGCGCGATGTGACTGCGCAGTTTGCGGGCCTTCGAGCCTCGGGATTACGTCGGCGGCCGGCCCTAGATTGATCGACGTGGCAGCCCCCGCTCGCTCAGACGTCCCGGAGTCTTCGACGGCCTCTAACCTCCGGCCCGTGCACCACCTGCGCCCCGTCCCCGATCCGAAGCCGCCGACCGCTCCGATCGAAGGGGATCTACCTTCAATCCGCCAACTCGAGCGCTGGGCGACGGTGCTGAGGATGGACTGCGTGCGGATGCTTGCCGTCGCCAAGTCGGGTCATCTCGACAGTTCGCTCTCGGCTGCCGACATCGTCACCGCGCTCTACCACCGGGTCCTGCGTCACGATCCGTCGCGGCCCGACTGGCCTGAGCGCGACCGCTTCGTGCTCTCCAAAGGTCACGCGGCGCCGATCCAATACGCGGCACTGGCGCGCTACGGATACTTCCCGCTCGAGGATCTGATGGGTCTGCGCAAGATCGGCGCCCAGCTTCAGGGTCATCCCGATATGAACCGCACCCCGGGCGTCGAGGTCTCCACCGGATCGCTCGGCCAGGGGCTGTCGATGTCGCTGGGGATCGCCCTCGCCCTCCACCTGGATGGCTTTGCCGACCCCCGCGTCTGGTGCCTGCTTTCCGACGGCGATTGCCAGGAGGGCCAGACCTGGGAGGCGGCGACGGCCGCGCCGCACTTCGCTGCGCGCGGCGGTGGCCGCGTGACGGCGATCATCGACTACAACCACCTGCAGACGGACGGCACCACCGAGGAGGTCATGGACATCGGCGAGATGCGGGCCAAGTTCGCCGCCTTCGGCTGGGACACGGTCGAGATCGACGGCCACGACATGGTCGCGATCGTCGAGGCGCTCGAGCGCAGCCGCGGCCTGAACGGCCCGGCGGCGATCGTCTGCCAGACGAAAAAGGGTCGCGGAGTCTCCAGCATGGAGGGCCGCTTTGGGTTCCACGGCAAGCCGCCGACCCCCGATCAGGCCGAGGAGGCGCTGACCGAGCTCGAGGAGCTGTTCGGTCGGCAGACAGAGGCGTTGGAGGCGGTCACCGGCGAGTTCGCGTCCGTCGGCGAGGACGGGGAGGAGTCCGACTGATGGGCGCCGCCGTCGAGGCAACCGCAACCCGCCAGGCATATGGCGAGGCACTGCTCGAGCTCGGCCGCGAGCACCCCGAGGTCGTCGCCCTCGATGCCGACCTCTCCGTCTCGACGCAGTCCGCGAAGTTCGGCAAGGAGTTCCCCGACCGATTCTTCAACGTCGGTGCGGCCGAGGCGAACATGATGTCGATGGCCTGCGGGCTCGCCGCCACGGGCAAGGTTCCCTTCTGCTCGACCTTCGCGATCTTTGCCTCGGGGCGCGCATACGACCAGGTCCGGCTCGGCATCGCCCACAACGAGCTCAAGGTGCGGATCGGCGCCTCCCACGGCGGCGTATCCCTCGGCGAGGACGGCGCCTCCCACCAGATGATCGAGGACATCGCTCTGATGAGGGCGATGCCGCGGATGCAGGTGATTGTTCCCGCCGACTACAACCAGGCCTACCGCGCGGTCCTGCACTCCTACGAGAACGACGAGCCGATGTACCTGCGCTTCGGTCGCCCGGCGACCCCCGTCGTCTATGAGGAGATACCCGAGACGCTGAACAGCGTCGACGTGCTCCGTGAGGGCCGTGACATCAGCCTGATCGCGACCGGCCACATGGTTTGGCGGGCGCTCGAGGCGGCCGAGGCACTCGAGCGCGAGGACGGCGTCGAGGCCGAGGTGCTCAACGTCGCGATCATCAAGCCGATCGACAGCCAGGTGATGATCGAGTCGGTCGCCAAGACCGGCGTCGCCGTCACCGCCGAGGAGCACCGCGTCGTCGGCGGGCTCGCCGACGCGGTCCGCGGCGTCACCTCCGAGCAGCACCCGGTCCCGGTCTTCGCCGTGGGTATGGGCGATGAGTTCGGGGTCTCCGGCACCGGCGAAGCCTGTATGGAGCACTTCGGTCTCACCTCCCGCGGGATCGCCGATCGCGCCCGCGAGGCGCTGGTCCTGAAGCCGATCGTCTCCCACCCGCCGTTGCACGGCCCCGAGTGGACCTGACCTCCTGACGGGCCGGGGGCGCCGTGGCCGGCGTCCTCCGCGGCTTACGTGCTGGCGCACGCTTCGCCTTGTGCGTCCTTGGCCACGACGCCCCCGGCCCGTCAGGGGATCAGCCGGAAACCTCGGTCATTTCGTCGGAGTCGAGGTCGAGGATGAAGCCGCGTACGGTGGAGGACACGAGCACAGGATCGGCGCGGACCCGCTCGACGCCCTCCCTGAGTTCCAGCTCCAGTGACTGGAATCCACCCGGCTCCCAGTCGGGCCGCAGGCCGACCTCCGACTCGATTTGATCCAGGAACGCACGGTCGTCGAGCCCCATTACGCCGCAATGGGTGTGCATCACGATCCACACCTCTTTGGTGTCGAGCGCGCGTTGGGAGAGCGCCAAAGAGCGGCGCACGTCGGTGGTAACCACGCCGCCCGCGTTGCGAATGATGTGTGCCTCACCGACCTCGAGGCCGGCGGTCACCAGGGGATTGATCCGGCAGTCCATGCAGGTCACGATCGCCAGCCGTCGCCGGGGGAAGCGGGATTCGTGCGGGCTCATCATGGGCATCATCCCAGGACTTCCCATCCGCGTGCGAGCGTCTCAGCGCGCCAGTTGCTTCGGCCTGACGAACTCGTCCAGGGCGGCGACGCCGGGTCGCAGCTCGACCCAGGGGACCGCGAAGCTGAGCGTCGCCAGGGCCCCCGTCGGGAACTTACGATGAAGATCGGCGAGCCCGTTTCCATCCGTCGCCAGCCGCGTCGCGAGGCCCTGGATCGACGGGTTGTGGCCGACGAGCAGAACCGAGCGGAAATCAGCGGGTATCTCGCGCAGCACCTCGATCAGATCACCGGAGTCAGCCGTGTACAGGCGCGGCTCGGTCCAGTGGGCGGCGTCCTCGGGCAGGCCGCGGGCGACGCGGTCGTAGGTCTGCTGGGCGCGGAGAGCAGGGGAGACCAGCGCCGCCGAGGGCTCGACGCCACGCTCCCGGAGGTGCCGGGCAATCAGCTTGCAGGCCTTGCGGCCACGCTTGGCAAGCGGCCGCTCGCGGTCAGCCAGCGCCGGGTCCTCCCAGCTCGACTTCGCGTGGCGGAGCAGATAGAGGTGATGGTGGAGTGGTCGCAAGCGGCTATAGAGGATCGGGTTTGGAGTCCTGGCGGTGGGCGCCCCGGCGGCTCTGTCCCATCGGCAGCCCGGCGCGGATCCGAGCGTGATCGCTGAGGTGCGCGTGCCGGCGCCGCACATAGAGCAGCCGCTGTATGTAGAGCGTCAGCAAGCCCGCGGCGAAGATCGCAGTCAGGTTGATCGCCAGCTGGAGGCCGGCCTTGCTGAGGCTGACCCAGTCGCCGTAGGCGATCGCAACGCCCATGTTTGCGGCCGCGGGGATCGTTGCGACCGAGATCAGGACGCCGACCAGAGCGCTCGACTTGGCCGAGGTCAGGCTGAGGATTCCGACGATGCCGGCGAGCACCGCGACGTAGGCCGAGAAGAAGTTCGGCTCGACGATGAAGCGGGTCAGGGTGTGGGCGTCGAAATCGATCGACTCCGGGATCTCGCCGGCCGCCTTCAACGCCAGCGTGGCGAACACCGTGACGATGATCCCCAGCGGGAACCCGACCGCGAGCGCCTTCACCGATCGGCCGACGAGGTCCCGGCGGCCGTTGACGATCGCCACGCAGGCACCGGCGATCGGGCCGAACTCGGGGCCGACGACCATCGCGCCGACGATCAGGATCGGCTCGTCCAGGTAGATGCCGACCGCGGCGATCAGCATCGCCAGGATCATGTAGATCAGGAAGGTATTGGTCAGCTCGACGCTCTCGGAGGTGTGGGAGGTGACCTCCTCCCAGACGACCGGGTCGCTGCCGTGGCGGCGAGCGGCGCCCTCCGCCGCCGTCGCCGCGGCCGAGATCTGGCTGTCGATCTCCTCGATCGAGATCGAGCCCTCGAGGTCGATGTCGAGCTCGCGCAGGTC
>Ga0307380_10002259_pt1 | contig 27511 bp, 25 predicted proteins | sample UN3MG_FD_202239 | JGI IMG/M metagenome (GOLD analysis project Ga0307380, IMG submission 202239) | Soil microbial communities from Risofladan, Vaasa, Finland - UN-3 | ecosystem: Environmental > Terrestrial > Soil > Coastal area > Acid sulfate soil | place: Finland: Risofladan, Vaasa | collected... | reverse complement strand
GCGCAAGACCCTTCAAAGTGAAGGCAGAACTGACTCATTTCAAAACAGATTGTTTGTACGGAGGCAACTACATTATTAATAAGGAGAATTATGATGAAAAAACTAATAATGATTTGTGCGATAATTATTTGTGCTGCCGGATTGGCCAACGCCGCACCCAACTACGACCCGGACGGGACTCCACCTGCACCGGTTCTGGACGCGGGCTGGTTTTATGATCAGATTAATGGAAGATTCGTTGACTCCGTCGATTCTCCCTATATCTACAACTTGACGGGCCCTGCCTACTTCAGGATTACCGACGACTTCGTGGTGGGCGACACCTTTTATGTCTACGACTTCGGAACGCTGATCCTGACCACGAGCACCCCCTATGCCGGAGTGCCGACTGGTTTTCCCAATCCCGGTGAATCCGCATGGCAAAACCCCTCATACTCTGGAGGGGAAGTCCTGCTGGCTCCCGGAGCCCATCAACTGACAGTCCAAGGTGATGGATTAGGCGGCCTCCCGGCGGGATTATACACTCAACTGACGAGTGCTCCTATTCCCGCTCCCGGTGCTATTCTGTTAGGCAGCATCGGTGTAGGCTTAGTCAGCTGGCTGCGCAGACGCAGAACACTGTAAGAATACGTGAAAATACAAGCTTGATAAGAGCTGTAGGTTTCGTGCTTGCAGCCCTTTTAGCCCCTGCTTTTTTAACTCTTCTAAAGGCAGGGGCTTTTTTTCATCACCCCCACTTTCCACTGGTCAAAGTCTTATAGCAAGCCACAACATTGCGTGTCTTCGGCAGGGTCGGTTCGCGAACCGCCCTTATAATTGTCTTTTTTTTGTTTGGCATATCGGGTGCTGTCGGCTATTATGTCGGCGTATGAAAAAGATAATAGCAGACAGAGCAGGTAAAATCGACGCCAGCGGGATCCGAAAGGTCTTTGCATTGGCGGCATCGCTTAATGACCCGGTGAACTTTTCGATAGGCCAGCCGGACTTCGATGTGCCCGAGGCGCTCAAAGAAGAGGCGATAAAGGCAATCAGGGCCGGGCAGAACAAATATTCGCAGACAGTCGGTGACGCTACGCTGAAAAACAGTATCGCCGAGCGGATTAAAAACGAGTTCGGCTGGGACAATCCCGCGGTCATGGTAGTCAACGGCGTCAGCGGGGGGCTGTTGCTGGCGTTTATGGCGCTTATCAATCCCGGTGACGAAGTAATCATACCCGACCCGTACTTTGTGATTTACAAGCATGTAATTAATATGCTGGGCGGAAAGTGCGTCTTCGTGGACAGCTATCCTGATTTCGAGCTGCCGGTCGAGAAAATCTCCGATGCCATCACGGACAGGACCAAGATGATTATCCTCAATTCACCCTGCAACCCGACGGGCATGGTCTATTCACAGCAGCAGGTAGAGGCAATGGCCAAGATTGCAGCCGAAAAAGATATCCTCGTTATGACCGATGAAATATACGAGACATTCTGCTATGACGGCGAGTGCCCGAGTATAGCACATTACTACCAAAAGAGCCTTATTATGCGTGGTTTCAGCAAGTCCCATGCGATGACCGGCTGGCGGCTGGGCTACGTGGCCGCCCACGAATCTATGGCTGAAGTGATTGAGCAGATGACCAAGATACAGCAATACACGTTTGTCTGTGCGCCCACACCTTTCCAGAAGGCGGCCGTCGCAGCGCTGGACTATGACATGGGCGAGCTGGTCGATGCGTACAGGAAGAAAAGAGACCTCATTTTCGAGGGGCTAAAGGACAAGTTCGAGCTTATCAAGCCCGGCGGAGCGTTTTATGCGTTCGTTAAGGTACCAGGTTCGGCGGGGGCAACGCAATTCGTGGAAAAGGCTATCGCCAGCAACGTGCTGATTATACCGGGCAACGTCTTCAGCGAAAAAGATACGCATTTCAGGATAAGCTATGCAACCAGCGACGAGAAAATCCGACAGGGAATAGAAATTTTACGCAGCCTCGCATAGGTTAAAAGGACTTTAATCCTCTGCTTTATGTTTTTGGCTTGACCGCTCAAGTGAAACCCGATACAACTACCACATCATTATGAAAGTGCACAGGACTACAGACTCACGAGGATATAAGCCGGCGATATATGCGTATATGATGCGCTGTCTTTACAGGGAGTCTGTATGATCAAGGACATGATTTTAGGAACAGTGGGGGGATTGGGCCTGTTCCTGTTCGGTATGGGATTGATGTCTGACGGCCTGAAAAAGGTCGCCGGACAGAAACTCAAAAGCCTCCTTGAGTCGCTGACTAAACATAGAGTCATTGGCGTTCTCGTCGGGGCTCTGACGACATGCCTGGTTCAATCGAGCTCTGCGACAACCGTGATGACGGTCGGATTCGTGAACGCGGGACTTCTGACTTTGAAACAGGCGTTAAGTGTCGTCCTCGGAGCCAACGTCGGAACGACCATCACGGCCGGGCTCGTTTCGATTCTGGCTGTCTTTAAGATTACCAACTACGCGCTGCCGGTTGTGGGCGTCGGATTCCTGATTACAGTCATTGGAAAGACACAAAGAACCAGAAGCATCGGCCAGGTGATGATCGGTTTTGGAGTCTTGTTTCTCGGCATCCACTTCATGAAAGAAGCTTTTATTCCTCTCAAAGACAACCAGGGCGTGCAGGAGGCGCTGATATGGCTCGGTCGCAATCCGCTGCTGGCGGTTCTGGCCGGGACGTTCATCACGATGCTTCTGCAGAGCAGCTCGGCTTCGATCGCCATGATCCAGATGCTGGCCTTTCAGGGCGCCTTTGGGACGGACTGGTCGTTAGCGCTCCAGGTTGCAATCCCTTATATTCTGGGCGACAATATCGGCACAACAATCACGGCTCAATTGGCGGCACTGCGGTCATCCAGAAACGCCAAACGAACGGCAATGGGGCACACAATCTTCAACGTGATTGGTGTTATTTATATGCTTCCTCTGGTGTGGGTGGGTTGGTTCAGCCACGCTGTGGAATGGCTCACGCCCGGCAAGTTAGGGCAGAACACGATTATGACGAACATATTTTTTGCCCATTTCATGTTCAATACATTTAACACGATTGTATTCCTCCCGTTTATCCAGGGACTGGCAGCAGTGGTTATAAAAATCCTGCCGATAACCAAGGCTGAGCTTGCTCAAAAACCCGTGGTTTTGGAAAAACACCTGCTGGATACTCCGGTGATAGCACTGGAGCAGACAAAGCGGGAAATCGTTCGTATGTCGCAAACGGCAAAAGATGCCCTGATGCGTTCTATCAACGGAATTATCGATGATAACAGAAAAGAACTCGGATCCGTCAGAGGCTTAGAAGACTTTATCGACATATTGCAGCTCGAAATCACATCTTACCTTTCGGCGTTATCACGTAGACAACTGTCTGACGAAGTATCTATTGAGCTGCCGGTGCTTTTGCATACGGTGAACGACCTTGAGCGTATCGGTGACCACGCCGTTAATATTGTCGAAATTGCCGAGCGAAAGATCGGCCAGAAGCTCTCGTTCAGCGATTCGGCGCTGGCCGAGGCCGAAGTGCTCAAAAAAGAGATAGACCAGATGTGTGATAAAATCATAGCAGCTTTGGAGCATAATGACATTGACTCGGCCAAGTCCGCTTTGGTTAATGAAAACAATCTCAACAGGATGCAGATGGAATTTCGCCGCAGCCATGTTGAGCGGATGACTGAGGGCATCTGCCTGCCCCAGTCGGGCCTGATATTTATCGACCTGGTTGACAACATCGAGAAAATCGGCGACCACCTCACAAATATCGCACAAGCGATAATAGGGGGCCTGCAATGGGAGGGAATCAAGCCAAAAATTTCTCACGATTCCTGACTATGTATTGCCAATCGGACAAGTTGAAGGTATAATTATCGATATGGAGAGTTCATTTCGTATAATTGCTGTTAGTGTGTTGTGCGTGATATTGCTCGCGGGACCGAGTATGGCTGCCGAACCGAACAATCCCGGCATCGGCCTGCCCACCGTAAAAGCAGCAGTAATTGTCTGCAAAGGTACGATCGATGATGGGCTCTTTAAATCCATCCAGCGCAGAACTCAAACAGCCCTTGATGAAGACGCGGAATACCTTATCTATGAAATAGGCACATACGGAGGTCTTCTTCAGTCGGCAGACGACATATCCAAGTACTTTATACTCGACATAGGCAAAAAGGCCCACACCGTTGCCTACGTAACCACCGAAGCGATATCAGCCGGAGCGATGATAAGCGTCTCATGCCAGGACATAATAATGCTTGAGAATACCACCATAGGTGACTGTGCTCCGATTGCGATTGGCGGCAAACTCGAAGGCGTTGAACGTGAAAAAGCCGAGAGCTTTACCCGTGCGGCCTTTATGCGTGCCGCAGAGGCAAACGGCTATCCGGCCGCGCTGCTAAAAGCAATGGTCACCATGCAGACAGAGGTTTACAGAGTAAAAAATCTGCAAACAGACAAATACGAATTTTTCGAAAACGAACAACTGCCTCAAGATCCAAATCAATATGACCTGGACAATAAAGAGCTGATTGTCCAGGATGATGAGCTTTTGACGCTAACCGCTTCCAGGGCTTTTGAATACGGGATAGCAAGAACACAGGTCAAAGACCGGGCAGGGGCCCTTGAGTTCTTAGCAGAGCGTGATGGTGTCACTTTCATCGGTGAGCCGATGGTGTTCGAAACAAACTGGTCGGAGGAAATGGTCCGATGGTTAAACTCGCCGGCAGTGATGGCCGTACTTGTCATGCTTGCCCTGTTGGGAGTTTATATCGAATTTAACACGCCCGGCATCGGGCTGCCGGGACTTGCGGCGGTTATTTGTTTTGTAATTATAATCGGCAGCAAATATCTGGTGGGACTGGCAAACTGGGTGGAGGTGGCACTGTTCGTCCTTGGAATACTCCTGCTGCTGGTGGAGTTTTTCGTCCTGCCCGGTTTCGGACTCGCAGGTGTTTCAGGAATAATTTGTATTTTAATCGGCTTGTTCGGCATGCTCATCAAGAATCCGCCGGATAAATTACCCTGGCCTCAAAGCGTTTTTGACTGGAGACTATTCACCAGCGGTGCCTTGGGACTGTCGCTCGGATTTGCAGGATTTGTTGTTCTGGCGTGGCTGTCGTCCAAATATCTGCCGAGAATTCAATTCCTTAGCGGATTAATACTTGTACCAACGGCTACCGGGAAGGGCAGCAAGACGCGAGTTAGTATGACCACTCCGCCCGAAAGTCAGACTACAAGCGTGAACATAGGTGATATCGGCGAGGTGGTTTCAACATTAAGACCTACCGGAAAAGCTAAATTCGGAGATGCAATAGTAGATGTGGTCGCTGAAGCTGATTTTCTTTATAAAGGCACTAAAATTAAGATAATCGAAATTTACGGCAACAGAGTTGTCGTTAAAGCAGTGGAAAATTAATTTTTGGAATCGTCATTCTGAGCAGAGTCAAAGGCAAGAATCTCAACACCATTGGGATGCGGTGACTGTTTGACAAGGCCGGATCTTTTGAATCGGCATCAGGATGACACAAAAGGGATAAATCTATGGTTTCGTGGCTGGTTTTTGCTATTTTTCTATATTTTGCATGTGCGGTGCTGATAATAGCCGAAGTATTCGTACCGAGCGGCGGGCTGATAAGTATCTTGGCGCTTGGATGTTTGATTGGTGGTATGGCGTTATTCTTTCATCATAGCACGACAGCAGGCTGGATCGGAATAGGGATCGCTGTTATTATGATACCCACCGTTTTAATTATCACTTACAGGATCTTTCCAAAGACCAGATTCGGCAAAAGCGTGACACTTGCACCTCCGGAGCGCCAGCAGGGCGATGCCATACCCGACACGTCCGAATTAAAAGAACTGCTTGGGGCCATCGGCGTCGTTCTTACCCCGTTGCGACCGGTGGGAATGTGCGATTTCTCAGGACAGAGAGTTGAATGTGTAGCTGAAAGCGGATATGTTGATAAAGGTATAAAGGTCAAGGTCATCGACGTGGAGAGCACGCAACTGACCGTTCGTATAATCGAAGAAAACCCCCGCGAAGCGGGAATCCAAAGCTAATGAAAGGGCAAAAACTATGTATAACTTAACAAACACAGTCATGGCGCAGGCCGATCCTAATCTGTTACAAGTTGTCGGAGTAGCACTTTTAGTCATAGCAATCCTTTTAGCGGTAGTATTCTTCCTGCTGTTCCTGAAATTCTTCCGACTTTGGCTGCAGGCCAGATTATCGCGAGCCGACGTCAAATTCTCCGAGCTTATTGGAATGTGGCTGAGGAAGGTCGATACCAGAACCATAGTCCTGAGCAAGATAACGGCGATTCAGGCGGGCCTGATGCTGACCACGAGAGATTTGGAAAGCCATTATTTAGCCGGCGGTCGGGTCCCGAATGTTGTGCGTGCCTTAATCGCAGCCAACAGGGCAAACATCGATCTGTCTTTGCAGACGGCCACCGCAATAGACCTGGCCGGCCGTGACATCCTCGAAGCGGTCCAGACAAGCGTCAATCCCAAGGTGATCGATTGCCCCGATCCTCAGAAGAGCAGAGGCACGATAGATGCTGTCGCACAGGATGGTATTCAGTTGAAAGCCAAGGCTCGTATAACGGTCCGGGCCAATATCGAAAGGTTAATAGGCGGCGCTACCCAGGAGACGATTATCGCCCGCGTAGGCGAAGGAATCGTTACAACTATAGGCAGTGCAATAACGTATAAAAGTGTTTTGGAGAATCCGGACAATATTTCAAAGACGGTTCTTGCCAAGGGCCTTGACGCCGGGACGGCTTATGAGATTTTGTCCATCGATATCGCCGATGTGGACGTCGGGGAGAATGTCGGCGCCCAGTTGCAGGCCGCCCAAGCCGAGGCAGATATGCGAAGGGCAAAAGCCGAGGCCGAAAAACGCCGTGCGATGGCCGTGGCACGCGAGCAGGAAATGCGAGCGCTCGTAGTAGAAAACGAATCAAAAGTGCCGTTGGCCATGGCGGAGGCCTTCAAGAAGGGTAATCTCGGCGTTATGGACTATTATAGAATGAAAAATATTATGGCTGACACATCGATGCGGGATTCTATCGCGAAACCCAAAAAGAAAGAATAATCTCAACAGTTGATACTCCGATACTGAATTCCGGATGATCTGTGCGGTAACAGTGAAAATATGAACGACTTATTAGCACAAATGATTTTGGCAGCTCGCAATCGCGACGTAGAAGGCTGGATGGATATGCTTGTCCTCGTGATCGTGGCGGTTGTCTACGCTCTCGGCAGCATCATCAAAGCAAAAGGGAAAAAGAAGCAAGAGCAGCTTACGACAGAACCGCCGCGTAAGCCTGTACGTAAACCCGCTACAAGCGGCAGGAGCATACTTGAGCAGTTCGTAAGGGAGATTCAAGATTTCGGTCAGGCCAAGCCAGACCGAGAGTCTCGCCCGGCTGTTCAACCTGCTCTTAAAAAAGCTACCCATCCTCAGGCAGCCATGCGGAAATATGCCGCCGAAGCAAAACAGGCAAGCCAGGCTCAAACCAGAATGCCGCCAGTGAAGACTGAATTATCGATACCGGCCCCAGAATATAAGCCAGACTTTGAAGAGATTCCGGAACTTGGGACAGGTATCCAGTCACTTCCGGAATTCACCGGTCAAACAATTGAAGGTTTGGCAGGCAAAACTGAAAGTATGACTGAAGAAGCTGTCGAGTCAAAATATCTTTCCGATGTTCTGTCGGATTATGCCGACCCCGATGAACTGAAAAGGGCGATTCTGCATTATGAAATCTTAGGCAGGCCATTATCGCTGCGAGATACATCCGGCATTGTTATCGGACTATAAGTCTGGAAAATTAGAAGTACATAACGAAGACGGGGGATGATATCTTCAATTGATTATTATCTTCTATGCCTGTCTATCTCTATCAGATGGAAAATGGTATCGTCACCGCCAAGGTGTTTTAATATCAAATCTGCACCTCTTTCCAAAGAGCCGTTAAAAAGGGCCTGGTTTATGATAACAGTTTTTTCCTTCCAGGATTCTGAGTTTTGACATCTCAGTTCATATGCAGACTCCTGCTTGTTGTTTCTATTGTAAAAGAGTCCCCATTGCCCGTTTCCCCGATCCAGGTAGATTATGCGAACCTTAATCATGTTTGATTGATTTATAAGCCCGAAGAACGCGGGATCGAGCTTAAAATACATGGCGACTTTTCCATTAGCACAGTCGAATCCTCTGGCAAACCGGCTATAAATACTTGCCTGAGGTCGGACATGCCAGAATCCGATACTGGTCTGGTCGGGATCGATTTGTTCCAGGTAACGGTAGTAATTGCCCGGCAGAATTTTCCAACCCACATCGTTGTAGTTGTCACGTTGGCGATTTTTCATGCCGCCGCCTGTGGCTTTTTCCGGGTCGCCTTGAATGGCTCCATACTCGCTGAAGGCCTCGGCAATTCGCAGGTAACGATCCACATTCGACTTTTTGGCATTCCCAAAGGTGCTTTCCGGGTAAGCAAGGGTGTCAGCGGCGTCCAGTCCTTTTCTCAAGGCACAAAAAGCAGCCGGTGCCGTTGAAGCGTCATGTTGTCCGGCGTATTTGTTGAAGATGTTGATGGCGGCAGAATAGGTCTGACCCTGACAGGCGTCCTGGGGAAGGTTCCACATGTCAAGCCCGCAATGGGTCGCAAACAGGGCCGACCAGTATAACGCCTGTTGGGTATTACGACTGCTCCAGCCACAGACCTGCCACTCGCCATCCTGCTCCCCACGGGAGAAGAAAACCTTGCCGGATTCGCTCACATCTTTGACAAATTTCTTCCAGTTTTCGAGACGTTGCTGCGTATCACTGATGTGATAGCCATGACTGAACATGCCATTTTTCAAACCAATGACGTCAAAATTGGCAAGCAACCAGTCGTATTCGGCTTCGCGGTTTGAGTCGTAGTTGACAAGAATCGGTTTTGCCATATTACCGTTACTATCGGTCAGGGCTTCTTTATAGACCTCCCATGCGCGGATGCGGAACTGTGACCATTGCTCGCGCGTAATACTATATTGCTCTTCAATAGGCTGGCCTTTATAGCAGTAACCATCGCCGGTCGAGCCTTCGGCAGATTGTATGTAAAGAATACGATCCCGTAATTCGGAAGGTAAATCCCTGATGTATCTGCCAAATTCACGAATAAGACGAAAGTAATAGCGTTTGTAATCTTCGTCGAGGTAATATTGAAACGTCCAGTTGCGAGGTTTTCTGGTTGGGCTTATTGTGGGGGTCATTTTTAGTTCGGGCACACCATTTTCATATAACCATCGGGGAGCATTTGGTGCTACCCAGATCATTAAAAACGTATAAAATTCATTCTCTATCGCCATTTTGAGCTTTGTACCGAGCTGCTCGTCAAATCTAAAATCGCCGGGTTCAGGCTCTACCGCGTTCCAGTGCAAAATAATTGGTGCGCCTTTTGTTAGAGGGCAGCTTTCATGAGTTACCGTATTGGGTTTCCAACTGCTCCAACTATATACACCCCAGCAGCCTTCCGGGAAGGTATAAGTTTTTATTGCTTGTCCGGCTTTGCCTTTAGAATATCCAAAAAGGCAAAGTATAAGAAGAAGCGTACAAATACGACGTTTTATTACTGTTTGATTTTGTTTCATTTTAAAAGCCATCCTAACCAACAGAACCAATTCATTGCCAACATTATACCAAACCTGTTCATTTTAAGCTGCTTTGCAAGCTGTTACAACTGCTTTGAGGTATTTATCATGCTGAAATCTTGTCAGCTCTTATTAAAGAAGCTCAGCGATTGTATTGGTCTTTTCGATACGAAAACCAAATCCTAAGTCCCATAATGTATGTTATGTTTCATTCGGCTGTATTTTGAGCCAACCATTGTTTTTGTATGTTTTCGCACTTCCGGGCCTGGTTGTCCCGGTTTATGGCAGGAATGGATAATTGCTGTCAACAGCCTGACTGGCCGTCTCCGAGAGATTGTCCCACATAGCGGTCACTCTGTCTAAAAGACCCAGGTTCTGAAGAACTATTGAGATGTTTACTGCCGCATCGGGACAGGCAAAATTGTTCTCAAGGTGACGCTCAAGGTTGATGAGGGACGATGCGAACTTTACCTTATCGCAATAAAGCAAGGCTGTTTTATAGTGTAATTCGAGCGTACCCTTATCCAGATGTTCTGAACCGGTAAGATACTGTATTACTTCTGATTTACGGTCCGCTTCGAATAGACAGATCAGCAACTTGCTTTTCGCTCTTGTATAAGCCGGATTTATTTCTAAAGCAGCGTGGAATGAGTCGATTGCATCTGTTATCCTTCCGATGTTCATCATCAGGACACCGAATCTATAGTACAAATCCGGATTTTGCGGTCGATGTGCGATTTGTTGACGGTGCGCTGCAATCACAGCCTCGTTCAGGCGGGTCGAGTCGTCATTACTATCGAACGGCAAATTTTCACTTAGGCTGGCTTTGAATCGCAAAATGGCCGTCTCGCTCAGCAACAATGAACTGTTAGGCTGAATTGCCGCCGCAAGTGATAATGTCCCAAGAGCATCTGAGGTGTCGCCGGCCAAGGTCTGTGATATTGCAAGGCCTATGTATGCTTCGACTATTTTGTCATTTATTTCGACGGCCTTGTTGAATTGCTGTGCGGCAAGCTCCTCCTGGCCCATCTGTAAATATTGTGTCCCAAGCTTTATCGTAGCCTCAAGAAAATCCGGGCAGATACGAACTGCTTCTTCGTATTGGGATACGGCGTCAGTAGTGGCGCCCAACATTCGAAGCACATCCGCACGCTTCATAAACAGATCGGCCCTGTCGGGCTGAGCCTGTAATAAATCCTCAATCTGCTCCAGTGCCTCGTGAATTTGTCCTTCAGCGATAAGCTGGTCCGTACTGTCATTTTGCACGTTGAAATTGTCCGGGTGTATCAAGATCGCGGTGTTAAATGTTTCAATGGCCTGCATATACCTGGCAGTGGCAATATACAAATGCCCAAGTGTCACAAGCGCCGATATATCGTCGGGATATCCATTTTTCAACAGTTCGTATTGCTGAATGGTTTTTTCGAGTTGACTATTTTTGAAATAAATAGCGGCCAGCCGCTGGGCTGGAAGCTGTAAATAGTTTTTGAACTTCAGACAGTCCTGATAAAATTCCACGGCCTGAGATTCTTTACCAAGCCGCTCATAACAATGCCCAAGAGCGTAAAGAGCCATAGTGTTATTCGGCTGACGCATATAGACCGAGTTGAGCTCCTTGATGGCTTCACGCAACTGGCTGTTATGCATAAAAATAGATGCCGCCGCCACCCGGCCATATACACAGGAAGGATTTTCAAACAGATATATCCTAAGCTGCTCAGCGGCTGCATCGAACTTCTTGTCACCTATTAGCTCAATGGCTTTATTCAACTGACCGTATAGGATGGATTCACTGTCGTCCGCAGGAAGATTGACCGTGTTTAACCAATGCCATATCAAATCGGCAGTATCGACCGTTATCGCCCTGCCGAGAATTTCCAGTAATCGACTCATACACCACCCACATCCAGTTTTTTTGATTTATAATTGAGATTATAGATTCGCGGATTGAGCTTTATCCGCTACTAATCACAATTAGGATATCGACAATAAGCAAAGGCGGATTAACCCGGCTTTTGGCAATTAGCCATCTGGGTTTTTATTTTGCCTTTTCGTTGTGGGGATTGTGTGTGATGTACGGTTTGTTACGATTTTAGAAGCCGGTTATCGGGTTTTAATTACGAAAAAAACGGTCTATTTTCAACCGCCGCCTGCACCAGCAGAATCACCCTGATAAAAAAGGTGACTTGTCATGACAGGTTGAATCAGCCCGTACTTAATCTGACTTTGCCATTTGTGCCTGTTTTTCTATCTCGCTTAAATATGCCAGGGTTCGCTCAAGCTTATCGCTCAGGTGTTTTATTTTCAGCATGGTTTTTACTCGTGTCAGGAGCTCCAGCTTGTTTACGGGTTTGCTTAGAAAGTCGTCCGTGCCCGAGTCAATACCTCGTTCAATGTCACCGAACTCATTAAGTGCGGTTACCATTATTATAGGAATGTCCCTGGTTTTCGGATCGATCTTTATTCTCTTGCAGACTTCGAAGCCGCTCATTTTTGGCATCATAACATCCAGCAGAATCAAATCCGGAGGTTCCTTTGCTATAATCTCCAGTGCCTGCAAACCGTCGCGTGCAGGTATTGCCCGACAGTCCACATCCTCAAGATAAGCCTGCAAGAGTTCAAGATTCTGCTGATTGTCATCAACGACCAGCACAACAGGTGCCCTCTCGTGCTCTTTCTCGATTTTAGTCTTGTTCATGAGAAACAAACTCCTATACGATCCGAAAAAAAATTTTCCTTTTCAAAGTACCTCAAATTGCCGTTTTAAAAACTTAATTTTTTACTTTCCCAAAGCCTTCAGAACAGCCGTGCAAAAGGCCGGCAAATCGTCCGGCTTGCGTGACGTAATCAAGTTGCCGTCCACCACGCATTCGGCATCCACATACTCGGCGCCGGCGTTTATAATGTCATCTTTTATCGCCATAAAACAGGTCGCCTTCTTGCCTTCGTATATCTTTGTGCTACATAAAAGCCATCCGCCGTGGCAAATGGCCGCAATAACCTTGTCTGCTTTTACCATATCGTTTGCAAACTTTATGACGTCAGCGCTTCTTCGCATGAAATCCGGTGCGAATCCGCCCGGCACAACCATACAGTCATAATCACAGGCGTCGGCCCCTGCTGCTGCAACCTGCGAGATACAGGGATAACCTTCTTTTGAATGATATTCCTTTTTCGCCTCGGCTGCAATTAAATTTACCTCCATGCCGGATTCTTTGAAGCGATAGTAAGGGAACCAGACCTCAAGGACCTGATACATCTCGTCAACCATAATAGCTACTCTTTTCGCTGCCACTTTTCACTCCTTTCTGCCGTTGTGCCCTGCTTGAGCCAGGCAAGATTAAAGACATAATACTGTTTACTGCTGATCAGGTGGATAAGCCCATCCGGAGTTTGAGTAGCCGCCAGATATCCTTTCGGCTCGGCATGTATCTGGTCCATAACAAACCTGCCGGTATTACCACCGCCATCGAGCTTTCTGGCGGGGCCACCGTCGGTAATCAGTCTTTTAACCGGCCAGGTTTGACCCTCGTCAAACGACAGTGCCGCGAACATACCGAAGACTTGACGTTCTGTGCCGGCTGTATGGCGGATGATCATTCCCTTTTTGCGGTCCGTGAAACTCACTAACAAGATTGGTCCTTGCTGCAGCCTCCTCAAAATGAGTCTTTGTCCACCGCCAATGGGCGGGAACTCACTGGCTGAATAAGTCCAGTTCCTGCCCATGTCCTTCGATATGCTCATCGGCATCCGGCCGTCGATGTTCTTGCTGCGTCCCAGTGCCATTAGGATGCCATCTTTGAGCTGCACGACACCAGCGTGGATACCCGCTATCCATGCGCCGGTCTCGCCGGATGCAAACTTCGGGATGGGCCGATCGGCTCCGGGGTCAACCCATGTCTTGCCACCATCGCGGCTGATATGCACGGCCGTGCCACCACTACCACCTGTTACCGCATCGCAAGGCAGGATGATGAAATCCTCGTAAGTCCTAAAGACCGATTCGACGGGCATGTGGCGAAGGCCATGCTCGGGATTAATAAGTTTAGCTTTTGACCACGTGGCACCGCTATCAGTTGATATTCGCATCACCGTAGCAAGATTACCCCACGTGGCTGCTGCTGAGAGACCATTGAAGTGGTAGATCGTATCCCCGCCATCGAACCAGAGAGCAGGAGCGTGGTCGTTACGGTCAGGCGCGTCCCAGAAGACCGAGGCAGGCTCCCACTGCTCGGTGCCGTATCGCAGACGACTGGCCAAGATGGCTAATTCGCGTCCAGGCTCGTTCCGGCACGAATACCAAATAGCCAACAGGTCGCCATTGGGACAATCGACAAGTGCCGGATCATGATTGTGCTCCGAATACATCGGGCCATCGGAGCCTGGTGGTACCTTGACGTACTCGCGAGGTCCTTTGAAATATGGTTTGCGGGTGTCGGGCCCCTTAGCCAAATCGGGGGGAATCCGTTGATTGACATTTTGCCGGTTCAAAGTGGACGCAGGATTGCGAAGCGGTTTGGTACTCGGTAGCTCACCGATGACTACGCGAAAGCCAATCAGCCAGCTTTTGTCATCCGGCAATGTGGCAAGTCGGTTCGCCGAGCGCAGGTACGATAGCTGTGTGCTGTGGCTGCCGCCGCGGCTGACCTTGAAATCACCGTCGGCCCGCCCCACCGGATCTGTCTTTTCACTTAGTACATATGGACCGTACCAGTCATAGCACCATTCTTCCACGTTGCCGTGCATATCGAAAAGGCCCCACGAATTCGGCGTGTTCTGCGCGACAACAAGCAGCACCGGCTCAGCATTGTCGCGGCGGTGGGCCGGGTCGGGAAACCAGCTAATCTGAGCATTTTTTTGAAACTCCCGGGGCAGGGTCTCGCCGGTGTTGTAGGCGGTCTTCGTACCGGCACGGCAGGAATACTCCCATTCGGCCTCGGTCGGCAGACGATAAGGCTTGCCTTCGGCCTTCGAAAGCCATTTGCAGAATTTCACCGCCTCGTGCCAACTAACAAAAACTACCGCCTCGTCGTCCTGTTTGGAGAAACCAAGTTTTCCACGAAGCTCACGGTGTTTAGGATCGAAATTTTCATATTGGGCGTTGGTTACCTCAGTTACAGCCATGTGGAAAGATTTTGTAATGGCCACTTTGTGCACAGGTCGCTCGTCCCAATCTCCACCTTCTTTCTGTCCCATCATGAAGGAGCCCGGTTTAATATTAACAAATCTCATACCAATGGAATTAACATATATATCGGGGACCTCGGCCGAATGTGACTTTGCCGCGGTCATTAAAGGACAAAGCCCTGTCATCAGGCAGATTACGGATATTGCCGGCCGTCTGCTTTTTATCATCAGATTGCCTTTCAAGTTATTTGTTTTCTGTGGTTTTCGACAAATTGACGTATTTGCGGCTTTATATATATTTGCTCAATATCCACGATATTAGTCACTACCTCGGCACAAATCAACGCAACCACAGCCGATGAGGCCTGGGTATCCACAAAGAAGATTCGACGGCCTTTTATAGTACAAAGCCCCCCGCCGCTTCCACCAAGCGGTTCATTGCGAATTGTAACGTCATTCGCTTCCAATAACGCTAAAAGCTCTTCTAAAATCCTCTGTTCGTTCATTATCGCATATCGTTTAGAGTATTGTGCCCTTGTGATTCAAGAAAAAACACGTCAAAAGTCGATATAGATACCTGTAAGTAATGATTTTACAGTAGAAATTAGCCAATTACTAAACATTAAATTCTATAACAGGAACGGATACTTGGCAAGTATTACAGAAAAACGCCTTTCTTTACACAAACATCTGGAATACCAGCAACATCGAAATGAGGCCTTAAAATCTCAGCTTGCCGGGCTCCAGCATCTTGCCAACATAGGCACTGTCAGCCATATGATCGCCCATGAAATGAATAATCTGCTCACTCCTTTGATGAGCTATGCGACGTTTGCTTTGGACAATCCGGACGACAAAGCCCTGACTGAAAAGGCCCTGCAAAAGGCAGTCCAGAATTGTGAGCGTGCCTCGAAAATCATCGAGAGTATGCTCGCTCTGGTCAACGGCCAAACGCAGGAAAAGAAAGATGCCCGGCTCCTTGATTTGGTCGAGGAGATTTTTACCTGTCTTTGCCGGGATTTTGCAAAGGACGGAATAACAGTAGAAATCCAAATTCCCGATGACCTGACGGTATGTGTTGTTCCCGTTCAGATTCAACAGGTTTTAATGAACTTGATTCTCAATGCCCGCGATGCGATGCTGCCGCGTGGAGGTGTTTTGACCATCAGGGCCGCAGATGCAGCCGATGCCGTTGAGATCGAAGTTACCGATACCGGCGACGGGATTGAGCCGGCCGACCTGAAAAATATTTTTGAGACCTTCTTCACCACCAAAATTGACAAAGGCTCCCCGAGCGAATATTCCGGGGCCGGAATCGGTCTGGCATTTTGCAAAATGATAATAGATGGACACAAAGGTTGCATTTCGGTAGAATCCAAGCCTGGTCATGGAAGCAAATTTAAGATAGCTTTTCCTAAAACCACAGTCGGATAGTTGCTGATGGCGGCCATGGTGCCCAAAATTGTTTTTATGCTGATACTGCTTGCCGGTTCCGCATTTTTTTCAGGATCAGAGACTGCATTTCTTAATCTATCGCCCAGGCAGATACGCCTGCTGGAGAAATCCGAGCACAAACTCCAAAAACTGGTCGCAAGGCTCCTGAGTAAACGGCGGCAATTGCTCAATTGCTTTCTCCTCGGAAATATGACGGTAAACGTTCTTTTTTATGCCGTCTCCAGCGTCCTGATTTTCCGGATCAAAGACTATAGCAGCCTGTTTGCCGCGTTCGCCGCTCTGCTGAGCTTTGTCGGGGTGTTGCTCTTCGGCGAGATCCTGCCGAAATCCCTGGCCTATGCCAACTCAAAAAAATTCTGTGTTGCCGCCGCCCTGCCGGCCTTTCTGTGCCTTCAGATTTTCGGGCCTGTGGAATTAGTTTTCAAAGTTTTCATTTTAGAACCCACCTTACGTCTGCTTCTTGGAGCCGCCAGACACCCCAAAGCAATAACCGTAGGTGAATTCAAATCTTTGATTGAGACAACCCGCAAGCAGGGATTGATTACCGCCGACGAAAACAGACTATTCACGGAGATTATCGAGCTTGGCTTTCTTAAGGTCCGCCACGTGATGAAGCCGCGAGTGGATATGATTGCCTGTGACGTGACAGAATCGAGCGCAACAGCCCGAGAAATGATGAAAAACAATCACCTGACAAGGCTGCCTGTTTATGTCCGCTCAATCGACAACATCATCGGCCTGGTCCACCTGCGGCAGATACTGCTCCGGGGCGAAATTACGCTGGACAAAATTGTACAGGATGTCAACTTTGTTCCGGAGCAAAAAACGGTCGAATCGCTTCTTGAATTTTTCCGCAGGAGCAAAACTGACATGGCAATCGTAGTCGATGAATATGGCGGGATCGCCGGTTCCGTTCGCCTCGAAGATATCGCCGAAGAACTGCTCGGCCAGATCGAACCGACAAGCCAGTTGGAACCGATCGAACAGACAGGGCCTTTTGAATTTCGACTGTCGGGCAATGTTGCCATCCACGACTGGGTCGATGTGTTAGGCATCGATTTGGCGGAGACCCGCATGGTGACAATCGGCGGGCTGGTCACCGCCCTTCTCGGAAAAATACCCAGGAACGGCGACATCGCTTATTTGAAGAACATGAAGTTCACCGTCGAAAAAGTGCGAAAGCGTCGAATAGAAACCCTGATATTAACCCTTGAGCCATTCCAGACCAATGATCCATAGTATCTTCTTAGTATTGGCAGTAGCATTTTTTGTTGTTCTGGCCGGTCTCTTTGCCGGCTCTGAGACCGGCATGTACCAGCTTAGCAGGCTTCGCTTGCGTCTGGGTGTTGAAAAGAAAAGCCTGCCGTTCATCATCCTCAGCCGGTGTTTGAACGACAGTCCCGGCCTGCTCCTGTCAATGCTTATCGGCACGAATCTCGCACACTATATTGCAACGAGCATCGTCACCTCCTTATTTCTCGGCACAGTTGATACCGAACATACCGCTGAATTATTTGCGACCCTATCGACAGTCCCGATCCTCTTTATTTTCTCAGAGCTTATACCCAAAAATGCTTTTTTCTATCGTGCCGACCTGCTGATGCCTTACCTCTCGCCGCTGCTGTATTCATTTCACAAAATTCTGAGCTGGTGTGGTATCGTGCCTCTGTTCAAACTAATATCGGGCCTCTTCACCCGACTGGTGGGACTTGCCGCTTCTTCCAAAACCGTAATAACATCTGCACAAAGACACAAGGTCCATGCGATTCTGCAGGATACGCTCGAAGAAGGCTTTCTCAGCCCCGTGCAGAGCGATATTGTCAACCGCCTGATCGGTATCTCACACGTTCATATAGACTCGGTGATGATACCAATCAATAACGTCGAAGTGGTGAGTGTCGATTCTGATAATACGGTTTTATTGAATAAGTTGAACACGTGCGCCTTTACCCGCCTGCCAGTCGTAGAAGGACAGCACGGAAACATTATCGGCTTTATCAATATCTACGAGGCATTAAGCTCATCGGAAAAGTTCGCCGATCTGCGCGGTGTCATCAAGCCAATACGAAAGCTCGATGCGGACATAACAGTAACAGACGGCATGAATATTATGCAGAGGGAAAATCAGAAGATCGTTTTGGTTACAAGAACAGGCCGATTCGGACGGGAAAGACCCGTCGGTATTCTCACCATGAAAGATCTGGTCGAAGAACTCCTCGGCGAGCTGGCTGAATGGTAAAATGGTCCCGAAGTATAGATCTAAATCGGATAAAATGATATCAGCTAAAATCATTAATATTATCGTTGTTGTAATAATTGTCGCCCTTGCTCTGGCAATCCTGGGCAATAGTATGACCAAGCCTGTCGGCCGCGATGAACAGATGTACTGCACCGGAGCTGCCTGCCTTGCCCAGGGCAAGATGATTTACAGGGATTTTTCATATGCCGCTCAGATGCCCTACCATCCATTACTCTATGCGGCTTTGTTTAAAATGTTTAACACAACTCGCTATTTGCTTGTGGGCAGACTTGTCTCGTCTGTGTGTGACATTCTCGTGATGATCTGCATCGTTTGCATATACCGGCACATTCTCAAGCCCTTTGCAATCAGCGGCATGATTCTGGGCCTGGGGGCGGCGGTCCTGTATGTATTTAATCCGCTGGTTGATTATTCCAACGGCTATGCCTGGAACCACGACGTGGTCATTTTATTCGTAGTGCTGTCGTTGTGGTTGTTTCTATCCACTGATTTTCAGCAAAAATCAAAATACTGGCGAATTGCCGCCATTGGTGCCCTGCTGACATTTGCAACCTGTATGCGCGTAACTACAATTCTGGTGGAGCTATTGTTTTTCGTGATACTGCTGAGCATGCCTGCCAGGTCAATCAAAGAGAGATTCAAAAATGCCCTGCCGTTTTTGCTTGCCGGGGCGGTTGTTTTGATTTGGCCTGTTTGGGTGATAGCTCAGGCCCCGCGGGCATTCTTTCTGAATCTGGTCAAAATACCGATGCTCTACGGCCAATGGCTGCACGAAATAGGCATGGTGCATAACAAATTTGCCCTTACGTTCGCGTGCCTGACAACCCCGGGCTATTTCGTCCTTGTGCTACTTACGATTTACTTTTGCATTATTGTTCTGTTTCTTCGCCGGAGATTAAAGACAGGCAATGGCAGAAATTTACTTGTTACCGGCCTGCTACCGGCGATATTTTTCATCATTGCCCTGATTCCACCAACCATGTGGAGACAGTATCTTGCGATCCCGGTTCCCTTTTTAGTCGTCAGCTTTGCTTTCCCGCTGTCATATCTTCGAAGGCTTACTGACAAGGCAGGCATTGGCAAGCACTTTAAAATAGCGTCTGCTTTAATGGTTCTCGCCGTGCTTGTGGCTGTCCTCCAATTCCCCGTTGTGCTACACGGAATTCCAATGGTTCTTGTGCCGGAAAGATGGGTACCGAACGAACTGCATAATATTTCGCAGGATATTGCCGATACAATCAAAACTAAAGACCCAAAACTCATACTTACCTTAGCCCCCCTGCTCGCTATCGAAGGCGGCTGCGATATTTATACCGAGCTGTCCTGCGGTTCGATTATCTATAGAATTGCCGATTCTCTGTCACCCGAGGACCGCCGGATAACACACACGGCCGGTCTGGAAACGCTTGTGGAATCAATCGAAAAAAGCCCGCCTTCGGCTGTCATTCTCGGTGTAGAGATGGATTTTCTTGAAGAACCGCTCCGAGAAAACGCCGTCAAGGCCGATTGGAAAAGAAAAAACTACGAATACGCACCCTTGGTTTATTTCAGACCCTGATCTCGCCCGCAACCTGTCGCTTCGGCAAATCGACAATTGAATTCTTTGAAAAAACGAAAATTGCAACATTTTGCGTTGACACCTGGTTGAGACCACGATAAATTAGGTCCTGTCGTCGGTTTGCCCCTTGTGGGGCATCGCAAGAGGGAACCCGGTGGGAATCCGGGGCTAACCCGTAGCGGTATTAAGGAACGAAAGCCGTCATCAAGCACTGCCTGTAGTCGGGGTGGGAAGCGACAGCCGGTAGGAATCCGGTTCAACAAGTGAACGGAATGCCTTATAAGCCCGAAGACCTGCCGATGACCCACATCAGTCTGATGTGGAATGACAACCTCGCTTTCGAGGATGAGGCAGTTGTTGGCTGAACGCACAAATTTGGGCCATGCAAATCGCTGCGATGTGTACCTGTCAAATGCCTCTTTTTAGTTCGGACCGGTCCGTTATAGTTGTTGGTGCGTGAAAGGAATGTGCTGCATGGGACGCGTCAGTACAAAGGTAACTTTAATAAGGGCTACACAGGACTCGGAGGAGCTTATTGCCTCGGCGGCCAAGCTCTGTTATGCGCACGACGCCGAGCAGGTTTTCCGTTCCGATTCGAAAGATTCCGCCGAATTTGTCCGCAAGCTGATGAAAATGGAACACACAAGCCCGACCGAGCATGCTGTGTTTACCTTCTATATTGAAGGCGTCTCCCGCGCGATGACACATCAACTCGTCAGGCACCGCCTTGCAAGTTATTCGCAGCGCAGTCAGCGTTACGTGGACCACAAGGATTTTGACTACGTTGTTCCACATCAGCTCGAAGGCCGAAAGCTGGATGTTGACGGGCAGCAGGTTGACGCGGCCGCCTATTTCGAGCAAACGATGGCCCTTATTGCTGAGCGATACGACAAACTCAGGGACGCCATCGGGGGAAAACAAGAAACAAGCAACGAGGAAGCCCGGTATGTATTACCGAATGCCTGTGAGACAAAGATAATCGTTACTATGAACGCCAGAGAGCTTCGGCATTTTTTCGAGGAACGACTGTGCATGCGCGCCCAGTGGGAAATACGGATCATGGCGGGCGAAATGTTGAAACTCGTAAAAGAAGTCTGCCCTGTTCTGTTTGCAAACGTGGGGCCAAAGTGCGTTCGATTGAGATACTGCCCCGAAGGAAAGAAATCCTGTGGAAATTTCGACCAGATCAGGAAGCAATACGTTAACGAGACGTGAATAACTATTGAAACGTAATTATTCGGATTTACTGCAAAGTGAGACTGTGATATGTGCAAAAGGCAAATAATAACACAAATTGGCTCGTTGCCGTATGATGATGTCGACCAGGCTGTAGAGTACAGCCTGAGGCACGATATACCATTTCTGCCCGAGCTTCCCAAGCTCGGGGATGCCATGATGGATTACATCGAAAAGCCCGGCAATCTTAGCTGTCTCGAAACGTTTCAGAGAAAAACGCATGGCTTCAAAAGCGTCAAGATACAGTGTGTCGGTCCGGCCACCCTGATCCTCAGCGGGTACGATCAGGACGAGGCAATCGCCAGAGCGTGTCAGCATATTGACACACTTCTCAGCGGATTGAGCGCGGATAACATCATTCTCTTTCTGGATGAGCCTGCTTTGGGGCAAGCCGGATTCGATTACCGGCAGCTATGGTCACCGCTTTTCGAGAGCTTTGAGGTTACCTCAGGAGTGCACGTCTGCGGCAATATGAACTGGGACGAGTTGTTCGCTTCCGAGATCGAAATCATCAGTTTCGATGCGTCCAAATACGACATCACCAAATATCCCGGATACAGGAACGGCAAAAGAATCGCCTGGGGGGTGGAAACAAGAGAAGACGTCAAGGACTTTCAGGAAGGCGACTTATTAACGCTGCCCTGCGGAATGGGGCCCAAGTTCTACAGCACCGATGATTGTGAGAAAAATCTCAACAATCTTCTGGAGATTTCATGCCATTGTGGGCCCGAAAGCGCACCGTCTGTCAGTACCCAATGATGACAACATGACACAGGCCTTAGCCGGAGAGACAGTATGCCGACAGAAACGCAAGTACCCAGACGAAGCAAACTCAACAAGGGATACGTCCATGTTTACACAGGCGACGGCAAAGGCAAAACAACGGCGGCTATCGGATTGGCCATCAGGGCCGCCGGCGCGGGTCTGAGGGTGCTTTTCGTGCAGTTCATCAAGGGAGCGCCCTACAGTGAAATCGCCGCTCTAAAGATGTTCTCCGACCAGATTTCAGTCAGACAGTATGGGCGGGGACGCTTCATAAAGGGAGAGCCTTGCCGGGAGGACGTCGAGGCGGCTGTGCGCGGACTGGCTGAAATAAAGCAGGTCCTCTCAGACGGACGCTATGACGTGGTCGTTCTCGACGAAGCGAACATTGCCATTCAATGCAACCTGTTCCCGCTCGACAAGCTCGTGGAACTGATAGCATGCAAACCGCTGAATGTCGAAATGGTCATCACTGGCAGATACGCACACCCTTTTATTGTCGATTGTGCCGATGTGGTAACAGAGATGAAAGAGGTAAAGCACTATTTCCAAAAAGGCATCATGGCCAGGGTCGGCATCGAGAAGTAATATCTAATCGCTCTGCAGCTCACTGTCGATAATTGCCTGGGCGATGTTGTTGATGACCGTGCGGGTTTGGCCGTTGGTATTGTTGGTGATAATGGAAAATATGTAATCGCCATTTTCCGTGATGCACAGACCTGATAATGACTTGACACTATTGATATATCCGGTCTTGCCCAAGATTTTGCCTTCGTACTTCTCTTCTTTGAAATATTTGGCAATTGTCCCATCTACCCCCCCTACTGCCAGGGAATCCTTATAGAGCTGCCAACTATCGCCTTTGTAAATGTCCGATAAAACTGTAGTTATAGCATATGCACTAAGCTCATTTTGCCTGCTCAGGCCGCTGCCGTCATCGATATAGAACTGGCTTTCATCAATTCCAAGCTCTAAAAGATATTGTGCAATTAACTCTCGGCCTCTGGCCCAGCTGCCGTTTTTCCCGTCCGGATTATTGGCAGCGGCGATGGTTTTGAGCAGCGCCTCGGCTGCTAATCCCAGACTGTTTTTATTACAGCGCGCCAGGCAATCAGCCAGCGAGGTGCTGTATTCGGTAAGCAGTTTGAAATCGTTGACAGCATCCAGCTCCTGTTCTATGAGCTGCCCCTTTGTAATAATCCCTGTCTGGGTTAAATGTTCCGCCAGGAGATATCCAAAAAATGCAGCAGGTCTTTCAATCGCAACGTCAAACGGCCCTACCGTATCTTTGCACTTGCCATAAACGGTCAACTTATTATGTTGGCTGTTACGATACGTTCCCACTGCTCCGGTACCTGTTGATATTGGCACAACTTTATTGATAAGCGTTACAAAAGAGGTTTGCGGCTCGATAAAAACTGCTACTTCACCTCCAATATTCTTTGTGCTTATCTTCACGCAATTATTAATATAATTCAGGCCGCTTATTTCGCAGGCATACCACTTATTTAATTCTTCAGTCGGCCATCTCGGATGGACAAGCTGATTATCGAATATGCTGCTGTCGACAATAATATCTTGAATGGTTTCAACACCCTTACCTTTCAATATGTTCGCTATATCTTTGAATATCCAGCCCGGCTCCCGGCCATATTTAACATCTGTTTTCTCGTCACCCAACAGCGGATCGCCGCTTCCTATCAGCACCAGCGTATCGTTGCAAAGCCCAACCTTCGTCCTGTACTCGAAATCAGGGCCTAAATATTTCAGCGCCGCCGCGGTAACAATTATTTTCATATTCGAGGCCGGTATCATCAACTCTTTTGCGTTATGGTCATAGACCGTGCTGCCGGAATCGGCCTCTACGATATGAATGGAAAATTGAACTCTCTGCTGTAAAGACTCGCTGATGATGGCGTCAATTTGCCCTGTTAAATCCGCTTTGACAAAACTGCCGAGGCAAAAAACGAATACAGCCGCAACTAATATTTTCTTATTTCGAGCTTTCATCAGGTGACTTATTATCCCAGAAAACAATCAGCTTATCAATATTTTTTTCATAAGGAACAAACATCCTTTTTTAGACCAGGGAAATAGTTTGACATTGCGGAAATACAGTGTGTAAAGTAAATTGTTTTTCGGCCGGTTTAGGACCAAAATAATGTTAAAAAAGATAAATTTAGCGGAACAGCAGGCTGATTTGATGCATCTTAATACTGAGAAACGGAATCTCGGCAGGCGAAAGGACTACTCAGACCAAAGACGGGATTCGCTCGTTGCCCGATTAAGGGCCAGTGACCACACAGCAGCAGCTGAGCTTGTTGATATATATTATGAACAAATTTATTTGTTTATGAGGAGACTCGGCCATGATCGCCAGATCAGTGAAGACCTGACACAGGAAAGCTTTCTCAATGCATGGCACCATATAGGCCAGTTGAGAGACGGCAAAGCATTAAACGGCTGGCTGTATCGTATTGCGGGCAATGTTTCAAAGCTGTACTGGCGCAAACACAAAAACAAGGAAGTCGCAGGCATTGAAATTATTGATATGCCGGACAATAAGGATCAAGAGTGCGACAAAGTTGGTCATTTTGAGCAATTGGAGCAGTTGAAAAATGCAGTTGCACAGTTGCCTTCCAAGCTAAGGCAGACGATCGTTTTACACTATATGCAGGAATTGTCGATTGCTGAAGCCGCTGAGGCGGCAGATATACGAGAAGGCACTTTCAAGAGCAGGTTGAACAGAGCACTGAAAGCTTTAAGAAAGAGTGTTATTTGAAAGAATCCAGGCCCTATATCGCGTTTTTAAGACGGAGAATAGGAGAGCTGCGATGAAAGAAGAAAAACTTCAAGAACTGCTGAATGAATTAAGCCAGCGAGTAACGGAGCCGGTCAATCCGGATCTTTGTGAGCATATAAAGCAGCAAATTCCGCACAGGCTTGCGCGGCATAAAATCGGCTGGGATACGGTCAATATTATAATAGACCTTAGGATGAGCAAATCAGTCGCAGCGGCGGCGATAATCATAACAATGATTTTACTGGTGAACCTGTTCGGGGGCCGGGATTCGACAGGGGGCAATCTATTCCAGGACGGAATGCTGCTGATAAAATACTGGGGAGGGGCCGGTAAAAGCGATATTTCGTCCAGCAGGACAAAATATGAACATTTGCTTCATAGGGGCGAAGAAGTTACATGGTACGGCGACTCGATAGATCCCGAGGACAGCAATGCGGTGCTGATGCAACACAAGTTGGCGGATGGAAGTTATGTTGTAATGTTTGCCGACGGGCACGAAAAAGAAGTAAGTTCAGAAGAACTGATAAAACTGCTGACTCGTATACTGCTTAAAAAAGCCAAATAATCGAGCAGGAGAGAATACGGCTATCTATAGCTTGAGTTGCTGCCGGTTATGTGGTAAAATAGCTAAAATTCATAATGCCTGTTAAAAAACTTCCTTTTAAGTAGTACGGGGAGTATTGGGATGAAAAAACAAAGAGGTTTTACGTTAATAGAACTTCTGGTAGTAATCGCGATTATTGCCCTTCTGATGTCGATTTTGATGCCGGCTCTACATCGCGTCAAGGGTCAGGCGCAGAAGGTTAGCTGCCAGGCCAGACTGAGACAGTGGGGCCTTGTGTTTAAGTTCTACACCGACGACAACGACGGCTATTTCAACAGAAGAGAGAATGCGGTATGGATGACCGCAATGAAACCTTACTACAACGATGATCCGGAGATGCTTCTGTGCCCGACGGCCACAAGACTCATGGAAAACAGTGCGGACTGGGGCACGTACAAGGCCGCCTCGGAGTACGGTTTCATATTCAGCTACGGCATCAATTCCTGGGTCAACAACAATGCGGCGGACCGCGGCTCCGGCAGCGGCGCCCGTTGGGTGGAATGGTTCTGGAAGAATGTCCAGAACAATACCTGTGTAGAACCGGGGACTCGGACTGCCACCAGCAAATCAGTTAGTGCAAATCAAATACCGGTTTTCGGCGACTCCACATGGTATGATGCCTGGCCTCGCCATACCGACGAACCCTCGCTGACCATGGATGCCTTCGGGATTGGTAATAAAGGTGAGAGCGGAGAAATGAACCATTTCTGCATCGACCGGCACAACGGATTCGTTAACCTCGTCTTTATGGATTGGTCCGCGAGAGATGTGGGACTCAAAGAGTTGTGGACGTTGAAATGGAATCGGGCGTATGTCACAAACGGTCAGTGGACGAAAGCCGGAGGTGCCCTGCCTGATGACTGGCCGCAATGGCTCAGAAAATATAAAGATTACTAAGAAGATAACCGTCCTATAAGAAAGGCCAGTCCCGAAAGGCTGGCCTTTCTTACTGATAAGTGATGAAAAAACTTGCCTTTAAGTTGCCTGATAACTATTGTTCTTACAGAATAAGGAATATTATCATGAGCAATCGCCGGGGGTTTACATTGATAGAACTTCTGGTGGTGATTGCTATTATCGCTCTTTTGATGGCAATATTGATGCCGGCATTACAGCGTGTAAAAAAACAGGCGCGAGCGGTTGCATGTCAGTCGAACCTGCACGAGTGGGCCCTTATATTTTCGATGTACACCGGTGACAACGACGGCTACTTCAGCAATAAAAAATATAGTCTCGCAGGAGGAGGCGGAAGCTGGATAGAGGTTCTAAGGCCGCATTACAGCAATCAATCAAAGATACGCTGCTGTCCGACTGCCACAAAGCCCGTGACTGAGGGAGGGCGTAATCCGTTTGCGGCATGGGGCATTCTTGGCAGAAACTGGGCGGGAGGCGGGGGAGGTAGCGATCCGGACTCAGAAGGTGATTTCGGAAGCTATGGAATTAACTACTGGACCTTAAATCCATCACCTGAGACGGAGGCCATACAGACAAACCTGCCGCCTGAGAATTACTGGAGGACCGCCAATGCTAAAGGGGCTAATAACGCACCTCTGTTTGGCGATTGCTGGTGGGTTGGCGCCGATCCAAATCCCTGGGATGAGCCTCCGGCGTATGATTCCGATCTGGGGCACTCCTGGGGCTATAAAAACGCAATGAACCGTTTCTGCGTTAATCGGCATGATGGAGCAATGAACGCTGTTTTTATTGATTTTTCTGTCCGTAAGATAGGACTTAAGCAGCTTTGGACACTCAAATGGCATCGCAACTTCGATACGTCCGGTGTGTGGACCATGGCCGGTAATGTCCAATCTACAGACTGGCCGGAATGGATGAAAAATTTTAAAGATTATTGAAAATAACAGGAAGACAAAAAGCTCTTTTAAGGCAGGTTTTTGTTACAGGTACGTGATTCTCGAACAAATTTAATTCTCATAACGTAAGGAAAGTAACTATGAAGAACAAAAGAGGATTTACACTAATAGAACTTTTAGTCGTAATCGCAATTATCGCGTTGTTGATGGCTATATTAATGCCGGCACTGCAGCGTGTAAAGAAAC
>Ga0307380_10002258_pt1 | contig 27519 bp, 24 predicted proteins | sample UN3MG_FD_202239 | JGI IMG/M metagenome (GOLD analysis project Ga0307380, IMG submission 202239) | Soil microbial communities from Risofladan, Vaasa, Finland - UN-3 | ecosystem: Environmental > Terrestrial > Soil > Coastal area > Acid sulfate soil | place: Finland: Risofladan, Vaasa | collected... | reverse complement strand
AACCGCGCCGACTGGCTCGACGGGCGCTGGTCCGGCATCGGCTTTGCCGACGAAGGCGCCCGCCGCGGCATGACGGGCGTCGACCTCGATCTCCTCAAAGAGGTCGGCACCAAGCTGACCAGCATTCCCAAGGCCTTTACGGCCCACAAGACGATCGCCCGCATCATGGGCAATCGCCGCAAGATGATCGACGAGGGCAAGGGGCTAGACTGGGCAACGGCCGAGGCGCTCGCCTTCGGCACGCTCCTGGTCGAAGGCTTCAAGGTCCGGCTATCGGGCCAAGATTCCGAGCGCGGCACCTTCTCCCAGCGCCACTCGGTGCTCATGGACCAGGAGAACGAGAAGAAATACACGCCGCTCAAGCACCTCGATAAGACGCAGGCCGAATTCGAGGTCATCAACACCATGCTCTCGGAAGAAGCCGTGCTCGGCTTCGAATACGGCTACAGCCTCGCCGAGCCGAACGCGCTCGTGATGTGGGAGGCGCAATTCGGCGACTTTGCCAACGGCGCGCAGGTGATCATCGACCAGTTCATCTCCTCCGGCGAGCGCAAATGGCTGCGCATGTCCGGCCTCGTGCTTCTGCTGCCCCATGGCTATGAAGGTCAGGGACCGGAACATTCCTCCGCGCGGCTCGAGCGCTATCTCCAGTCCTGCGCCGAGGACAATTGGCAGGTCGTCAACTGCACCACCCCTGCCAATTATTTCCACGTCTTGCGGCGCCAGCTCCATCGCGACTTCCGCAAGCCCCTGGTGCTGATGACACCGAAGTCGCTGCTCCGTCATAAGCGTGTGATATCCGACCTTGAGCAGTTCGGCCCGAAGTCGAGCTTCCATCGCCTCTTGTGGGACGACGCGCAGGGCAAGCCCGACGAGGCTGTTCAGCTCGTCGCCGACGACAAAATCCGGCGCGTGGTGTTGTGCTCCGGCAAAGTGTATTACGACCTCTACGAGGAGCGTGAGAAACGCGGCATCACCGACGTCTATCTGCTGCGCGTCGAGCAGCTCTATCCCTTCCCGGCCCGCGCGTTGATCCACGAGCTCACCCGCTTCAAGGACGCCGAGATCGTCTGGTGCCAGGAAGAGCCGAAGAATATGGGGGCTTGGACCTTCATAGAGCCGAATTTGTCCTGGGTCCTCGACCATATCGGTGCCAAGCACCGCCGCCCGCGCTATGCTGGGCGCCCAAGCTCCGCCGCCACGGCGACGGGTTTGATGAGCAAGCATCTTCGTGAGTTGAAGGCCTTTCTCGACGAAGCGCTGGGCTAGGCTAAAAGAAGGACAGGCGACGAACCGATGGCGACAGAGATCCGCGTGCCGGCCTTGGGAGAATCCGTCGTCGAGGCGACGGTTGGCCAGTGGTTCAAGGAGGCGGGAGACGCCGTCTCCGCCGACGAGCCCCTGGTCGAGCTCGAAACCGACAAGGTCACCGTCGAGGTCCCCGCGCCCGCATCGGGCGTGCTCTCCGAGATCGTGGTCAATGCCGGCGACACGGTTGCCGTCGGCGCCCTGCTCGGCGCCATCGCCGAGGGCGCCGGCAAGGCCAGCCCGGCACGGTCAAGTGCCGCAGCAAAGCCTGCCACGGCACCAGCGCCTAAGGCCGCCGCGAAGCCGGCCACGCCACCGCCCGTCGGGCTTAAGGAGCTCGAGCGCGAGCCCCACCCGCGCGAGGAGATCACCCCCGACACCTATGACGTCGGCGAGACCGATGACGCGATGCCGCCCTCGCCTGCTGCCCGCAAGCTGCTGGCCGAGAAGGGCCTGAAGCCGAGCGACGTGAGAGGCTCCGGCCGCCGCGGTCAGGTGCTGAAGGGCGACGTGACCGCGCAAGCTGCCGAAGCACTGCTCACCCGCGAGCGGAAACCGAAACCAGTGGCGCCCCCGCGCGCGCCCGTCGCCGCGGACGATGAATCCCGCGAGGAGCGCGTGCGCATGACGCGCTTGCGCCAAACCATCGCCAAGCGCCTCAAGGAGGCACAAGACACCGCCGCCATGCTCACCACGTTCAACGACGTGAACATGAGCGCGGTGATGCAGCTGCGGCGCGACTATCGCGAGGACTTCGAAAAGAAGCACGGCGTGAAGCTCGGCTTCATGGGCTTCTTTATCAAAGCTTGCGTGCAGGCGTTGAGGGACATTCCGGCGGTCAACGCCGAGATCGACGGCGACGACCTCGTCTACAAGAACTATTACCATATCGGCGTTGCCGTCGGCACCGACCGCGGTCTGGTCGTTCCCGTGATCCGCGACGCCGACACCATGAGCCTCGCCGAGATCGAAGGCGCGATCGCCGATTTCGGCATGCGCGCCCGCGACGGCAAGCTTGGCCTCGCCGAGATGCAAGGCGGCACCTTCACCATCTCCAATGGCGGCATTTACGGCTCGATGCTGTCCACGCCCATTCTCAACGCGCCACAGTCCGGCATTCTCGGCATGCACCGCATCGAGGAGCGCGCCGTTGTGCGCGACGGTAAGATCGTGGCACGGCCGATGATGTATCTCGCGCTGTCTTACGACCACCGCGTCGTTGACGGCAAAGAGGCGGTCACCTTCCTGGTGAACGTCAAGGAGTCGCTCGAAAACCCCGCGCGCCTCGTCCTCGACCTTTGAGACCTTAGCTCATGACAACATACGATCTCGTCGTTATCGGCACCGGCCCTGGCGGCTATATCTGCGCCATCCGCGCCGCACAATTGGGGATGAAGGTCGCCGTGGTGGAGAAGCGCGCCACCCATGGCGGCACCTGCCTCAATGTCGGCTGCATCCCGTCCAAGGCGCTGCTCCATGCGAGCGAGGCTTATGCCGAAGCTTCTCACGACTTCGCCGGCATGGGCATCAAGGTGAAGCCGGAGCTCGATCTTCCCGCCATGCTGGCCTTCAAGGACTCCGGCGTGAAAGGCAATGTCGACGGCGTTGCGTTCCTGCTGAAGAAGAACAAGATCGACGCTTATCATGGCACCGGGCGCATCACCGCGCCGCACACGGTCGAGGTCGCTGAGAGCAAGGGCAAGACCCAGCTCGCTGCCAAGGCGATCGTCATCGCCACCGGCTCGGAGGTGGCGCATGTGCCGGGCATCGACATCGACGAGAAGCGCATCGTGTCGTCCACCGGCGCGTTGTCGCTGGCGAAAGTGCCCAAACGCCTCGTGGTCATCGGCGGCGGCTATATCGGGCTCGAGCTCGGCTCGTTGTGGTCGCGGCTAGGAGCGCAAGTCACCGTGGTCGAGATGCTACATAGCATCACCCCGGGCCTCGATGGCGAGCTCGCCAAGCAGCTTCAGCGCATCCTCGAAAAGCAAGGCCTCACCTTCAAGCTTGGCGACAAGGTCACCAAGGTCGACACCAAGGGCAAAGGCGTGACGCTCATTGTCGAGCCGGTGGATGGCGGCAAGAAAGAGACCCTCGACTGCGACGTGGTGCTGGTCGCGGTGGGACGCGTGCCGAACACCGAAGGCCTCGGCCTCGACGATGTCGGTGTCGAGACCCACGCCCGCGGCCGCGTCATCGTCGATCACAAATACCAAACCAACGTCCCCGGCATCTACGCCATCGGCGATGTTATCGCCGGCCCCATGCTCGCCCACAAGGCGGAGGAGGAAGGCGTCGCCGTGGCCGAGGATCTGGCGGGCCAGGCGGGGCATGTGAATTACGACGTGATCCCGTCGGTGGTCTACACCGCGCCGGAAGTGGCGTCCGTCGGCGAGACCGAGGAACAGCTCAAAGAGGCTGGCATCCATTACAAGGTCGGCAAGTTCCCCTTCACCGCCAATGGCCGCGCCAAGGTCAACCGCACCACGGACGGCTTCGTCAAAATACTGGCCGACGCCGAGACCGACCGCGTGCTCGGCGTGCACATCATCGGCGCGGAGGCTGGCACCATGATCGCCGAAGCCGCGGTCTTGATGGAGTTCGGCGGCTCGGCCGAGGATCTGGCCCGCACCTGCCACGCCCACCCCACGCTCAACGAAGCGGTCAAGGAGGCGGCCCTCGCCGTCGACAAGCGCGCGCTGCATATGTAGGCGCCGCGCTAGTCGAGCGTGCGGCGGAAGCGCATGAGCGCGAGCCCCATGGCCACGACCAAAAAAATCACCAGCGCCAGCACGTCTACCCTCATCTCGGCGAAGCCATTTCCTTTGAGCATGATGCCGCGCACGATGCGCATGAAATGGGTGAGCGGCAGGATTTCGCCGATCCATTGCGCCCAGTGCGGCATGCCGCGGAACGGAAACATGAAGCCCGACAGGAGAATATTCGGCAGGAAGAAGAAGAACGTAAGCTGCACCGCCTGAAGCTGGTTCTCGGCGATGGTGGAGAAGGTGTAGCCCACGGCGAGATTGGCGGCGGCGAACAGCGTCGTGAGCGCGATCAGCAGCGGGACGCTGCCCAGAATAGGCACGCCGAACATGAAATGGGCCGCACCGATGATGATGGCCATCTGCACGAAGCCCACGAGCACGAACGGCGCGATCTTGCCGATCATGATCTCGACAGGCTTGATCGGCATGGCGAGCAGGCTCTCCATGGTGCCCCGCTCGATCTCGCGCGTCACGGCGAGCGCCGTGAACATCATCATGGTCATGGTCAGCACCACGCCGAGCAGCCCGGGCACGATGTTGTATTGGGTGAGGCCTTCGGGATTGTAACGCCGCTGCAGCGTGAGCTTGAACGGCGGGGCCCGCGCCGCGATGGAGTCGTCCGGCCCGCGCAACTCGCGCCTGAGCGCGGTGTCGACCAGCCCCTGCACCGCGGAGATGGCCGTGCCGGTCGCCACGGGATCGGTCGCATCGGCAATGACCAGCAGAGACGGCCGGTCGCCCCGGCGTATGTCGCGCTCGAAGCTCGCCGGGACCTCCACCGCGAACTGCACCTCCCCCGAGGCCAGCATCCGGTCGATCTCGGCCGGATCGCGCACTTGGGCGACGAACTCGAAATAATCGCTGTTCTTCATGGCCGCGAGCACCGCACGGGTCAGCGGTCCGTCGTCGCGCAGAAGCACGGCCGTCGGCAGATGCTTGGGGTCGGTATTGATGGCGTAGCCGAACAGCACGAGCTGGAGGATAGGGATGAAGATCATCGTGGCGAAAGTCATGCGGTCGCGCCGCATCTGCACGAACTCCTTCACCACCATGGCCCAGGTGCGCTTGAGGAAGGCCGGGTCGCCGCGCTCACGCGGAGTCCGTTTGTCGGCGACGGCGCTCATTCCGCGAAATTGTCCTTAACGCTGCCCATCAGGAGGATGAACACGTCCTCGAGACTCGGCTCACCCCGCGTCCAGCGATGCCCGCCGTCTTCCTTCTTGGCCGCGGCGATGGCCGCGTCCAGAGCCCGCTTGTCGTGGCCGGAGACATGCAGCTCGGCGCCGAACGAGGCGACCATGTCGATGCCCTTGCGGTGCCGAAGCGCGATGGCGAGATCTTGCAGATCGGGGCCCGACACGATCCACGTGCTCAAGCCCGACCGGGCGACCAACTGAGCCGCCGTGCCTTTCGCGAGCAGCTCGCCGAAGGCGATGTAAGCGAGCTCGTGGCAGCGCTCGGCCTCGTCCATGTAGTGGGTGGACACCAGCACGGTGATGCCGTCTGCCGCAAGGCCGTGAATCTCGTCCCAGAACTCGCGCCGCGCCTTCGGATCGACGCCCGCGGTCGGCTCGTCGAGCAGCAGGAGCTGCGGGTTCGGCAGGATGCAGGCGCCGAGCGCCAGCCGCTGCTTCCAGCCGCCCGACAATTCGCCCGCGAGCTGCTCGGCGCGGCCCGAAAGCCCGAGGCGGTCGATGGCTTCCTTCGCCGCCCGTCGCGGATTCGGCACGCCGTAGACCCGCGCCACGAACTCCAGATTCTCGCGGATCGACAGGTCGGTATAGAGGCTGAAGCGCTGCGTCATGTAGCCGACATGACGCTTGATCTCGTCCTGCTGGGTGAGAATGTCATAACCGAGACAAGTGCCGTCGCCGGAGTCCGGCGTGAGCAGCCCGCAGAGCATGCGGAGCGTCGTGGTCTTACCGCTGCCGTTCGGCCCGAGAAAGCCATAGATCTCGCCCTTCGGCACCTTCAGGCTCAGGTCCCGCACCACGACGCGGCCGTCAAAGCTTTTGGTCAGGCCGTGCACGTCGATGGCGATCTCTTTCATCGCCGCACGACTTTCTCCGCGTCGGTCGCAAGGTTCACGGTGATCGGCTGACCGGCGGTGAGCTCGTTGGTCGCGTCTTGCGGCCGCGCCTCGACGAGAAACACGAGCTTCTTGCGTTGCTCTTCGGAGAAGATGACGGGCGGCGTGAACTCGGCGTCGCGCGCGATGAAGTTGATCTTGGCCGTCAAACCCGGCGGACAAGCGTCGCATGAAATTTTGACGATCTCGCCGACATGGAGCTTGGCGCGGTCCAGCTCGGAGACGAAGAAGCGCGCCTTGAGATTGCCCGGCGGCAACAGCGCCACCACGCCTTGGCCGGCAACGACCACCTCGCCCGGCCGGAAATACACCTCTTCGATCGACCCGTTCACCGGCGCGAAGACTTGGCGCTTGGCGAGATTCTTCGCCGCCTCGTCCAACGCGTGGCGCGCTTCGGCGACCGACGCCACGGCGGCATCGATCACGCCGGAACGGCCGGGCAGCTTTCCGGCGTCGATACGGCGCTCCGCCTCGGCGACTGCGGCCTGATTGCTGTCATGCTGCGCAACCGCGTCGTCTAGCTGCGCCTTGGACACCCAGCCTTTGTCAAAGAGCGTCTGAACCCGGTCGAGATTGAGACTCGATTGTTTGAGCATGGCTTGCGACCGGGTGAGCGCCGCTTGCAGCACGTCGATCTCCCGCGGCCGCTGGATTTCCGCCTCCGCGTCGGAGAGACGCGCTTGCGCCTCTTCGAGCCGCGATTTTGCCGCGGCGACCGCCGCCTCCTGCTCGGAACTTTCAAGCGTAAAGATAGGTGCGCCCGATGTGACCGTGTCGCCTTCCTTGACGGACAGCGTCGCGATGCGACCGCTTTGCTCCGAGCCGACGAACACCAAGTCGGCTTCCATATAGCCGGGCACCTTGGCCCCCTCATTAACCTTGTAAGTGAGCAGGACGAGCCCGATCACCGTCACGGAGATGAGGCCGGCAAAGAGGAGAGCGGTTCGCTTCATGGCGCGCCAGCCTCGGCTTGCGGCGCACGGACGGCGTCGACCATGAGGTCGATATGGGTCTTCAGCATCCCGTCGGTATCGAGATGGTGATGATGCTCGAACAACGCGCGCCAGATGACGGCCATGAGCATCGGCGCAATGAGAAGCTGCGGGTAATCGCGCAAGCCCGTCTTGCGGAACTCGCCACGCGCGACGCCGCGATCGATCAGCCCCCGCAGGGTCTCCAGCCCGCCCGCGATGACATTATCGAAATAGAAGGCGGTGAGCTCGGGATGCTTGTGGCCTTCGGCAATCAGCAGACGCACGATGAACACGCGCCGCGAACACACCAGCTCCTGGATGAATTTGAGGAACGGCCCTTTGAGAAAGGCTTCGACGGAGAGAGTCGTCGTCTCCATCTCATTGCGGATCACATCGAAATGCGAGGTGATGACGCTGCGCACCACCGCCTTGAACAGCTCTTCCTTGGTCTTGAAGTAGAGATAAGGCAGGCCCTTGGAGACTTTCGCACGTGCCGCCACGTCCTCAAGCCGCGTGCCGGCATAGCCGTGCGCCGCGAACTCCTCGAACGCGGCCGCCACGATCTCCTGCGGGCGGTTGTCCTTCCGCACCCGCCGTCGGGGGCTGCGGCCGGCGTGCTCTTGCTCAGGCTTTGTATTGGGCATGGCTCGGACCTCTCGCGTCTGCCCATCCAATCTATGACTGACTGGTCAGTATCACAATGGCGAAGCGAGCAAAGCGCCGGAAATCTGGAAAAATGCTTAAAGGAACATGAGCCCGTTAGGCCCGGGGGTGGGCGGCTTCGTAGGTCTTCAAGAGATGGGCGCGGTCGACCTCGGTGTAGCCTTGCGTGGTCGACAGGCTGGCATGGCCCAACAATTCCTGGATCGCCCGCAAATCCGCGCCGGCCCCCAAGAGATGCGTCGCGAAGGAGTGGCGCAGCGCGTGCGGCGTCGCCGTATCCGGCAAGCCAAGGGCTGCGCGGGCGCGGGCGATGCGCAGCTGGATGATGCGGGGCGACAGCTGCTTGCCCCGCGCGCCGATGAATAGCGGATCGTCGGGGCCAAGCTTGGCCGGGCAGAGTTTCAGATAGCGCTCGATGGCTTGGCGCGTGACCGGCAGCACTGGCACCACGCGCGTCTTGCCACCCTTGCCGGTCACCCGAAGCATGTCGCGCCCCTCGATCGGCGCCTCTTTGAGCCGGAGAGACAAAGCTTCGGAGATGCGCAAGCCCGACCCGTAGAGCAGCGTAAGCACCGCGGTGTCGCGCGCCAGAATCCATTCCGGCGCATCGGGCGCGGCGATGTCCGCGCCGTCGACCAGCGCGGTGGCTTTCGCGGCGGTGAGCGGCTTCGGCACCGAGTGCGGCAGCTTCGGCAGCGACACGGCGCGAATGGCGTCGTTCTTGCCCAGACCCCGCCGCTCCAAGAAGCGGTAGAACATGCGCAGCGCGCTAATCGTCCGCGCCAGGCTGCGGCTGCCCACGTCCTTGGCGCGGCGCATGGCGAGAAAGGCGCGCACGTCGCGGGCCGACAGCGACAGCAGCAGCTTCAGATCCGGCTGGCAGTCGAAATGACCGGCGAGGAAGCGCAAGAACTGGCCGAGGTCGCGCCGATAGGCTTCCACCGTATGGGCGGCGAGCTGGCGCTCGGTCATCAGATAGACGAACCAGGCATTGACCGCGCGATCCACGTCCGGCGCAGCGCCGAGCGCTGGTACCTTAGCCTTGGATTTGGCCTTAGAGCCCGCGTTGGATTTCGCCGCAGATTTCGACTTGGCTGCCATCCACCCCTCGACTTTGCGCTCGAGCGGCTACTATGGGTCGGTGAGTCGTTAACCGCCGCTTAATCCAACGAGTACGCCCTGGCCAAGACGAAGACCAGCCCCGAGACGCGCGAACAGACGGGCGCGGAGACGGCTCCCGAGACCGCCCCCGTCCTGTTGCCGCTCGCGCTGCCGGCTCCTTACGACTATTTGGTGCCGGACGGCGCGCGTGTGGAGCCCGGCCAGTTCGTGGTCGTGCCGCTCGGCCCGGTGGAATATGTCGCCGCCGTGTGGCGGCGCCCGGAAGGCGACGCGGCGCCCAAGATCGCGCGCAAGAAGTTGCGCGAGATCATCGAAATCCTCGACGACGTGCCGAAGCTGCCGCCCGTGTCGCTCGACTTCGCCGACTGGGTCGCCAACTATACCCTCAGCCCTCCCGGCATGGTCCTGCGCATGATGATGAGCGCGCGATCGGCGTTTGAGCCACCGGCGCCGCACTACGGCGTGCGGCTCGTGGGCGCCCCGCCGGAACGCATGACGCCGGCCCGTGCTCGGGTATTGGAGGCGGCCGCCAATGGTCTCACCTGGGTGAAGTCGAGCCTGGCGGAAGCCGCCGGCGTGAGCCCCGGCGTCATCGACGGTTTGGTGGACGCAGGCACGCTTCTCACCGAGCAGCTGCCGGATTGGCATGCCATGCCGCTCGATCTCGCCCGCAAGCGCGCCACGCTCAACGCGGAGCAGGCGGAAGCGGCGACGGAACTGCTAAAGCACACAAGCGGCGGCTTCGCCGTCAGCCTGCTCGACGGCGTCACCGGCTCCGGCAAAACGGAAGTCTATTTCGAGGCCATCGCCCAGTGTCTCGAACGCGGCCAGCAGGCGCTCGTGCTCCTGCCCGAGATCGCGCTGACCAGCCAGTTCATCGCCCGCTGCGAGGAGCGCTTCGGTGCCAAGCCGGCAGAATGGCACTCCGGCGTCAGCCCCTCCATGCGCGGACGCGTGTGGCGCGCGGTCGCGGAAGATCGGGCCAAGCTCGTGGCCGGCGCCCGCTCGGCGCTATTCCTGCCCTTCCCCGATCTCGGCCTCATCGTTGTCGATGAGGAGCACGACCAGGCCTATAAGCAGGAAGACCGCGTCGCCTATCAGGCCCGCGACATGGCGGTGGTGCGCGGGCATCTGGGCCACTGCCCCGTGGTCCTCAGTTCGGCCACGCCCTCCATCGAGAGCCTGGTCAACGCGGAACAAGGCCGCTACCGGCATATCCGCCTCGGCACCCGCTACAAGGCGGCGAGCCTGCCGGCGATCCAGACCATCGACATGCGGAAGAGCCCGCCTGAGCGCGGCCGCTGGCTGTCGCCGATCCTCATCGAGGAGATCGCCAAGACGCTGGAGCGCGGCGAGCAGGCGCTTCTGTTCCTCAATCGCCGCGGCTATGCGCCGGTGACGCTCTGCCGCAAATGCGGCTTTCGCTTCGAGTGTCCCAATTGCTCGGCATGGCTCGTCGAGCACCGATTCCGCCACCGCCTCGAATGCCACCACTGCGGCAAGTTCATGCCGCTCCCCCATGAATGCCCGAGCTGCGGCGCCGAGGAGTCGCTGGTCGCCTGCGGTCCCGGCGTCGAGCGCATCGCCGAAGAAGTGGCCGAACACTTTCCCGAGGCCCCCCGCGTACTGCTGTCCAGCGACCTCACGCCGTCCATCTCAGACCTGCGCGAGACCTTGCGCGAGATCGAGGACCGCGAGGTCGACATCATCATCGGAACCCAGCTCGTGGCCAAGGGGCATCATTTTCCGGGTCTGGCGCTGGTCGGCGTGGTCGACGCCGATCTTGGCCTCGCCCAAGGCGATCCCCGCGCCGCCGAACGCACGTTCCAGCTGCTGAGCCAGGTCACGGGCCGCGCCGGTCGCGCCGCCATCAAGGGCCGTGGCCTGATCCAGACCTATATGCCCGAGCATCCGGTCATCGCCGCGCTCGTCGCCGGCGACCGCGACACCTTTCTGGACCGCGAAATCGCGGCCCGGCGCGATGCCGGCCTGCCGCCCTTCGGCCGGCTCGCCGCCATTCTGGTCACCGCGGGCTCCCGCGAGGTCGCCGAAGGCTACGCCCGGGACGTGGCCCGCGCCGCCCCGCAAGCCGAGAAAATCCAGATTCTCGGGCCCGCCGAGGCGCCGCTTTCCGTGATCAGAGGCCGCTATCGCTTCCGGCTGCTGGTGAAGGCCACCCGCGAGGCCGATTTGCAGGCCTATTTGCGGGTGTGGCTGGCCCAAGCCCCCAAAGCCAGGGGCGATATCCGCCTCACCGTCGACATTGATCCCTATAGCTTTTTGTGAATATGACGCCGGGCAGGCGCCCTTGAGGCCTGCCCCGGGGATACATTGGGACGCAGTCTTGCCGCCCGATATTGCGCCCCCTTCCCCCCTGTGTTACAGGCTCCGCGGGGTTTCCGGGGCGCGTTTTCGGGGGGTTTACCCGTTGGCGCGGAGGCTCTAAATCCCAGCATTTTCCGGGGTCCGAGGGTGGGACGCGCCAAGACAGCGCCCGCCCCTGAGCAAGAGGCGTTAATCGAAGTGGCAAGCGAGGACCATATCGTATCGGGCGTTGCCGGCCGCTATGCCACCGCCCTGTTCGAGCTTGCTCTCGAAGAGAAGGCGCTGGAGCAGGTCGAAGCCGACGTGATCCGTTTCGACGAGGCGCTCGACGCCGTCCACGACATGCAGCGTCTGGTGAAAAGCCCCGTATTCTCCGCCGGAGAGCAAGGCCGGGCGCTCGCCGCCATCCTCGATGAACTCGAAATCGAGGGCCTGACCAAGAATTTTCTGCTGCTCGTTTCCAAAAACCGCCGCCTGTTCGCCGCACCTGACATGATCCGCGGTTTCCGCGCCATGCTGGCGAACCATCGGGGCGAGACGAGCGCCACCGTCACCGCGGCCGCGGCACTCACCGAAGCGCAAGTCACCGCCATCAAGCAGGCGCTGAGGGCCGCTCTCGGCAAGGACGTCATGCTGGAGCAAAAGGTCGATCCCAGTCTGATCGGCGGGCTCATGGTCAAAGTGGGCAGCCGCATGATCGACACGTCGCTTCGCACCAAACTCAATAGTCTCAAGCACGCCATGAAAGAGGTTGGCTAATGGATATCAAAGCCGCCGAGATCTCCTCGATTCTCAAAGAGCAAATCAAGAATTTCGGGCAGGAAGCCGAAGTCGACGAGGTCGGCCAAGTGCTGTCCGTCGGTGACGGCATCGCCCGCGTCTACGGCCTCGACAAGGTCCAGGCCGGTGAGATGGTCGAATTCGCCGACGGCACCCGCGGCATGGCGCTGAACCTCGAGGTCGACAATGTCGGCATCGTGATCTTTGGCGACGACCGCAACATTAGAGAAGGCGATATCTGCAAGCGGACCGGCGCCATCGTGGAAGTGCCGGTGGGCCGTGGCCTGCTCGGCCGCGTCGTCGATGCTCTCGGCAACCCGATCGACGGCAAGGGCCCCATCGAGTCCGATGAGCAGCGCCGCGTGGACGTGAAGGCGCCGGGCATCATTCCCCGCCAGTCGGTGCATGAGCCGATGCAAACCGGTCTCAAGGCCATAGACGCGCTGATCCCCGTCGGCCGCGGCCAGCGCGAGCTGATCATCGGCGACCGCCAGACCGGCAAGACCGCCATCATTCTCGACACCATCCTCAATCAGAAGTCGATCAACGAGGGTGATGACGAGAGCGCCAAGCTCTATTGCATCTATGTCGCTATCGGCCAGAAGCGCTCGACCGTCGCGCAGTTCGTGAAGACGCTCGAGGAGAACGGCGCGCTGCCCTACTCCATCGTGGTCGCCGCCACCGCGTCCGATCCGGCGCCGATGCAGTTCCTGGCGCCCTTCTCCGGCTGCGCCATGGGCGAGTATTTCCGCGACAACGGCATGCATGCGCTGGTCTGCTATGACGATCTGTCCAAGCAGGCCGTGGCTTACCGCCAAATGTCGCTGCTGCTGCGCCGTCCGCCTGGACGCGAGGCCTATCCCGGCGACGTGTTCTATCTCCATTCGCGCCTACTCGAGCGCGCCGCCAAGCTCAACAAGGACAGCGGCTCCGGCTCGCTGACCGCGCTGCCGGTGATCGAGACCCAGGCCAATGACGTGTCGGCCTATATCCCGACCAACGTGATCTCCATCACCGACGGCCAGATCTTCCTCGAGACCGACCTGTTCTATCAGGGCATCCGCCCGGCCGTGAACGTCGGCCTGTCGGTTTCCCGCGTGGGCTCCGCCGCTCAGGTGAAGGCCATGAAGCAGGTGGCCGGCAAGATTAAGGGTGAGCTTGCCCAGTATCGCGAGATGGCGGCCTTCGCCCAGTTCGGCTCCGACCTCGACGCCACGACCCAGCGCCTGCTGAATCGCGGTGCGCGCCTGACCGAGCTGCTGAAGCAGCCCCAGTTCTCGCCGATGAAGGTCGAAGAGCAGGTGGTCGTGATCTATGCTGGCGTGAACGGCTATCTCGACGCCGTCAAGGTCCCCGACGTGGGCCGCTTCGAGGCCGAGCTGCTGCGCTATGTACGCGGCGAGCACAAGGGCATCCTCGACGACATCCGCAAGAAGAAAGAAATCTCCAAGGAGACCGGCGAGAAGCTGAAGGCGGCCGTCGAAAAGTTCGCCAAGGCTTTCGCGTAGCATTCCATGGCGTCGCTAAAAGAGCTCCGCAACCGTATCGCCTCGGTCAAGGCGACCCAGAAGATCACCAAGGCCATGCAGATGGTGGCCGCGGCGAAGCTGCGCCGCGCGCAAAACGCGGCCGAGGCCGCGCGGCCTTATGCAACGCGCATGGAATCGGTGCTCTCCAACCTCGCCACGGCTCTCGAGGGCCGCGAGGGCGGCCCGCCGCTGATGGTGGGCACCGGCAGCGACGCCGTCCACCTGCTTGTGGTGTGCACCTCCGAGCGCGGGCTGTGCGGCGGTTTCAATTCCATGATCGTGCGGCTTGCCCGCGAGCACATCAACCGGCTACTGGCTGACGGCAAGGAGGTAAAGATCCTCTGCGTCGGCAAGAAGGGCTACGACCAGCTGCGTCGCCAGTACCAAGGGCTCATCATCGACACGATCGAGTTCCGCGGTATCCGCCAAATCGGCTTCGAGCACGCCGAGCAGGTGTCGGAGAAGGTGCTGGCCCTGTTCGACGAAGGCGCGTTCGACGTCGCCACCCTGTTCTTCTCGCGCTTCAAGTCGGTGATCAGCCAGATCCCGACCGCGCAACAGCTCATCCCGGCATCGATCCCGGATGAGGCGCCCGCCGCCGAAGCCAGTCTCGGCGGCGCCGTCTACGAATATGAGCCGGATGAGGCCGAGATCCTCACCGACCTTCTACCCCTCAACATCGCCGTGCAGATCTTCAAGGCGCTGCTTGAGAACGCGGCCTCCGAGCAGGGCGCGCGGATGAGCGCCATGGACAACGCCACCCGCAACGCCGGCGATATGATCGACCGGCTGACCATGCTCTACAACCGCACCCGCCAGGCCCAAATCACCAAGGAGTTGATCGAGATCATCTCCGGCGCTGAGGCGCTCTAGTCACCTCAAAGGAACGTACCGATGGCAAAGAAACCAGTGGTTGCTGAGACCAAGACACAAGAAAAGCGGATCGCCGCCGGCAAAGGCGCCAAAGGCCATGTACGCCAGGTCATGGGCGCCGTGGTGGACGTGCAGTTCGACGACAACCTGCCGAAGATTATGAATGCTCTGGAGACCGAAAATCAGGGCACGCGCCTTGTGCTCGAGGTCGCTCAGCATCTCGGCGAGAACACCGTCCGCACCATTGCCATGGACTCTACCGAGGGTCTTGTCCGCGGTCAGGACGTGACCGACACCGGCGAGCCGATCGCCGTGCCGGTCGGCGTGAAGACCCTGGGCCGCATCATGAACGTGGTCGGCGAGCCTGTCGATCAGGCGGGCCCCATCGGCACCGAAGAGCGGCGGCCCATCCATGCGCCGGCCCCGTCCTATGTCGATCAATCGACCGAGTCTGAGATTCTGGTCACCGGCATCAAGGTGGTGGACCTGCTCGCGCCTTACGCCAAGGGCGGCAAGATCGGCCTGTTCGGCGGCGCCGGCGTCGGCAAGACCGTGCTCATCATGGAGCTGATCAACAACGTCGCCAAGGCGCATGGCGGGTATTCGGTATTCGCCGGCGTGGGCGAGCGCACCCGCGAGGGCAACGACCTCTATCACGAGATGATCGAGTCCGGCGTGAACAAGGACCCTTCGAAGGGCTCCGTTGAGGGCTCCAAATGCGCCCTGGTGTACGGCCAGATGAACGAGCCGCCCGGCGCCCGCGCCCGCGTCGGCCTGTCGGGCCTCACGGTCGCTGAGTATTTCCGCGACGAAGGTCAGGACGTGCTGTTCTTCGTGGACAACATCTTCCGTTTCACCCAGGCCGGTTCGGAATTGTCGGCCCTGCTTGGCCGCATCCCTTCCGCCGTGGGCTATCAGCCGACGCTCGCCACCGACATGGGTGCGCTGCAGGAGCGGATCACCACCACCAACAAGGGCTCGATCACCTCGGTGCAGGCGATTTACGTGCCGGCCGACGATCTGACCGACCCGGCGCCGGCAACCTCCTTCGCCCATCTTGACGCGACCACCACCTTGTCGCGGTCGATCGCCGAGAAGGGCATTTATCCCGCCGTGGACCCGCTCGATTCCACCTCGCGCATGCTCGACCCGCGCGTCGTCGGTGAGGAACATTATGCGGTGGCCCGCCAGGTGCAGGAGATCCTCCAGCGCTACAAGGCGCTGCAGGACATCATCGCCATTCTCGGCATGGACGAGCTGTCGGAAGAGGACAAGGTCGCCGTGGCCCGCGCCCGTAAGATCGAGCGCTTCCTGTCCCAGCCCTTCCACGTGGCCGAGATCTTCACCGGCTCGCCCGGCGTGTTCGTCGATCTGGCCGAGACCATCAAGGGCTTCAAGGGCCTCTGCGACGGCGACTACGATCACCTCCCCGAGGCCGCCTTCTACATGGTCGGCACCATCGACGAGGCCGTGGCCAAGGCCGAGAAGCTTGCCGCCGAGGCCGCGTAATGCCTGACCCGTTCAAATTCGAGCTGGTATCGCCGGAGCGTCTTCTCGTCTCCGCCGACGTGGAGCAGGTGCTGGTGCCCGGCGCCGAGGGCGACATGACCGTGCTGGCGTATCATGCGCCGGTTCTGTCGACGTTGCGTCCCGGACTTCTCGAGATCGGGTTTTTCGGCGGCAATCACCAGCGCTTCTTCATCCGCGGCGGCTTCGCTGAGGTGAACCCGGCGGGCCTTACGGTGTTGGCCGAGACGGCGATCGATCTCGATAAGCTCAAGGCCGATCAACTGGCCCAGGCAATCCAGGATGCCGAGGACGACGTCGCCGACGCCGTCGACGACGGCAAGGATCGCGCTCAGACCAAGCTCGACCAGCTGCTCCAGGTCCAGGCGACCCTCAGCCTCTAGTCGGTGGTGTTCTCATCCTTGAGTGAGATCTAGGTCACTAGTTTCTCAAGCGGTAGAAGCATTCGAGGTTCACCGTTGAGGAGCAATCCATGTTCACTCGAAGCATTCTGGCTTGTGGGCTGGCGCTGATCCTGTCCACTCTAGCGCTCGGCGTCTCGACCAACTCACCCGATAAACTGATAGGCGGAGAGGCCTTGGCGGCCTCGGCACCCATTAACATGGCGCGTTTGGCCAACAGCCCTCGGTCTCCCGCAGTGGTATTGGTCAAGGGCAAACGGAACGAATGCAGTAAATCCTGTTCTGACGGGTCTAGCGCTAGCACGGAATGTAAGAAGGACCAGGGTTGCGAGTGCTCGTGCTACGGGGTGCGAGTTGCAGCTGTTTCGATTTCACTCCCACGAACGGCACCGACGGACAGTCCTGCGAAAAGAAATGTACGGACGGTTCGAGTGCCAGCGTGACGTGCGATCCGGGTCAGTGTTGCGAGTGCTCATGCGACGGCGGTGCGAGTTGCAGCTGCTTTCCCTGCTAGCCACGCGCGACGTGCTCGAACCGCTAGGACTTTAGGCCTGTGCCGGAAGGTTAGACTTCCTTTGTGAGCGGCGCGAACTCCGCCATCACCGCCGTGTAGACCTCGCGCTTGAACGGCACCACCAGGTTAGGCAGGTCCGCGACCGGCACCCAGCGCCACGCATCGAACTCCGCTTCATGATCATGCCGGGGGTCCAGATCGATCTCGCTGTCGCTGCCCTCGAAGCGCGCCGCGAACCACATCTGCTTCTGGCCGCGATAACGTCCCCGCCACGCAACCCCCACCAATTCAGGCGGCAGATCGTAGACGAGCCAATTCCGCGTCTGCGCAATGAACCGCGCATTGCGGACGCCGGTCTCCTCGTGCAACTCGCGGCGGGCGGCATCCTCGGGCGCCTCTCCAGGGTTCATGCCGCCTTGCGGCATCTGCCACCATTGACCGGCCCCTTCCGATGACCCCTGGCGGTCGGCGCGACGTCCGACAAAGGCCTCGTTCTGGGCGTTGAGCAACATCACGCCGACGCAAGGCCGGTAGGGCAGCCGGGATTTCTTTGTCTTTGAAATGGCGGTCAGCTTGGGCGCGGCGCGCGCATCGCGGTGCTGACGGGGACGAGCACCAAGCCCTTGCTCTCAAGCGATCCAGCCCAATCGGCGATCTGCTTGACGGTGGCGGGCGAGGCTTTGGCAACCCCGATGGCCGTGCCGCTGGCCTTGGCGGCGGCCTCGAGCTCGGCCAGGGCCTTGGCCAACTGAGCGGAATCGAGGCGCACCTGGGCTACCGAATAGGTGAGGCCGAGCCCGTCGGCGATCTGCCCGGCGGTCGAGCCGGGGGCGCTGCCGTCGTCGAAATAGATCAGGCCCCGGCGCTTGAGCTCTTCCAGCACCGGCTGGAGCGCGCCTTGGGTCGCTGCGAATTTCGCGCCCATGTGATTGGTCACGCCGACATAGCCGGCATAGCGCGACATCAGCCAATGAAGCCGCTTGATGTTTTCTTCTGTGGGGAGAGTGGTGAGGAGAGTGTGGGGACCGGGATCTTCGGTCGGGTAGTCATTCGGCTCCAGGGGGATCGCGAGGAGGATCTCGTGTCCCTCGGCGCGGGCTTCAATCACCCGCTCCTGGAGGCTGCGCCCGTAGGCGCCGTAGGCGAGACTGACAGGAGGCGGCAAGCCCTTGATCACGTCGCCGTCGGGTGCGCCGGGAATACCGAGGCCATTCAACAGCACCGCCACCCGCGGCGGTCCTCCCGCCACTTGAGCGTAACGCGAGGGCCGCGCATAGACCTCCGCCGGGCGGCGGCCATCGGCAGCGATCTTGGGCAGCGGCCCATATTTCGACTCCTCCACCAGCGCCGGCGCAGGCACCGCGGCAAGCGGAATCGACCCGGTATTGTCAATGCCAGCGGTCAAGTCCGCCGCGGCAACTTGCGGCAGCGCGGGCTCCAACGGGGCGGCATTGGCCGCGGCCGTTTGGGGACCCTCGGGTGAGGCAGCCTCGCTATGGCGATCCGGCTGCGGCAGCGACCCTCCCGGTCCCGGCATCCTCATGGCCGGCGGCCCGACGGGCACCATGTTCATGCCCTCCCCCGGTGGGGCGAGCTGCGGCGGGACCGGCTGCCGCGGCGCGGATGGGACGGTAGCGGGCCCGGTCACAGCGAAGCCCGGGGGCAGATCCATACTGGAGGAGCCCGGCAGCGTCGGCGCACGAGCCGCCTGGGGCGGCGAGGCCGGCGCCGGATCGATCGACAGGACGGCGACCGGCTCGCCCGCGTTGCCGCCTGGAAAGAACACGAGCACGGCAACGCCGAGCACCAATGTCCAGAACACAATCCCAGCTGCGATGGCCAGGGCTTTCATCGTTTCGTCCTCCCCGCTTCCCGGCCGTATTCTGGGGCTAATGCCTCTTCTCCGAAGCAACCATCGCCGCGATCAGACCCGACAGGCTTAATTAGCTTCAGCCTTCTTCTTCGATTCGGTATCGACCGACTTGATGCCTCGCAAGAGATCGAGAGCATAGTTCAGCTGCGTGTCCTTCTCCTTGTCCTGGGGCACGTAGGAGGAGCTTCCGGAATCTTCCTCGACTTCCTCGCCCGCCTCGGCCTCGTACTCACCCTTGAGGTGGCCACGGAGATCGGCCTCGCCGCGCGTGCCCTGAATCTCCGCCTTCTTCTTGAGGTCTTCCGGCAGTTCCTCCTCGACCACGACTTCCGGGGCGATGCCCTTGGCCTGGATCGAGCGGCCCGACGGCGTGTAATAGCGCGCCGTGGTGAGCCTTAGGGCACCATTGGAGCCCAACGGAATGATGGTCTGCACCGATCCCTTACCGAAGGAGCGGGTACCGACGACGGTTGCCCGGTGATGGTCCTGGAGGGCGCCGGCAACGATCTCCGATGCCGAGGCCGACCCGCCATTGATCAACACCACGATCTTCTTGCCGTCGGTGATGTCGCCGGCCCGCGCGTTCGACCGCTGGGTCTCTTCAAGATTACGGCCCCGGGTCAGGACGATCGCGCCCTGGTCCAGGAACGCGTCTGACACCGAGATCGCCTGGTCGAGCAGCCCGCCCGGATTGTTGCGGAGGTCGACGATATAACCCTTCAGATTGGGTCCGAGCTGCTTCTTAAGGTCCTCAATCGCCTTCTGCATATTCTCCGTGGTCTGCTCGTTGAACGTCGTGAGTCGAACATAGCCGACGTCATCGCCCTCGGCGTTATACTTGACCGGGTTGATGTGGATCATGTCGCGGACGACTTTCACCTCGAAGGGATCCTCGACACCCTTGCGCACGACGGTCAGCGAGATCGGCGAGTTAATCGGCCCGCGCATCTTCTCCACCGCCTCTTGCAGGGTGAGGCCGAGGATTTGCTCCTTGTCCAGATGGGTGATCAGGTCGCCGCTCATCAGACCGGCGCGCGAGGCCGGCGTATCATCGATGGGAGACACGACCTTGACCACGCCGTTCTCCATGGTGACCTCGATCCCGAGCCCACCAAACTCACCGCGGGTCTGCACCTGCATGTCGCGGAAATTCTTCGGAGAGAGATAAGAGGAGTGCGGGTCGAGAGAAGTCAACATACCGTTAATCGCCGACTCGATCAGCTCAGCATCTTCGGGCTGCTCGACATAGTCGGCGCGCACGCGCTCGAGCACCTCACCAAACAGATCGAGCTGCTTGTAGATCTCGGAGTTGGCGGCGGAAGCCGACTGGCTTCGGGCCAGGCTCACCATCGTCGTCCCCGCGGCAAGCACCGCCAAGACTAAGAGCGCCCAAAGAGCGTATTCCGATTTCCGCATCATCCTTGCACCTTCCCGGATGCCTCGGCCCACCATGGACCGGGGTCTACTGGCCTGCCGTCCTTCCGAAACTCAACATAGAGGACGGGGCGTGAAATTTCGTCGCTGCTGATGCTCGACTCTTTTGGGTTTCCCATCACGGCGATGGGTTCGCCAGCTAACACGAATTGGCCGAGGCTCACGTCAATACGGCCCATCCCCGCGAGCAAAAGATGATAGCCCCCGCCTGCGTTGATGATCAAGAGTTGCCCGTAGGAGCGAAACGGCCCGGCATAGACCACCCAGCCGTCGGCCGGGGAGGTAATCCGCGCTTCCTCTCGGGTTTGCAGGGAAATCCCCTTCAGGTGGGCGCCGGCGGGGTCCGTATCGCCGAAATTCTTCAACCGAAGCCCTTGGGCCGGAAACCTTAACGTGCCTTTGGCCTGTTCGAACGGCAGGGCCGGCTTCAGCCGGTCGGGGCTGGCGAACGCCACTTTCGTGGAATCCGGCTTGATCTCCACCATATTCTCATTCGCGGGGGTCGCCATGACCTCCTGCTGCAACCGGGCACGGAGCGCCTTCTCGGCAGCGATCTCGGCGTCGTATTGCGCGACCTCTGCTCGGGAGATCTGCACGTCCAGGCGCTCGATCAACTCATTGAGATTGGTGGCCTCGAGCGTCAGTTGCTCGCTCGACTGCCTGACTTGAACCAGTTCCGACTCGCCTTGCGCTAATTTGGATTTCTTCTCTTCCAGCAGACGGTCGAGGCGCCCCTGCTCGGCGGCGAGCCGGTCGGCCTCATGCTTCTGCTCATCGCGCCGCTCGCGGATGCTGGCCTCGAGCGTCACCAGACCATCCAGCTCATGGGTCAGATTATCGGCCTGGTATTTCAACTCCGGGAATACGTCGGCGAGCAGCATGGCGCCCCGCACCACGGCAAGCGCATCGTCGCGCCGGGTCACGATCGCCGGCGGCGGCGTCCGCCCGATTCTCTGCATGGCACTCAGCATTTTGACGATGGCGACTTTCCGCTCGGTGATCGAGCTCTGAATGACCGTCACTTGCTCGGTAAGCTCGGAGAGCTTGCCTTCCGTCTCCGACAATTTCGCTTCGCTCGCCTGCACCCGCTGGCCGGCTTCGATCAGCTCGCTATTGAGCCGCGCTCGTTCCTCTGCCAGGGCGGCGAGGTCCTTTGTGAGGCCCTCGGCTTTGACCCGGCTCGACTGCAATTCCTGCTCGGTCGCATCGAGACGCTGTTTTGCCTCGTCGCGGGAGAGGTCGTCCTCGGCGGTCGCCGCCCACGGCGACGCGCAGAGCAGCCCGGCAAGGAGCAGAGCGAACCGAAGTCCTCGTCTTATGAAAGCCAATCGATCGGGTTGCGCCATACGTCCTGGCCGTTCAGTCGATGGCACCGGATGGAAGCGGCAGAATCAAGGCAAAACGCTTACGAATCCTTAACCTTGGGCCGCCGCTCAGGCCCGGTGATAGGGATGGCCGGCAAGGATGGTCATGGCCCGGTAGATTTGCTCGGCCAGGACGATGCGGGCGAGCCCATGCGGCAGGGTCATGGGCCCAAAGGAGAGGCTCAAATCGGCCTTCTCACGGACGGCATGGCCCAGCCCGTCCGCCCCGCCGACCAAGAAGGCGAGGCCTGCCGCCCCGCCGTCCCGGAGCTTGGCAAGCGTCGCGGCGAAGACTTCGCTCGACTGGGTCTTTCCCGCCGGATCGAGGCAGATGAGGTTATGGGAGGGCGGCACTTTACCGAGCAGCGCTTCGGCCTCTGCCGCCTGGCGGGCCGCGGCGTTTGCAGCCCGGGATTCGGGCAGCTCGATACTGGCGAGCGGCGTCAGACTTAAGGTCCGGCCGAGCGCCTCGGCGCGGCCGAGATAATGGGCGTAGAGCTCCCGCTCGGGCCCCTGCTTCAACTTGCCGACGGCCGCGATCAGGAACCGCATGGCTCACCTGTCGCGCAAGCGCCGCCGGGCGCGGTTAGCAACCGGTCAAACCACCATCCGTTCCACGGGCCGGTCGGCGGACCACATCTTTTCGAGGTTGTAGAAACCACGAACCTCGGGGCGGAAGACATGGACGATGACATCGCCGGCATCGATCAGCACCCAGTCGCACTGGGGCAGTCCTTCGATGCGTGCGCGGCCATAGCCTTCATCCTTCAGTTTTTTGATGAGGTGGTCGGCGACGGCGCCGACATGCCGCTGAGAGCGACCCGAGGCGAGCACCATGTGGTCGCCGATTGAGGTCTTTCCCTTCAAGTCGATGGTGACAACGTCCTCTGCCTTTGAGCCATCGAGCGTGTCCAGCACGATCTTGAGCAGTCTGTTCGGATCGGCGCGGAATGACGCAAATCCGGTAGGAGGCGTACCGTGATCGGTACCCTCTCTAAGTGGGCGCATGTTTGAGTGTGTGTCCTTTCGCCATTGCTCCCGGAAGCGGCGTTAGCCGTGCCTCACGCATTGCTGAGGGAGCCCCTCTATTGCCGCTTCACACCCTAAAGATAGTATGTGCGGCCGGCTGGTTTCAATAGCTAGTATTGGCGAGCCTTTTTCTTGGTCTTATTTCGCTCTCTAGACCGATTTCAAGACAGTTTCGCGAAGGGCGGTCGAAGACAGGCCTGACAGCCTGTGGCTGAGGATGGTCCAGGCCGGTGGCGCGAGGCGCGCCAGGCCCGCCGCGTCACTCTCGTCCACGTAATAGGGAGCGAATCGCTGGGCGGCGAGGGCCGCACAGGCCTTGAGCCGGAAACCTGGCCGGTCGAACACGGCGATGGGCATGGTGGCGAAGATCTCCGGCCACGCCTTCCAGCGATGGAACTGGGCGAGATTGTCCGCCCCCATCAGCCAAACGAAATGAACGCTTGGGAAGCGGCGCTTGAGCGCCTTCAGCAGATCGATGGTGTAGCCGGAAGCGCTTCCACCATCGAAGCTGGTGACTTTGATCCTGGGATGACGCGCGATTTTCTCCGCTGCTGCCACACGCTCCGCCAAAGCAGGAAGCTTTGACGTGTCCTTCAGGGGATTGCCCGGGGTCACCAGCCACCACACCTTCTCAAGCCCGAGACGCTTCAGCGCCGTCAGGCTGATCTCGCGATGCGCGTCATGGGCCGGATTAAACGAGCCGCCGAGCAGACCGATCCGCATGCCCGCCGCCGCCATGGGCACCTGGCGAGGCCTTGTCCCGCTCAAGGCCGCGTCTGGCCCTGGCCGCGCACCACATATTTGAACGTGGTGAGTTGCTCCAGGCCCACCGGCCCGCGCGCGTGGAAACGCCCCGTGGCGATGCCGATCTCGGCCCCCATGCCGAACTCGCCGCCGTCGGCGAATTGGGTCGAGGCGTTATGCAGCACGATGGCGCTGTCGACGCGGGCGAGAAAAGCGTTCGCCGTGTCCTGGTCGTCCGTGACGATGGCGTCGGTGTGATGCGATCCGTACTGAGCAATGTGCGCCACCGCCTCGTCGAGCCCATCGACCACCTTCACGGCGATGATCGGCGCCAGATACTCCGCGCCCCAGTCGTCGTCGGCTGCGGGCTTCACGCGCGCATCGGTCTTTTGCGTCGCGTCGTCGCCGCGCACTTCGCAACCGGCATGGATCAGTGCCTCGACAAGCGGCGCGAGATGGGTCGCCGCGGCAGCCCGGTCCACCAGCAGCGTCTCCGCCGCGCCGCAGATGCCGGGACGACGCATCTTGGCGTTGACCACAATATTCTTCGCCATGTCGAGATCCGCGCCCTTGTCCACATAGACATGGCACACGCCTTCGAGATGCGCGAAAACCGGCACGCGCGCTTCCTCTTGTACGCGCTCCACCAGGCTGCGGCCGCCGCGCGGCACGATGACGTCAATGGCGCCGTCGAGCCCGCCGAGCATGAAGCCGACCGCCGTACGGTCCACGGTCGGCACGAGCTGGATGACCGCTTCCGGCAGCCCGGACGCGGTGACCGCCTCGGTCAGAAGATTGGCGATGACGAGCGACGTGAGAAAGCTCTCCGACCCGCTCCGCAACATTACGGCGTTGCCCGACTTGAGGCAGAGCCCGGCGGCATCCGCCGTCACATTGGGCCGGCTCTCATAGATCATGCCAATGACGCCGAGCGGCACCCGCACGCGTCTGATCTCAAGCCCGTTGGGCCGCGTCCATGCGGCGATCGTCGCGCCCACCGGATCGGGAAGTGCTGCAATCTCGTGCAGACCGCGCGCCATGGCGGCGATGCGCAGGCCGTCGAGCCGCAGTCGGTCGAGAAAGGCCGCGTCGCGCCCCTTCTTCTCGGCCGCTTCGAGGTCCTGGCGGTTGGCCTGGATGATTTTCTCCGCACCCGTTTCGAGCCGCGCCGCCATGCGGCCAAGGGCCTCGTTCTTCTTATCCGTCGACGCGAGCGCTAGCTCGCCCGCCGCCGCGCGCGCGAGCCGGCCCATATAGAGCATCATCGGCTCTATGGTCGCTTCGGGGTTCTGGGCGGTGATGGACATTGGAAACTAGCCTTTAGGGGTCAGGGTCATGTCGTCGCGGTGGATCAGCTCAGGCCGACCAAGGTAGCCGAGAATGCCGGCGATTTCACCGCTCTTGCGGCCGGTAATCGCGGCCGCCTCCGCATGCCCGTAGGCCGTGAGACCACGGCCGATCTCCACACCGTCGCCACTGCGGATTACCACCGCATCGCCGCGCTCGAACTGTCCCTCGACACGCGTGACACCGGCCGGCAGCAGGCTCTTGCCGGAGCCGAGCGCCTTGGCGGCGCCGGCATCGACAGTGACCGCGCCGCGCGGCTCGAGCGTACCGCCGATCCAACGCTTGCGCGCCGTCACCGGATCGGAATGCGCCAGGAACCACGTGGCGATGCCGGTCGTGGCAAGCGCGTGAAGCGGGTTCATCACCTTGCCGCTGGCGATGACCATATGCGTTCCGCCGCGCACCGCGATCTTCGCCGCCTCGATCTTGGTGACCATGCCGCCGCGTGACAGCTCCGAGCCGACATCACCGGCCATGGCCTCGATCTCGGGCGTGATCTCGCGCACTTCGTCCAAACGTTCGGCGTCCGCGCATGAGCCCGGTGCCGCGGTGTAGAAGCCATCCACATCGGACAACAGCACGAGGCAATCGGCACTCGTCATCGATGCCACACGTGCGGCGAGCCGGTCGTTGTCGCCGTAGCGGATTTCGTTGGTCGCCACCGTGTCGTTCTCGTTCACCACCGGCACCGCGCCGAGCTTGAGCAGCGTGGTCATGGTGCTGCGCGCATTGAGATAACGCCGGCGCTCTTCCGTATCGCCGAGAGTCACGAGGACCTGCGCCGCCACGAGACCGCGCGCGCGGAACGCCTCCTCATAAGCATGCGCCAGATCGATCTGGCCGACCGCGGCCGCCGCCTGGCTGTCCTCGAGCTTGAGCGCGCCTTTCGGCAGCTTGAGCGCGTTGCGGCCGAGCGCGATGGCGCCCGAGGAGACGACGATCACCTCCTTGCCCTGCCGGCGCAGACCCGCGATGTCATCGGCGAGTGCGTTGAGCCAGTCGCGCTTCAGCGTACCGGCGGTGCTGTCGACCAGCAGCGACGAGCCGATCTTGACCACGATGCGCTTGGCGGAACTCCACTCCTGCCTCATGGCCGCCATCCCGCCTCGCCGACGGGCGCCGCCTTCTCGGCCGCCCTGACCGCCTCGATGTCGGCGGCCAGCGCCCGCAACACCTCCGGCACGCCGGCGCCGGTCGCCGCCGAAACGATGAGCGGCTGAACGCCGGCCCCCTTCTTTAAGGCGCGCACCTTCTTCTTCAATTCGTCGGCCGGCACGGCATCCGCCTTCGAAAGCGCCAGCACCTCGGGCTTGTCCTCGAGCCCTGCGCCATAGGCTTCCACTTCGCCGCGCACGATCTGATAGGCCGCGACCGGATCGTCGAGCGATGCATCGACCAGATGCAGCAGCACGGCGGTGCGCTCCACATGACCCAGGAAGCGGTCGCCGATGCCGACGCCTTCATGGGCGCCTTCGATCAGCCCGGGGATGTCGGCCAGGACGAAGTCGACGCCCTCGCTCCGCACCACGCCGAGATTGGGATGGAGCGTCGTGAACGGATAGTCGGCGATCTTGGGCTTGGCAGCGCTGACGGCGGCGAGGAAAGTAGACTTGCCGGCGTTCGGCAGGCCGATAATTCCGGCGTCGCCGATCAGCTTGAGCTGGAGCCAGATATACATCTCCTCGGCCTTCTGGCCGGGATTGGCGTGGCGCGGCGCCTGGTTGGTGGCGGACTTGAACCGTGCATTGCCAAAGCCGCCATTGCCGCCCTTGAGCAGGGTGATGCGCATCCCGGGCTCCGTCAGATCCGCGATCAGCGTCTCGCTGTCCTCGTCGAGGATCTGCGTTCCCGGCGGCACTTTCAGCACCACATCGGCCCCGCCAGCGCCGGTACGGTTCTGACCGGACCCGTTGCCGCCCTTCTTGGCCTTGAAGTGCTGCTGATAGCGGAAATCGAGCAGCGTATTGAGGTTGGGCACGCACTCCACGATCACGTCGCCGCCTTTACCGCCGTCCCCGCCGTTCGGGCCGCCGAACTCGATAAACTTCTCCCGCCGGAAGCTGACGCACCCGTTGCCGCCGTCGCCGGCGCGGACATAGACCTTGGCTCGATCGAGGAACTGCATGGGTAGGGCTTTAGCACTAGAGGCCTTACCGTTGCACTAGCCACGGTAAAGGGTGGGAACGCCGAGTTCGGCTCAGAGCGACCGCAAATTGGCCAGCGCCTGGGCCCGGTCTAGACGATAGGTCAGGCAATCCGTGGTGGCGCCCCGCGCCGCGCAGTCGCGTAGCTCCTCCCCGTGGGCGACAAAGCCGAGCTTGCGGAGGATCACCGCCGAAGCCGGGTTATCGGTGAAATGGCTGGCCATGAGATGGTCGAAGCCGTCCGCATCGAATGCATGGGCGATCAGGGCGCCGACCGCCTCGGTGGCATAGCCCTGGCCCCAATAGGGCTTGCCGATCCAATAGCCGAGCTCGGCATAGTCCGCCGCCATGGCTCGATAGCCCGTGCAGCCGATGAGCCTCTCGCCCTGGTCGATCATGAACACGACGCCCTCCTCGCCCTCAAGCGCGCCGGCAATCCATTCGGCCGCCATTTGCTCGCTGTAAGGGTGCGGAATCGTGCCGGTCATGCACGCCACGTCGAAATCGCCGGCAAGCAGGCTGACGCGGGCCGCATCGGCAATAGCCGCAGGCCGCAAGGTCAACCTTTGCGTTTGGATCTTCACGGGGACAATGAGGCTAGGCGCGGGCCACGCGCGCGGGATGGGCGAATATCGGAAGGTGAGGCTAGTGAGCCTCGTTTGGCTTCACCGATACGTAAACGCGGCCCTTTTGCTTGGTCGCGAACTCGAC
>Ga0307380_10002255_pt1 | contig 27532 bp, 20 predicted proteins | sample UN3MG_FD_202239 | JGI IMG/M metagenome (GOLD analysis project Ga0307380, IMG submission 202239) | Soil microbial communities from Risofladan, Vaasa, Finland - UN-3 | ecosystem: Environmental > Terrestrial > Soil > Coastal area > Acid sulfate soil | place: Finland: Risofladan, Vaasa | collected... | reverse complement strand
GTGGGAGACGTCGACGTGGTTGATGTCGCCGCAGGTGCCGTTGGCGAAGACGGAGACGAAGTCCGGGCCCAGCTCCTGGCGCAGCGACTGCTCCACGTAGTACGGGAAATCGGCGCTGTACTCCAGCCCAGTCACTGTGTCCAGGTGCAAGGCGAACACGGCGAGCGAGGCCAGCGGGCGGTTGTCGGCGGCCGTGCGGAACAGCAGGAAGGGAACCTGCGGATCGATGGGCCCGGCCGGGCGGAGGATGTTCGGGTTCATCTTGCCGGGATTGAACCGCACGGGGCCGCCCCCCTTCATGTGGAACCGGCGGTTGAAGGAGAGCCCTTCCTGCTTCGCCGTCACCACTTCGAGCTTGACCGGCCCGAGGGCACCCTGGGCATCGACGATCACCTTGACCAGCTTTTCGACGAGCTGGGCCGGGTAGTCGACCTTCTCGGCCGGATCATGCCCTTCCTTCGCGACGGCCAGGTCATGAAGATGTTTGCGCATCGCCCCGGCAAACAACGGGCCGGTGTGCGTGTGGGTGGCGGCCAGGAGGATGTTCGCGGCAGGGATGCCCGTCTCCCGCTCGGCGACCCGGCGAACGTGGACGGTCATCTCCCGCGGCAGTCCGATCAGGTCGCAGATCACCATCGCCGCCTGGCGCTCGCCCTGGCGGAGCACGATCGCCTTGGCCCGGAGCGGGTCGTGCGTTCCGGTGCTGAGCCGCTCGTGGAAGTATCCGCACATCCGGTAGTTGAGCGGCGGTGTGACGTCGGCGACGGCGACGCCGGCCTCCAACGCGGCGGCCCAACTGGCGCCCGACGGCGCCGCCAGAAGGGCCAGGAGCACGGCGGCTGTGAGTAGGCTGGTGCTGGATTTCATCGGGGAACCTCCAAACGGTTTGGCTAGCTTGCGGAAGAAATTCGAGGGCGACGGGCGTGAAAGACGACCCATCAGCACGGCAGTCAGTGTAGGCCGGCCGAGGCGGAAAATCCAGCGTCCTGCGCCCGGCCCAGGTAGGGGGAGTCCCGGGCGATCGAGAACGGCCGGCCGGCTCGGCCACGCGCGCCGCCGCCCGGGGTCGTTGTGGCCGTCGTCAGAACAGCTCCAACACGTGCTCGCCGTTGTGGGCGGGGTTGCCGATCAAACGGCGTCCTTGAACGTCGACCACCAGATCGAGCATTTCCAGCGGGATCTGCCCGATCAGGACCGGAACGTCGTCGGGGACTTCCATCACGTCCACGCTACAGAAGCGGCCTTCGATAGTCAGTCGCACCGCTTCGTAGACGGAAACCGGGCCGACGCCCCGCGTCGACTTGGCCTGCTTCTCGTAGACCTTCGTCAGCCCCAGTTCACGGATCAGATGAGTCGGCAGAGCGATCGTCGTGGCACCGGTGTCAACGAGCGCATCCTCCGCCGTCACTCGGCGGACGTCGCCGGTCGAGCGCGCCCCGCGCTCGACCTCGACAATATCCCCCAAGTTCTCCACGATGACTCGCGTCAAGACACGTCCCATGATTGTCTCCATTGGTATTCTCCCTCGTCGCTTTCCTCAGTCTAGGCCATTTCGGACCTCGGGTCCAGCGGGGTGACAAGGTGAGGGGGTGACAGGGTGACACGATCGCGCTGTTCACCCCGTCACCCCCTCACCCTGTCACTTGCTCACCGCTGCCCATACCCGTGGTGATAGCGGTCGTACCACTTCTTCGCCTCGTCCGCCGGGATCGCCCAGGGGTTGCCGATTTGCAGGGCGAGGTGGACGGTTTTGGCCACGTCTTCGGTCATCACGGCCGATTTCAGGGCGGCGCGGGGGGTGGGGCCCCAGGCGAACACGCCGTGGTTTTGCAGGAGGATCGCCGACGCGCGGTTGCGATGCTTCAGGATGGCCCGGCCGATGTGGTCCGCCTGGTTGTCGACGTACGGAGTGCAGGGGATCTCGGCGCCGAACTGGTCGGCGATGGCCGTCAAACAGAGCGGGATCGACCTCCCCACGGCGGCCATGGCGGTAGCGTAGTTGCTGTGGGTGTGGACGATGCCGCCGATTCCCGGCATGTTGCGGTAGAGGTAGACGTGGTGCGGCAGGTCGACGCTGGGCAGCAAATCGGACTCGACCACCTCGCCCGTTGCAAGATCGACCTCCACGAGATCCTCCGGGGTCAGCGTGTCGTAGTCGATGCCCGAGGGCTTGATCACCAGGCGTCCCGCCTGGCGGTCCAGGCCGCTGGCGTTGCCGGAGTGCATGGTCACCAGCCCGGTGGCCAGCAACCTCTTGTTCGCGTGGCAGACCTCTTCGCGGAGCTCGGTCAGGTCCATGGGTAGCGATGCCCTCCGTAAGATCGGGCGAAAAACAAGTTTCCGACTTCAGTAGCAGGCACACGCCGTGTGCCGTCCGCTGGTTGAGGCACACGGCGTGTGCCTACTACTTCGGAAATGCCGGAGTTATTTTTCGGCCACTCCGTAGGTTTCGATCCTCGTTCACCCTTTGCGGGCCCGGTCCCGGATGGCGATCAGCTCTTTCATCACTCGGTCGAGTTTGCCCTGGTAGTTGCCGGTGCCGAAGGCGTCGTGCAGCGTGCGGTAGAGCTGGTAGAGCTTGGCGTAGACCGCGGCCGCGTTCTTCCTCGGCCGGTAGACCGTTCGCTTCACGCCGGTCATGCGCCGCTGGGCCTGTTCGGTGGTCGGGTAGGCCCCGCCGACCACGGCCCCGAAGATCGCCGAGCCCAGCGCGCAGGTCTGGGCCGATCGGCTGATTCTCATGGGGCGATTCGTGACGTCGGCGTAGATCTGCATGACGAACGGGTTCTTCTCGGCGATGCCGCCGCAGTTGATCACGTCGCGGACGGGCACGCCGTACTCCTCAAACCGCTTGATGATCGTCAGCGCCCCGAAGGCCGTGGCCTCGACCAGCGCCCGGTAGACCTCGGCGGCCGTGGTGTGGAGGGTCTGGCCGAGCAGCAACCCGGTCAGCAGCGGATCGACCAGGATCGTGCGGTTGCCGTTGTTCCAGTCGAGGGCGAGCAGTCCGCTTTCGCCGGGCTCGAGCCGTTCGGCCTCTCGGGTGAGGTTGGCGTGGGGATCGCCGTGGGCCGTGTATCTGCCGGGGGCCAGGTGGCCGACGAACCAGTTGAAGATGTCGCCCACGGCCGATTGCCCCGCCTCGAGGCCGTACATGCCGGGGATGATGGAGCCGGGGACGATGCCGCAGAGACCGGGAATATCGGCCAGGTCCTGGTCCATGGGGACGACCATCATGTCGCAGGTGCTGGTGCCGATGATCTTGACCAGGGTGCCCGGCTTGATGCCGGCTCCCACGCCCCCGGTATGGGCATCGAACGCCCCCACGGCCACGGGCAGCCCCGCCGGCAGGCCGACCTCCTTGGCGATCTCGTCCGTCAACACGCCCGCCTTCCGGTCGGCCGGGACGGCCTGGGGGGCGTAACGATCGCGGAGCTCCGCCAGCTTGGGGTCGAGCCGGGCCAGGAAGCGCTTGCTGGGAAGCCCGCCCCACTGGTCGTTGTACATCGCCTTGTGCCCCGCCGCACACACACATCGCGGCAGCGCGTTCGGGTCCACGTTTCCCGTGAGAAACGCGGGAATGAAATCGGCCAACTCCACCCAGGCGTAAGCGGCGTCGAACACCTTCGGGCTGGTCCGCCGGCAGTGGAGGATCTTCGACCAGTACCACTCCGAGCTGTAGGTGCCGCCGCACTTCTTCAGATAGCCGGCGCGTCCTTTCCGGGCCAGCTCGGTGATCTCCGCCGCCTCGGCGTGGGCCGTGTGGTCTTTCCAGAGCCAGGCCTGGGCCGCCAGGTTGTCTTGGAACCCGGGCTGGAGGGCCAGGGGACGACCCGCCCGGTCCACGGGAATCGGCGTGGAGCCGGTCGTATCGACCCCGATCCCCACGACGTTTTCCGCGCGAAATCCGGGCTGCTTCTTCGCCGCGGAGAGCGCGCCCCGGACCGATCGGTAGAGCCCTTCGAGGTAGTCGGCCGGGTTCTGACGCGCCAGATTCGGGTCCTTCGGGTCCAACAAGATCCCCTGATCGCCGCTCTGGTAGTCGCAGACGTGCGTAGCGACTTCGGTGCCGTCCGCCACGTCGACGATCAACGTGCGCACGCTGTTCGTTCCATAGTCGATCCCGACTGCGAATCGCTTCACTCGAGACTTGGCCATCTTGTCGGGTCCCCCGGGGCTTGGGACGGGATTCTGTTAAGCCGTTGACTCTCGGAGGCTTCAGAGTAACCGGTGCCGGCGGATTCGACAAGCGCCCGTGGTCCTCCGGCCAGGCCCGGCGGGCAGTGCGCGACCCATCCTCCGGGCGATCCTTGACAACCCCCGTCGTCCCGATAGGCTAGGGATGCGGGGAGTTTCGTTCTTGCGTTATCCGCTCGTTTTGTCGAGGCATCCGCACATGAACGTCTGCTCAAAGCTCGTTTTCCTGTTCGCGTCGGGGATTGCGGCCGTCTGCGGCGGCGGAGAGCAGGCATCAATCCGGGCGAAGTGGGAGATGCCGCCGGAGTGCGATCCGTTTGCTCCCGTGAGGGTCCGAGACTTGAAGGAGGAGTTGCGCCAGACCGGCTACCGGCTGGTCATTGCCATTCATCCCGATCGGCCCGGCGCGTCCCAGGAAGAGTCTCCTCCGCGCGACCTGTACCTCGTCAACGCCGACGGTAGCGGGCTGAAGCAAGTGACGGACTCTCCCGACCGGGACGAGACCAAGCCCCGCACGTCGCCCAGCGGAAAGCTGTTCACGTACAACTACGGGGACTATCTGGTCGACGTGGAGACGCTGAAGACGAAGCCGCTCTGGGGCGGATACGCCTGGACCCCCGACAGCCGGCGAACCGCCCACTGCGGCAAGAGCGGCATCGTCTACACCGACGTCGAGACCGGCGAGAAGACCAAGCCCGTGCGAACCGAGCGGAGGGTCAGCGTGGCCGACCTCTCCCGCGACGGCAAGTGGTTCATTTTCGAGATCCGCGACTACCTGGGCAGCAAGTACTCGATCGACTTCATGTCGGCCGACGGCGGCCCGATCCACAAGATGCCCAATCACCCGGCCGGCGGAGGCGAATGTCATCCGGGATTTTCACCCGATGGGCGGTGGATGTGCTGGAACTCGGGCGGGAGCCTGTCGGTGCGCAAGTTCGACCCGGCGCTTCCCGGCGGGACGGACGGCAAGATCGTCACCCTGCCCAAGGAGAAGATCGGGCAGGACCCCTGCGGCCGGTGGTCGCACTGCGGCCGGTACATCGCCTACGTGAAGATCCCGCACTCGGGAAGCTGGAAGGTGCACAGCCCGATCTCGATCGTCCGGCTCGCCGACTTCGAGACGATCACGATCAGCCCCCCGGGCTGGCTCGGCCACCACTGGGACTACGATTGGCTTCCGCCGGAGGGGGAGTGAGCCGTGAGCCGAACGGGGTCATCTCCCGATCATCGTGCGGCCCGCTGCGCGGCCGCTCTTCTCTCCTCGGCGCTGGCGGTCGCCCTCGTCTTTGGCTGTCGCCGGGTCGAGCCCGAGCCGCAAGCCGAGCCGTCCGCCCTCGGGCAAACGGCCGCCGGCCCCGAGATGGCCCTCATTCCCGGGGGCTGGTTCAACATGGGAAGCGCCGAGAACCGGGAGACGGACGAGCCGCTCCACCGGGCGTACGTCGGCCCGTTCTACGTCGACCGGTACGAGGTGACGCAAGCCGAATACGAGCGAGTGACGGGAAACAATCCCTCGCGTTGGAAAAACGCCGAAAACCCGGCCGAGCAGATCCGTTGGGCCAATGCGGCCACGTACTGCAACGCCCGGTCCCGCCTGGAAGGACTCGAGCCCGTCTACGACCCGAAGACGTGGGAGTGCGACTTCGAGGCCGACGGGTACCGGCTGCCGACGGAAGCCGAATGGGAGTATGCCGCCCGGGCCGGCACCGAAACCGAGTACTTCTTCGGCGACGGCCCCTCGAGGTTGAAGCAGTACGCCTGGTTCAAGGAGAACTGCACCAGACGGCCTCGGCCCGTGGGACAGCGAGAGCCGAACCGCTGGGGCCTGTACGACATGTACGGCAACGTCTGGGAATGGTGCAACGACTTCTACCAGGAGGACTACTATCAACAGAGCCCTGACAAGGACCCCCGAGGACCCGCCGCCGGCGAGAACCGGGTCGTGCGAGGGGGATGTTGGAATTCGCGGCCCGATGAATGCCGCTCGGCGTATCGCAACTACGAAGACCCGGGCTATACCGACGTCTGCTTCGGAAAAGACATCCACGGGTTCGTCGGATTCCGTTGCGTCAGGAGGGCGGAGTCCGATTGAGAAACGTGCCGCTTGTCGCCGCGTACGATGAGGCATCACGGAGGTAGCACGGGACCGCTGGCATAGGGTGGATTTTGATGAGCAACGTCGGTATTCAGAAGGACGTCTTCGGCGTCACGGCGGACGGTATCCGCGTCGATCGGTACACGCTCGCGGGCGCCAACGGCCTGATGCTCCGGCTGATCACGTACGGGGCCGCGGTCACCGAGCTGCACGCGCCCGACCGGGACGGCGGATTCGACGACCTTGTCCTCGGGTTCGACCGGCTCGAGCAGTACGAGACCGAGAGCCCCTATTTCGGCTGCGTCGTCGGCCGCGTGGCGTTTCGGATCACGGAAGGCCGCTTCGAGCTGGACGGCAAACCGTACGAGCTGACGCTCAACACCGGCCCGCACCACCTGCACGGCGGCGTCAAAGGGCTGAGCTGGGTCGTTTGGGAGGCGGAGCCGCTCGAAGGCGAGTCCCCCGCGGTGAAGCTCACGCATCGAAGCCCCGACGGCGACCAGGGCTATCCCGGCAACCTCGACCTGTCCGTCGTCTATTCGCTGGGCGATCGCAACGAGATGCGGATCGACTACACGGCGACGACCGACGCGCCGACCCCCGTCAATCTCACCCACCACGGCTATTTCAACCTGGCGGGCGCCGGCTCGGGCGACGTCTGGGGCCACGCCCTCCGGCTCGACGCGGACCGCTACTCGGTGACCGACGAGGCCATCATCCCCACCGGCGAGCTCGCGCCGGTCGAGGGCACGCGATTCGACTTCACCCAGCCCACGCCGCTCGGCGCCCGCGTCGAGCGGAGCGGCGGCACGACCGCCGGCTACGACCTGGCCTATCTGCTCCGCCGGCAGGACGGCTCCCTGGCCCACGTGGCCACGATGCACGAGCCGACCACGGGCCGCGTGATGGAGGTCGAGACCACCGCGCCGGCCATCGTGCTCTACACGGGCGAGTACCTGGACGGAACGCTCCGGGGCAAAGGCGGCATGGTTTACCCCCGGCACGCCGCGTTCTGTCTCGAGCCGGGCCACCTGCCCGATTCGGTCCATCACCTCGGCTTTCCCTCCGTGATCCTCCGGCCGGGAGAAACGTATCGACAGACGTCCGTCTACCGGTTTTCGACGCGGTGACCGGCGGTCCTCGACGTCAGTAGCAGGCACACGCCGTGTGCCGTCCGCCGGTTGCGGCACACGGCGTGTGCCTACTACTCCGCAAATGCGGAAGTTATTCTGCGGTCGATCCTTGCCCGCTCACGTTCGCTTGAGGTGACGCCATGATCCGAAGCCACCGATCGCTGGTCGGCTCGTCGCCGCAGGCAATCGGCGACGGCGGGCCGCTCGTCTGGGACTCGATGCCGTCGGGTTCTGCCCACGGCCTCGATCCGCCTGCCCTGCCAACTTGACGCTCGTTCCGGGCCCGACTAGCATGCGACCGGGAGACGGACTCCCTGCGTATGCCCGGCCGTTTGCCACACTGCTATAAGGAGAGCGTCGAAATGAAGAGGGCCAGTTTGCGCGGTGCCGCGATCGGTGTGCGTCTCGCCGGGGTGTTTGCCATGCTCACCGTCGGGGCTGCCGCCTGCACTTCGGCGGCCGGCGCGGCCGAGCGGCCCAACTTCCTGATCATCATCTCCGACGACCAGACCTGGACCGACAACGGTTGCTACGGCCATCCTATCGTCCAGACTCCGAACATCGACCGACTCGCCGGCCAGGGCATGCGATTCACCCGGGCGTTCACGGCGACTGCGATGTGCACGCCGAGTCGCAGCGCGATGTACACCGGCCTGTATCCGGTCCGCAATGGTGCCTACCCGAACCACAGCCAGGTGCGGCCGGGCGTCCGGTCGATGCCCACGTATCTGGCGAAGCTCGGCTACCGCGTTGCCCTGGCCGGCAAGACGCACATCGGTCCCACGGAGCAGTTCCCGTTCGAGACCATGAAGCGGGGCGAGATCGGGCGTTTCCTCAAAGACGTTGCGGAGGCACCGTTCTGCCTCGTCTTCGCCGCGAACGATCCCCACCTCCCCTGGGCGAAGAACACCAGCTACGATCCCGGCCGGTTCACCGTGCCCCCGTATCTCGTCGACTTGCCCGAAACCCGCGCGGCCATGGCCGACTACTACACCGACGTGACGAACATGGACCAGGAAGTGGGCCAGGCGCTGGCGGCGCTGGACGACGCCGGGCGAGCCGACGACACGCTGGTGATCTACACGTCCGACCAGGGCGCCCAGTTCCCCTTCGGCAAATGGACCTGCTACGACACGGGCCTCCGCGTGCCGCTCATCGCCCGGTGGCCCGGGCGCATCCCGCGCGGCACGACCAGCGACGCGATGGTCCACTTCGTCGACGTGGTCCCCACGCTCGTCGAGCTGGCCGGCGGCCCGCCTCCGGAGGACCTCGACGGCCGGTCCTTCGCCGACGTGCTGCGGGGCGAGACCTCCAAACACCGCGACTGCGTCTTCGGGATCCAAACGACCCTCGGGATCATCGACGCCACCGGGCCCTACGCCATCCGCTCCGTGCGGACCGACCGCTACCAGTACCTCCGCAACCTCAACCACGACGGGGCCTTCTACAACGTGCTCATCTCCCAGGACAAGAAGTACTGGCCGGCCTGGGTCGAACGAGCCAAGACCGACCCAAACGCCGCCCAACTCGTGCGCCGCTATCAGCACCGCCCCGCCGAAGAGCTTTACGACCTCGAGAACGATCCCTACGAGCTCGACAACCTCGCCGACGACCCGGCCCTCCAGAGCGTCAAGGCCGAGCTGGCCAAGCGGCTCGACGAGTGGATGCGCCGGCAAGGCGACAAGGGCGTGGCAACCGAGCTTGAGGCATTCGAGCGGCAGGGGCGCAAGCGCCGGAAGCCCGAACCAGCGAAGACGCGACGCTAGGACGCAAGCGCTTACCGGTTCACTTCGCCCTTCACGTCGCCCCTACAACCCGGCGGCCAGCAGCGCGCCCGCAAGGTCAGTGAGGTCTTGCCGCGTCTCCAAACGCTTGATCCCCAGAGTCCGCAAGGCGAGAGGAAGGATCGGGCCAAGGGCCCGCTTGAGACACCGGATCTCGAAATCGACGGTGTCGGCCGATTCGCGACGCTCCTCGAGCTGCGTGTCGCAAAGCGATTCAACGAGGCGAACCAGGTACTTCGCGATCCGCTGCATCTTCCGGTAGTTCAACCGATCGGGCGTGTCGGTGGGTGCATGATAGTGCGGCCACCGCCCGCAGGAGAGGAACAGGTACGGCACGCCGTGCCGGCGAAACACGCCGTGATCGCTCATGTCGCCCACGTAGTCGTTCAGCGCCGCAATCAGCCGCAGCCGGCGCGGGAGCTTCACGTTCTCCAGCGCCGGGGCGAGCCCGGGATGGCTCTCGGCCCCCGTGATGAAGAAGAGATCGCGGACGATCGGCAGCGCCACGTCCCAACGAGCGAGACGGGGGAAGCGGCTCGCAAGCGCGTCGGCGAGTCGATTGCCGCGCAACTGCGCGAAAGGGACGACCACGTCGTGCCCGACGAGGTCCATAATCACGGCCGCGTGTACGCCTTCCGGCCTCATTTGGCCTTCGTAGAAGCGAATGCTCCCCATGCCCGGCCCAAGAAAATGGGGGGGCTCCTCGGCGTCGAACAGCGCGATGACCACGTCGCGCGGGGGACGCCGTCTTTGCAGAACGCCCGCGGCCGACAGCGCAACGGCCAGCGCGGCGCAGTTGTCGTCGGCGCAAGGGGCGGGAATGACGCTGTCGTAGTGGGCTCCCACGAGCAAGGGCGGTTTGCGGGCGTCGCGGCCCCGGACCACGCCCACGAGGTTCACCCTCGTTCCGCCCTCCCCGCCGTACTGCAGGCAGAACGAGTCGCCGATGTAAGGGCGCAGTCCGATCTGCGTGAGACGCTTGAGCAGGTACGCCCGGGCGACCGCGTGCCCGTGGCTCCCCACCATCCTGCCCGAGGGGAGGGCCAGCCGCTCGACGTCGTTTCGCAGGGCATGAATCGGGTTCGCGGTCACCGCCGTATCACCAGGTCTCTTGGTCTCCCGGAACGCGTAAAGGTGAGTCAAGTTCCCCAAAGGCCGCGCGTTGGCCTGAGGCGCGGACCGGCCGGCCTTTCGTCAGGGCTTCTTCCCCGGCGGCGACTCCAGATCCACCAGCGAGATCCCCTCCGCGTAGACCGGCTTGCCCGTGTAGCCGTCGTAGAAGTGGACCACGACCTGGGGCGAGTCGTAGGCGATCCACTGGTAGCCGACCTCGTCGGGCAGGGCCGACTTGAAGATGTTGTTCACTTGGACGATGGCGTAGTAGACGCCGTGCAGCCGGGTGTAGGGGACGTTGTCGGGGAAGCCGGCGACCCACTTGATCTTCACCTTGCGCCCGGCCGAATCGTACCAGCCGCCGAAGGGCGGCTTGCCGGCCGTGCCGATCGGGTGGGCCGCCGAGTTGAGCGGCCCGCACATGAACTCCCAGACGTTGTCGGTGATCTGGATGGAGAACGAGTTGTGCACGTCGCCGGTGAAGATCAGCACCGGCTTGTCGAGCGAGTCGAACAGGTCCAGCAGCATCTCCCGCTCGCGGAGAAACATTACGAAGCTGTCGCCCTTGGGGTCCAGGCTTCGGCCCACGTGGTAGCCCGTGTGCGGCATCACCCAGGGGACGCTGGACATGATGAACACGAACTGGGCGTCGGTGCCTTTGACGCCGTCGATGAGCCACTTCTGCTGCACCGGGCCGAGCATCACCTGCTCCGGGTCGCGCTGCCGCGTCAGATGGTATTGCGTCCGCTCGCTGCGGCAGTCGAGGGCGAAGAAGTGGCAGTTGCCGATCCGCCAGTCGAAAAAGTGGTGCGTGCCGATGCTGTAGAGGCACGTCTCGTCGGCCGTAAACGCCGGGCGCACGCGGAGCCGGCTCTTGCTCAAGACTTCCACGGGCGCGTAGACGCCGGCATTCTTGCTCTTCGGGTGCAGGTGGATGCTGCTCACGCGGTTGAAGTCGAGGGTGGCGAAATCGGCCTCGGGGTCGGTGAGCACGTCGCCGCCCTTCTCGACCGTCGCCGTGCCGAAGCGGATCGGCGCCCGATAGGGCGAATCATAGCTGGCCCATCCGGCGTACTCGCCCCATACTCGAAGCGGCACGTCGCGGCTCAGCCAGGGCCCCTTCTTGAGGCCGACCTCGTTGAATCCGCCCGTCTCGCGGTCCATCTCGTGGTCGTCGAACGTGAACAGGTTGGGCAGGTAGCGGAACAGGGTCGACATCGACCGCCCGCGGCTCAAGTAGAGCTTGTAGTTGTTGCGATACCCGTCGATCGTGCCGTCGCGCAGCTCCTCGTAGATGTAGTCGCCGTTGGTGAAGAGGAACATCAGGTCGTCGCGATGCTGGTGGAAGATCCGGTGGAACGACGCGGGGCTGCCGTATTGCCCGCCGCTTTTCACCGGGTCCTGACAGCCGCAGCATCCGATGGCGAAGCGGACGTTGAACAGCCCGGCGGGGTTGTTCACCTCGTCGCGGTAGCTCTCGGCGTCGGGCAGCGTGCGGAAGCTGGGCCAGGGATGGTCGAAGTCCATGCGCGTGTCGGCCAGCATGCCGTCGATCATCACGCCGTAGTAGTACCGCGTGTTCGGCTCGAGGCCCACCAGATCCACGCAGCCCGTGTTGTCGTCCTCGGCGATCGTCCGGCCGTCGACGCCGGGGCTGTCTCCGGTCAACGGGAGCCGCTGGCTGGAGACGACGCGGAACTCGCAGGGCCGGGCCGTCCGGACCCACACCCGGACCGAAGTCGCGGTCGGCCGGCCCAGGATCGGCCCGTGCGCGAGCCCGGCCGTCTCGTACGGCAGCACGTGATGGGCCACCGGATCGGGCCAGAGATCCAGAATCTGTGCCCGCGCCCGGGCGCCGAGCAGCAGCGTCCCGATGGTCACGAAGATAGAAGCAAGCCGAACCAGACCGGTAGCGAGCCGCGTTGTTTTCCCAGTCACGACGTTTCTCCTTCATCTGCGGATTCTGCGCGTCCCCCGACAACATAACGTCGCGGCTCCCGGCTTGCCAGGTCCGTGGCAAAGCACGGACAATATATCAGGGCAGAATGGCACTGTCAACAGCTCTTGGTGTAAGGGGGCAAACGAGTCGGGCGAAAATATCTGGGAAGCTTGAGGCGGCGGAGCGCATGGAAAGGGGAGGACCTTGAGAGGGCGACCGGAGGGCGTAGGGGTTTTCAAGGGACAGAAGGGCGACCTGGGCGTCGGACCACACGGAGGCGCGTATCGGCAGCGGCGACCTGCGGGCGTGGGCGGGCGGTTGCTTGCGGAAGAGGAGCTTCGAGCGGCCGGAGTCTCCTTGGTGGAGGAAGGGAAGGGAGTGGTGAGCGAGGCTCCCGGCGATCGCTTCTTACGCGCGTGTTCGTTGAGCCCGGCGGGGCGTTGGCGGCTCTGCCGCGCCCGCGCGGAGTCGGGCGAGGGCTTCGTCGCGGGGTTGCCTGAGCAGCGGGCGAGGCTTGGGGCGGCGTGTGACCGCCCGCGGTTCCACGCGGTTGGGGCGATTTGCTAGCTGATGCGAAGCGATCAGGCGGAACTGCGCGGCGGCCAAGGCGGCGAGCAGGGGGCCGGCGGCGATCGTGGCGTGGTCCCAGGCGGCGGCCACGGCGCGCGAGGCCCGCGGCAAAGCTCAACTGGCGGGGCAACTTGTCGCGGACCACGGCCGCTTGGGCGATGGTCTTGCGGATGAGGTTGCAGGCCAGCCAGTGGACCCGGATTTCCCGGCGGACCATTTCCGGAGTCTGCCCACGACTGAAGAACCAACGCTACCACCAACGGCGGAATCACCAAGCCCGCAAGTCTCACACGACAACGCGAATCGCCCGACTGACCGAGCCAGGGACCGACGAGTACAAGATCGAATCATGCATCCCCCGACGTCCACCAGAGCGACCTAAAGCCTTCGCCGCCACGGACTCATGACAACGAGACGCGAGGAAGTGGCGCCGTCCAATTATGCGCGTCTCCCCATACCGGGGTTCTGCGGCAACGTGAGCGTCGGAAAGCCCGGTTTTTCCCAGTTTGAGGTGGCCCTGGTTGTCTAGACCACGGTTTACGTTTTCTTGGATGAAGGGACCGGCGGCCCGCGAGACCCATACCAAGGGTCCGGCGCGGCCGCTGAAGGACATCCCCGGTATCGGTACCGTTGGATTTTCCCATTTCAGTCGCGAGACACGAGTCTTTGTGACGACACCGCGGTTGCGGCTCCTTTACGCCGCCCGGCGCCCCGCGCAGTACACCGCCGCCGGCGTGCGGTAGTCGAGCGCTGCGTGAATCCGCCGCTCGTTGTAGAACGGGAAGTAGCTCGCCAAGCCGTGCTCCAACGCGCGCGGCGTCGCGTAGTCGTGCAGGTAGACTTCCTCGTACTTCACCGTCCGCCACAACCGCTGCACGAACACGTTGTCGATCCGGCGGCCGCGGCCGTCCATGCTCACGGCCACGCCCGCCGCTTCCAGCCGCAGGCTGGACGCTTCATCCGTGTGCTGCACGCCCTGGTCGGTGTTGAAAACCTGCGGTCGCCCCTCTCCCAGCGCCTCGTCGAGCGCGTCCGGGCAGAAGAGCCCGTCCAGCGTGTTCGACAGCCGCCACGAAAGCACGTAGCGGCTGAACCAGTCGATCACCACCGTCAGGTATATCCAGCCGTGCGGTATGGGCACGAACGTGATGTCGCTCGACCACACCTGGTCCGGCCGCCAACAGCGAGGCGACGGCCAGCACCGGCCAGCGGGTGCGACGACGGCCCTGGCCTGCCGGCAGCGGTTGAGGGACGGGCGTTCCCGTCCGTGCTTCGACCAGCATACAACTTCTGAGAACGGCTCTCCGGGGTTTGCGTAGACTGTTACAGCCGTCCTGGCGGCAAGGCCTCGTGGGGGCAGTGCCGCGATTCGACCTTGTGTTTCCCTCCAAAGGGTGATCAGAGGTTGCTGCTACTGACCTGAGCGGCGATAATGTGCTGGTGATGATGTGACGGTTCTGCGGGGAGCACGATCAAGGGAAGTCCAGATGGTACGCATCACGGAGATTCGAAAGATCGCCTTGATCGGCGATTACCTGCCGCGCAAATGTGGCATTGCCACCTTTACCTCGGACCTGTGCCGTGCGGTGGCCGGCCAGTATTCGTCGGTCGACTGCACCGTGGGCGCCGTGAACGACGTCGCCGAGGGCTACGACTATCCGCCTGAAGTTTGCTTCGAGTTTTCCCAACAGGACCTTGATTCCTATCGCCGCGCGGCCGATTTCCTCAACTTTAGCAACGCCGACGTGGTATGCCTCCAGCACGAGTATGGCCTCTACGGCGGCCCGGCGGGCCGGTATATCCTGGCACTGCTACGCGACCTGCGGATGCCGATCGTTACCACGCTGCATACCGTGCTCCGCGATCCCTCGGCCGACCATCGGCGGGTGATGCTTGGGTTGGCCGATCTCTCGTCGCGGCTGGTCGTGATGTCCCAGCGCGGCCGGGCCTTCTTGATGGACGTCTACGGCGTGCCCGACCAGAAGATTGACGTCGTCGCCCATGGCATCCCCGACATGCCCTTCGTCGACCCGAACTCCCGCAAGGATCAGTTCGGGGTCGCAGGCAAGCACGTGGTGCTCACGTTCGGCCTGCTCTCGCCGAATAAGGGCATCGAATACGCCCTGCGCGCGTTGCCCGAGGTGATCCGCGAGTTCCCGAACCTGATCTACATTGTGCTCGGGGCGACGCACCCCAACCTGGTCCGCGAGCAGGGGGAGAGTTATCGGCTGAGCCTGGAGCGTCTGGTGGGCGATCTGGGTATCGGCAAGCACGTGGTTTTCTACGACCGCTTCGTCGAACTCGATGAGCTGATCGAGTTCATCGCCGCCGCCGACGTTTACTTGACCCCGTACCTGGAGCCGGCGCAAATCACCTCGGGCACGCTGGCCTACGCCTTTGGCTGTGGCAAGGCGGTGATTTCGACCCCTTACTGGCACGCCGAGGAGTTGCTGGCCGAGGGCCGTGGCATGCTGGTGCCGTTTCGCGATTCGGCGGCCATCGCCCGCGAACTGTGCAACCTCCTTCGTGACGAGCCGGAGCGGCAGGCGATGTGCAAACGCGCCTATAAGCTGGGGCGGGAGATGATTTGGAGTCACACGGGGCACCTCTATATGGATTCGTTTCAGCGGGCGCGGCGGAGCCGAATCGATGCGCCGATCAAGCCGCTGGCAATCCAGACGCTGGAAGAGCGGCACTGGGAGCTGCCCAAGTGGCGGCTCGATCACTTGATGCGGATGACCGACTCGACCGGCCTGCTGCAGCACGCTCGTTTCACCCTTCCCAACTACGCCGACGGCTATTGCACCGATGACAATGCCCGGGCCTTGCTGTTTGCGATGTACCTGGAAGAGATGGGGCTGGATACGCCGGAGACGCGGCGGGCCAGCACGCGCTACGCCGCGCTGCTCAACGCGGCCTTCGACTCTCAGCGACGGCGGTTCCGCAACTTCCTCGGCTTCGACCGCCATTGGCTGGACGAGGAAGCGGCGGGCTCTGATGACTGCTTTGGCCGGGCGGTTTACGCCTTGGGGGCCTGCATCGGCCGTTCGAAGCAGCGCACCCTGCAATCCTGGGCCATGGAGCCTTTCCACGGCGCCCTGATGAATAGCAGCGAATTGACCTCGCCGCGTGCTTGGGCCGGGACGCTTATCGGTATCCACGAGTATCTCCGCCGGCTCAGCGGCGACCGGCTAGTCAACGAGGTGCGGGATACGCTCACCAACCGGTTGATCGATCTCTATCAGGATACCGCTACCGACGATTGGCCGTGGTTCGAGGACACCCTCAGTTACGATAACGCCCGGCTGTCGCAAGCGCTGATCCTCAGCGGCTATTGGACCAGCAACGCCAAGGCCACGGAGATCGGTCTGCGGAGCCTCGGTTGGCTCTCCGAGTTGCAGCGGTCGCCGCGGGGCCATTTCCGGCCGATCGGCAGCAACGGATTCTATCGGCGGGGCGAGCAGCGGGCCGACTTCGACCAGCAACCGATCGAAGCCTTGGCCATGGTGTCCGCCTGCGCCGAGGCCTATCGCACTACCGAAGATTCCGGCTGGCTGAACGAAGCTCGGCTGGCCTTCGAGTGGTTCTTGGGCCGTAACGACCTGGGGTTGGAACTGTACGACGCCAGCACCGGTGGCTGCCACGACGGCCTGCACGAAGATCGGGTCAACGAGAACCAGGGGGCCGAATCCACACTGGCATTCCTGCTCTCGCTGGCCGAGTTGAAACAGTTGGAAAGCTCGATGGGCGCGTTCCGCCGCGCCGCCCAGATGGCGGCCGATGGGCGTGGATAAGAGACTCTTGATATGTGCAGCATGGAGACCACACCCCGGCGGATTCTCACCCGCTGCCTGCTGCGGCCGGCCGACGTGCGGCCGCAGTTCGAGGGGTTCGAGATCATCGGCACGTTCAATCCGGCGGCCATCGAATTCGGCGACGGCGTCGTGCTCCTGGTTCGCGTGGCCGAGCGGCCGACCGAGACTCGCGAGGGCTATCTCGCCTTGCCCTATTGGAATTGGCGGCGGGGCGGCGTAGCGATCGACTGGCGGCGGTTGGATGAAGTCGAGGTGGTCGATCCCCGCGTCGTGCGGCTGCGGCCCAGCGGGCACTTGCGGCTGACGTTCATCTCTTGGCTCTTGGTGGCCTTCAGCCGGGACGGGCTATCGATCGACCGTTTTGGCGAGCCGCTGCTGCCGGCCACGCGCTATGAGACCTTTGGAATCGAAGACCCACGGCTGGCGAAGTTGGACGACCGCTTCTATTTCACCTACGTGGCCGTTTCCGAACACGGGGTGGCCACGGCCCTGGGGTCGACCGCCGATTTTCAGTCATTCCAAAGGCACGGGATCATCTTCTGCCCGGAAAACAAGGACGTGATCCTGTTTCCGGAGAAAATCGGCGGCCAGTACGTGGCCTTGCACCGGCCCAACCCGAACGCCCACTTCTGCCCGCCGGAGATTTGGATCGCCCGCTCACCCGACCTGCTGCACTGGGGTGGTTACGAGCGATTGCTGGGGAGCGAGGCGGGCTGGGCGACGATCAAGGTCGGCGGCGGCACCCCGCCCGTGCGCACGGGCCGTGGTTGGCTTTCGCTCTTTCATGGGCATATCGAGCCCCAGCGACTGGGCGACGCGGGGCAGTACGCAGCCGCGGCAATGCTCTTGGACTTGGAAGACCCACGACGGATCGTTGGATTGTCGCCGCGGCCGGTGATGCAATCCGAGGCCGATTTCGAGCGGTCCGGCTTTCTGCGGGACATCGTCTTTCCCACGGCGCTGGTCGGCCGCGGCGACGAATTAGACGTCTACTACGGGGCGGCCGACACCGCCGCCGGCGTCGCTCGGTATTCGTTGGATGAGCTTCTGGCCACCGCCGGAGCCTAATTCACCAGCCGATCCAGCAGCCGATCCAACGAGACCGTGGCAAAGCGGGTAGCCGTGTCCGACGTCCCAAACGGGATATACACGAGCCCGTTGTGGATCATCGCTCCGCACGTGTAAACCACGTTGGGCACGTAGCCGTCGCGCTCCTTTTCCGTGGGCGTGATCAGCGGCTCGTCAAGGAAGCCGATCACCTTGAGCGGATCGTCCAGGTCCAACAGCATCGCGCCGATGCAGTAGGTCCGCATCGGCCCCACGCCGTGCGTCAGGAGCAGCCAGCCCTCGGGCGTCTCCAGCGGCGAGCCGCAATTGCCGATCTGCACGAACTCCCAGGGGTGCTTGGGCGTTTGCAGCAACTCGGCGGTCTCCCAGAAATGGATGATATCGGAGTACATGATGTAGAGGTTCTCGCCGTCGATCCGTGAACACATCACGTAATGGCCGCCGATGCGGCGGGGGAACAGCGCCATCCCCTTGTCTTGCGCCCGGGCTCCGTTGAGCGTGTGAACGCCGATCTTGAGAAAGTCGGACGTCTCGATCAACTGTGGCAGGATCCGGTAGCCGTCGAACGCCGTACAGGTTCCGTAGTAGGTCGCCGTGCCGTCGTCGTCGACGAAGCGGACCATCCGCAGGTCCTCGATCCCGCGGCTCTCGTTGCTGGTTTGCGGGAAGATGACCACTTCCGAGGCCTCGGCCTCGCGGGAGAGCCGGAGTTCGTAATTCGACCGCGCCAGCCAGCGGATGCCTTGGAGGGCGTCTTCCGACTGGAGCTTGTCGGGCGCCGCCTCCCGCGCCGCGCTGATGGCGTCCTCCAGTTGGGCCATGGTGAACGAGTCGTCAAGCCGCTCCAACACCAGGTCCACCGCGGTCTCGTCGACGCCGATGTCCTGCAGCTTGCGGTGGAAGAGCTGCTTGTCGTACCGCTTGTCGGGAAAGACGCCGATCGGATTGGCGAACCGGCTGGGAAGATCGATCTGAATCTCGTGGTCCGAGTAAATCACGCCCGTGCGGAAGACGATCGACGAGACGTGTGCCTCGCCCGTGGCACGCAGGCTCATGATGAAGCGCACGGCGCCCTCGGGCAGATTCCGCTGGTCCTGGTGCTCGACGATCGAGGGGTTGAACAGCGCGGCCGACTCGACCGAATACTCCATGGTGAAGTAGGAGCCGATCAGCAGCCGGCGGTTGCGGGCAAGGTCGTCCGACGCGCCGACCATCGACATCGCGTTGTGGTAGTGCTGTTCGAAAACCAAGGCGATGTTGCTGTGCCGGGTGCGGAACCGCTGGAAGACCAGTTCCAGCAACCGGGTGGCCTCGGTGTCGGAGAGCTGCGCGACCCGCTGGACGACGTTCTGGATCCGGGCCTCGCTGCCGGGATAAAAGAAACGGGTAATGACCCGGCGGATATCGCTAGTGAACGCGACGGGCAGACGCCTGACCGTTAAAGGTTTTGGGCTGTTGCGCTTTCTCGCTTCCGGCATCCGAAGAGCCTCACCGCGGGTTGTTTGTCCTCCTTTCCACGTGGAGCGTGGCAGCGAGGATTGAGTGGTCCGCCGGAAACCATTATATCCGGTCGCCGGGTAGTCGTGTCCCCACGGGACCTGCTTGTCCCTAACAATAGTCCGGTTCTCGTTCCCGGTCAAGGAGTTGCGGAATTTGATGCCCGGTGTGCTCACTCACCTTATGCCGTTGATCTGGGGCACCTGTACGATCTTGAGGAACAGCCCAAGCTGCCCCAACGCCGCCGAAAACTTGTCGTACTCGACGGGCTTTACGATGTAGTGGCTGCATCCCAAGCGATGACAGGCGTCGACTTCCCGCGGGTCGTCCGTCGTCGTCAGCATGATGACCGGGATCTTCCGCAATTCTTCGTCTTGCTTGATCTGCCGCAGGACCTCGACGCCCTCGATCTTGGGAATGCGAATGTCCAGCAGCAACAGATAGGGGGTGCAGTCTTCTCGCTGACGCCCTTCGCCTCGGCGGAACACGAAGTCCAGGATTTGCTGACCATCCGCGAAGCGCAGCATCTCGTTGTTGATGCCCGCCCGCCGCAAGTTCTTCTCGATCAGTCGCGCGTGCCCATCGTCGTCTTCGACGATTAGGACGACCACTTCCTCTTTCATCGTCGCGTCTTCCTCGTGGTGACAAGCTGCCTGACGAGTCTGTGTAGGACGGATCTGTAATTCGTCCTACAGTCATTTCGAAATTGACGGAGCACTAGCCCTTCGGCAGCGATAGGTAAAACTTGCTCCCTTCGTTCAGTTCCGATTCCACCCAAATCTTGCCGCGGTGGCGCTCCAGAACGCGCCGGACGATGGTCAGGCCCAATCCTTCACCGGTCCCGCGCCGCGGGTCGAGACGGTGGAAGATTTTGTAAATGGAGTCCTGGTGCTCGGCCGCAATCCCGATCCCATTGTCCTCGATCGAGTAGACCACCCGGTCCGGCACTTCCCGTCCGCAAACCCGAATCACCCCCGGCCGGTTCGGCTCAAGATACTTCAGGGCGTTGCTCAGCAGATTCGAGAAAACCTGGTTGATTTGCATTCGGTCTCCCCGACACGGCGGCAGCGAGTCCACTTGCACCGACGCGCCGGCCTCGTCGATGGCGAACTGCATCGACGCGACGATCTCAGAGAACATCTGGTTCATGTCCAGTTGGCGGATCGTCAGGGCGGCCCGGCCCACGCGAGAAAGCTGCAAGACGCCCGAGAGCAGCGAGTCCATCTTGGTTGTGCTTGTTGTGATGAACCCGAGCGCTTCCGGGATATCTTCGTCGAGCAGAGCGGAAAGCTCCCGGCGTTTGGCCTCGGGCACTTGCACGTCTGCCGCCACGGATCGCAGCCGCTCGCAGGACAACGCCAACTCCTTGCCGAACCCCTGAATGTTCACCAGCGGGGCGCGCAGGTCGTGCGAGACCACGTGGGCAAAATCTTGAAGCTCGCGGTTGCTGCGCTTGAGTTTCTCGTTGGAATGCTGCAGCTCGGCGGCCAAGCGCGCAAGCTGTTGCTCCGCCCGCTTGCGCTCGGTGATGTCTTCGATGGCCAGCAGAATGAGACCCGGACGGCCGGCTTCGCGAGGAATCGCGCGGGCGTTTAACACCATGGTCCGTTGGCCGATACGTTCAAAACACTGTTGAACCTCGAAGTCGATGAACTGGCTCTTCTCCGGCAGCACGTGCTCGAGCAGGTGGCGCAGTCGGGGGATGTCCCATTGGTGATTGCCCAGTTCGTATACCAACCGGTTTTCGGTTTCCTGGGGCGTGGCCTGGAACGTTTGGTAGAAGGACCGATTGGCCGACTGCACGCGGAGCTCAGCGTTAAGAACCAGCAAGGGTTCGCGCACCGTTTCGACGATGGCCTCAGCAAGAATCCGTGCTTCACGGACAGCCGCCGCAGCTTGCTCGCGCTCGGTGACGTCAGTGATGGCTGTTCTGTATAGCGTGACTCCGCTGGTGGGATCCCGAGCGGCAATACTGTCAAGTTGCACAGGGATCGACTGGCCGCCCTTGGGAGTAAGGTCTATTTCCGAAGTCACCTGTTGTTGCCCTTCAACGCATTTCCGCACGTGGTGCACGAAGGTATTCTTATTCTCCATAGCGACGTAACTAACGAAAGGCCGGCCCGTCAGCCTCGCGCGCTCCCTGCCCAACAGTTTGGCGGCGGCGAGGTTGATTTCCTGGATACGTCCGTGCTTGTCCAGGCTGACATAGCCCAGCGGCGCGAAGTCGTAAAGATCGGCGTATCGGTCGCGCGACGCTTCCAATTCTTGCTGGGCTTCGCGGAGTTCCTCGTTCTGCATCTCCAGCTCGATCCGGTGAACCTGCAGTTCGTAGACCAGTTGTTCAACCTCTTCAGGCGAGGGTGCCTCTAGATCGCTGATATGCGTCGAGAGCAGTCCCTCCGCGCTCTTGCGGAGATTGGAAGAATCCGCCGGCTCGGCCCTACCCCTCTTTACCATCCGTGACCTCCTCAATGGCCAGAAGGATTAACTGCGGCCGGTCCCCTACTTGATCGATTCGCCGGGCGTTCAGTAGTAGCTGCTTGTACCCGATCCCAGGGAAGTCGTGCTCCACCTGGAAGTCATGGAACTCGGCGTTCTCCGGGATAGTCTCCTCCAATAGCGTGCGCAACTTGGGGATGTCCCATTGCCGGTCTCCCAGGTCGTATATCAATCGGTTTTCGGTGTCGCGCGGCTTGACGTGGAAGGTTTCGTAGAAGGCCCGGTTCGCCGAGACCACCCGAAACTCCCCGTCCAGCACCACCAGCGGCTGGCGCACGGTGGCCACAATGCTGTCGGCATAAACCTGGGCGTCTCGCAACGCCTCTTCTGCCCGCTTCCGCTCGGTGATGTCCACCAGGGCCATCACGGCGCCGTCGATCTTGTCGTCGGTGGTTCGGTAGGGCCGGATCCGCATGGAATACCAGCGGCCATCCTCCGCCCGGACCTCTTTCTCCTCCGCGTTGAGGGTTTCGATCACTCGCAAAACCTGTTGCTCCAGGTCCGGAACCTGGATGCCCAGCCTCAGCTCGCTGACCAGGCGGCCGGTATCCGCGGGGATCAGCTTCAGGACCTTTTCCGCCAAGGGAGTAAACGTACGAATTCGCAAGTCTCTGCCCAGCATCACAATCGGGATGTTGATCGTGTTGAGCAGGTTGTCCAGGTCGTTGATCGCCTGGTTCAACTCGAGATTCCGGTTTTCCAACTCCTCGTTCAGCGTGGTCAGCTCCTCATTGGTCGACTGGAGCTCTTCCTTGGCGGTCTCCAGTTCCTCGTTGGTGCTCTGCAATTCCTGGTTGCTCGATTGGATCTCCTCGTTGGCGGCGCGAAGCTCCTCGTTGGTCGATTCGTGCTCCTCGATAATGGCCTGGAGCGTCTCCTTCGCGCCCGCCAGCTCGCTGCGCAAACGTTCGACTTCCCTATTTGCCGGCGTCGCACCCGTTTCCTTCTTTCTCGACTTGGCGACCCGGGCCTCCTTCGGCTCCAACGGGCCGGTGGGAACCTCCTCGAACAGAACCAGAAAGTGAATCTCCTCCGACCCGGTCGTCCCGATGGGAATCACCTCGATGTTCACCTCCAGCAGTTGGCCGTTGTGCGCGATCCTCAGGCCCTCCTTTCTCACCGCCGTGCTCTCCTTCCTCGCCTTGTGAATGGTGGCCCGCAGATCGAGCAACAGCCCTTCCCGGGCCATTTTCAACAGACTCAAGGTCGCCTCTCCGGGGGCCGGCTCGAGGTAGCGGCCCGTGTGACCCCGGAATTGCAGGATTTCCATCTGCTCATTGATCACCACTCCGGCGGGCTGGTATTTCGAGAGCACGATCCGGTCGGCCTCCCTCTGGAGGTCAAGTCGGGTCCAGGCGACCGGCGGAGGCCGCTTGGCCACGGGTTCCGGCCCTGGCGCCAAATCGGTCGTCCCGAAGTCGAACGGCAGCCGGGCAGCGGTCGGCTTCTTCGAGTAAATCTTGTACTTCCTCTCGGAGAGCGAAAACAGGTCCGAGAATCCGCCGATCGTCTCCGAAGTGCCCAACATCAGACAGCCCGTTGGCTTCAGCGCATAATGGAACGCCGGGATGACCCTTTTCTGCAACTCCGGGCCGAGGTAGATCAGCAGGTTGCGGCAACTCAAGAGGTCGATTTTGGAGAAAGGCGGGTCCTTGACCACGTTGTGTTTGGCGAAGACGCACATGTCGCGGATCGTCTTGCTGATCTGGTAGCCGTCTTCCGAGCCGACAAAAAAGCGTCGCAGGCGTTCCGGCGAGACGTCGGCTGCGATATTCTCCGGATACCTGCCCGCACGGCCCTTCTCAATGGCCAGGTCGCTCACGTCGGTGGCAAAAACCTGGATCGGAGACTGGAGATCGTTCTCCCCGAGGTACTCCAGCAATGCGATGGCAATCGAGTACCCTTCCTCGCCGGTGGAACAGCCCGGCACCCACACCCGGATCGGGGCGTCGAGGGACTTGTTCTCGATGATCCGAGGAAACACGTTCTGCTTGAGCACGTCGAACAATCCGCGATCCCGGAAGAACCCGGTCACGTTGATCAGCATGTCCTCGAACAGGGCATCCGCCTCGCCCGGGGTCTCCTGAAGGTACTTGACGTAATGGTCGATCGATTCGATCCTGTGCAAGACCATCCGCCGTGAGATCCGCCGCTCGACCGTGCTTTGCTTGTAGTAGGTAAAGTCAACGCCCGAGGCGCTCCGCAATAGGATGAAGATCTTTTGCATCGCCTCGGGCGCATCGAGTAAGCCCTGGTCGGCTTGGCGCATCTTATTGCGTTCGATATGGGGATGTCGACCGATCCGGACCAACTCCTCTGCGATGCCGGCAGGGGGCAGGGTAAAGTCGACGTGACCGGCGGCAACGGCGGCCGAGGGCATGCCCCCATACTTCGCACTTTGTTGAGCCTGGACAAAGGTAATGCCGCTCTCCGCCTTGATCGCTCTGAGCCCCAACGCGCCGTCGGAACCGGTGCCCGACAGAATCACCCCGATCGCCCTACCGCCCTGGTCTTCCGCCAGAGAGCGAAAGAAACTGTCGATGGGCAAGTAGCGGGCCCGGCTCTCCGGACGAGGCATCAGGTGCAGCACACCGTGTAAGACGGCCATCTCCATATCGGCCGGGGTAATGTAGACATGGTCCGCCTCCAGCCGCACACCGTCGGTGGCCTCGGCGATCGACATGTCGGTGGAGCGGGCGAGGATCTCGGCAAGGTTACTCTTGTGCCGCGGATCCATGTGCTGAATAAACACAAAGGCCATCCCGGTATTGGCCGGCAGATGCTTGAGCAACTCGGTGAACGCCTCCAGCCCCCCAGCGGAGGCACCGACCCCTACCACAGGCAGCTTGCCTACCCCCCCGTCCCAAACCCCTACTGCTCCGGCTCTTGCCCCGGCAGATGACCTGGTACCGGACCGCGTGGTGGCCTTCCGTTTGGCGCCGGTGCTGGTCCTTTTTTTGGCAGGCGAGCCCTTTTCCTTCTTCAGGGGGGCCGAGGCCTTTTTCTTCTTCGCAGTGGGCTTAGGTCCTGCGACGGCAGATTTGGCCCGTGCCGACTTCTTCCCAACCATGGTTCAGCCCCCCCTATCCCCTTGAAAGACTAAACTGCGACCTTACTCTGCCGTGGCCGCGTTCGTGATGATAGTCCATCCGACGCGAGGAAACAACCGCTCGTGGTCCTGCAGGGGTGAGCGGGCATGTTGGAGTACAGTTTTTAGGCTGCAAAGAAGCAGGCTGAAGGCCGGGCTCCAACGCTGCGCGTAGCGCGTTCGTCGTCGGCGGGACCGGGAGAGCCAATCACCGCGTGGGTGCAAACGCCAGCAATGCTAGCATGGATTCGCGCAGTCGCACAAAACTGACGTTGGTCGCGCGGCCCGTTTCGGCTACATTTTCGTCACGGGGGAGCGATTTCACCCGGCTGCTTGCATCGTCTGCGAGCCCACTCGGAAGGACTCCGAGTATTCTGGCGACGGACCGCCTCTGTCGCTCTCTGCAAAGGGAGCTTGGCGCGTCTCCGTGATATTCGCGGAGACGTGCCCGCTCCGACACGAAGCTCTTCGAGCGACCCTTTTCCCATGGAGGCGGTAATCATGTTAGTGCTCTCGCGGGATCGCGACAGCGCGGTCCACATCGGGTCGGACATCACGGTGAAGGTTTTGTCCATCCGGCGGAAGACCGTGAAGCTGGGTATCGAAGCGCCCAGGACGGTCCCAGTGTGGCGTAGCGAGTTGGCTCCCATGCTGGACGAGCCGCTGCAATCGTCTGCGGTGGAGAAAAACCGGAACACCGGCATGAAGATCGTCTTGGTCGTTGAAGACGAGCCGGGACACGCGAAACTCATTCGTAAGGCCTTGTGTCAGTCTCCGGGGACGATGGTCACCGTGGCCGAAACGGCCGGCAGTGCGCTCGACGCCCTCGGGGTCAAGCTGGCCGGCCCCGAAGACGTTGTCCACCCCGATCTCGTGCTGCTGGATCTGGGACTCCCGGACGGTTCCGGCTTGGAAGTGCTGCGCAGCATCCGGTCGGTCCCGGACTTGCGGACCACGCCGGTGGTTGTGTTAAGTTGCAGCGACGACGAAACGGTGATGCATCAGTGCATGGAAGCCGGAGCCAACGCCTTCGTGGTCAAGTGGACCAACTACGACGATTTCCACGCCTTGGTTGGCCGCATCGGTCAGTTCTGGGCCGGCGACTGCTTGGCAAGAAAACGCAATTTCGGCCAAGGGAGCGATGACTTTCCGACGGCTCCGTCTGACGACGCCGCTGACATTGGAGTAGGCGCGGATGATTTCGAGGAAGAACCGGTTGGAACCGAGCATAGCAGGAGGATTCTCCTGGCGGAGGATGATGCAGGGCACGTCGCCCTGATCAAGCGCGCACTAACGAGGGCCAATATTGACTGCCGCGTGGACGTGGTCGGCAACGGCGCCGAAGTGATTGACTACTTGTTCGGCCGGGGGCAGGAACGCCAGCCAACGGCGATGCCCGACCTGGTCCTGCTCGACCTGAACATGCCCGAAATGAACGGCCGGCAGGTGTTGCAGGTGTTGCGACGTGTTCGCAGCCGAGACGGACTCACTCTGCCTCCAGTCGTTGTCTTGACGGCGTCGGACGACGATGCCGATATCAATGATTCGTACAAGCTGGGCGCTCAAAGCTTCATTCGCAAACCCGTCGACCATGGGCGTTTCACGGAAGCAGTGCAACAAACCACTCGGTACTGGCTGGGCCTCAATGAGTCGCCAAGCAGAGACTACTCATCGGCGCACCGGGTAAGGTGCCCACGATAGGCTGGGACGGGGCGCGCCGGAGATCCTTCGTCGTCATCTTCCGGGAGCGGTGGTAGCTCCGTGGGAGGATCCGGGCTCCGCTCCGGCCGAAGCTCTGGACCATCGGTCGGCGGAAGTTCCGGCCCTGGGTCGCCCAATGACTCCTGTGACTACGAAATCCACGCTGGATACGGCGGCCCAAAGTTGCCGCTTCTTGCACGTACCTGGCAACCACCCCAAAACGTGTTCCGCAGGCCCAGATCTGTACGTCGCATACAGCTTCGGAGCCTCAAATGCAGGCCCACGAGTGCCACAGATGGCACCTCATGATGTCTTGCACCTCACGGAATTGGAATTCTCCGGCAGTCTGGGTTAGCATAAGCCTAACCCCCCCAGGAGAACGCCCATGTCCCACATCGAATCCCAGAAACGCAAGCGTTTGGACGGGCCTCAGAATGTCGCCATCCTCAAGCGGTACCTGGTGGACAAGACGCGCGGGTGCCGTTGCCGGCTTGTCCAGCAGTGCCCCCTCAGACGCCGAGAGAACCATTGCCGTTGAGGACCTCAAACGGCAGACCATGGATCGTCGGCAGGGCGTCGTCTTCCTGCTTGCCGTCGTTCAGATAGAAGCGGGCACTCGACCATCTCCAGTCGATTGCCCTTGGGCAAAGACCTCGTCGAACCGGATTCATGTGGATGTAGTCGATCGAAGCGAGAATGGACTCCCGCTCGGTCAGGTTGCGATCGTAGCCGGGCCCCTCCTGCCAGTACCGAAACGTCATCACACCCGGCGGCTGACGCCCTGTGAGCCGCTTGAGCAACGGACTGTGACCGGCGATGAGCAATTGCTTGATTCGATACGAATAGGGACGTTTGACCGCCTTGAGCAAATGCTCCACTTCCGACGCCCCATCCTGGGGCCAAACAAGCAGGTGAACGTGCTCCGGCACGTACACGAAGGCCGCCAGGCAGTACTTGTGCCTGACCAACGCTCGATCAATCGCCCGGCTGAGCATCTCACGCCACGTGTCGTTCGTCAACAAAGGCACGCGTT
>Ga0307380_10002254_pt1 | contig 27536 bp, 26 predicted proteins | sample UN3MG_FD_202239 | JGI IMG/M metagenome (GOLD analysis project Ga0307380, IMG submission 202239) | Soil microbial communities from Risofladan, Vaasa, Finland - UN-3 | ecosystem: Environmental > Terrestrial > Soil > Coastal area > Acid sulfate soil | place: Finland: Risofladan, Vaasa | collected... | reverse complement strand
TATCAGCAATTTTTATGAATAATCCACAAATGATGGGAATTATGCTAATATGGAAGAAATGAAAATTTCAGCCGTAATCATTACTTACAATGAAGAGAAAAACCTCGAAGCTGCCCTAGAGAGCATTTCCGACATTGCCTCTGAAATCATCATTGTGGACAGTTTCAGCACGGATGATACTCTCAAAATTGCTAAAAACCATTCAAAGCACGTTTTCCAGCGGAAATGGACCAATTATGCTGATCAAAAAAATTTCGCTAATAGTAAAGCTTCCTATCCGTGGATTTTTTCCCTAGATGCAGATGAACGGCTTTCGACAGGACTGCGCGAGGAAATACTCCAGATGAAGGAGGAGCAGCCGGATTGTTCTGGTTTCTCCATCCCACGGAAAGTCTATTACTTGGGGAAATGGATACGCCATTCCGGCTGGTATCCCGACAGGAAAATCCGTTTATTCCGCAAAGATAAGGCCACCTGGGAAGGTAAGTATATCCATGAAAACCTGAATATTGAAGGGAAAATACAAAAGTTAAAAGGTGTTATTTATCACTTTACATACCGTGATATACATGACCATCTTAAACGGATCAACAAGTTTTCCGATCTCGCTGCACAAAAGATATATGCACAGAATAAGAAATGTCACTGGTACAATCTGGCAATCCTTCCTTTTTTTCATTTCATAAAATCTTTTTTTCTGAAAGCCGGGTTTTTGGATGGATATGCCGGTTTTGTAATTTCTGCCCTTCACAGCTACTCTGTCTTCGCCAGATACGTAAAGCTCAGAGAGATATGGAAGAAAGGAGAGAAGATTGAGCCTTTTCCAAATTGATGCGGGCAAGGAATGGAGAGGCGGACAGAGACAGTCTTTCTTCCTGGCAAAAGAGCTGAAACGAAAAGGGTTACTCTTTCATTATTGTGTCCAGCCCAGCAGCCCACTTCACCGCAAAGCCTTAGAGGCAAACCTTCCTGTCATACCTATTAAAATCGGAAATGAACTTGACATTGCAGCCGTGCTCCGGCTCGCAAGTGCCATGAAGCGCAGGAAATGCCGTCTGGTCCATTTTCACGACGCACATTCCATAACGGTTGGATCCGCAGCTGCATCCCTGGCCAAAGTTCCTCTGAGAATCATTTCAAGGCGGGTAGATTTCCAGCTAAAAAGCAATTATTTATCCCGTGCTAAATATATGAAACATATCGATGCCATCATTGCTGTCTCTGAAGGAGTAAAAAATGTCCTTGTTGATGGAGGAATAAATCCAGGAATAATCAGAGTTGTTCCTGATGGGATTGACTTTACTCCATACAATAAGGCTGTTTCAAGCGACTATCTGCGTCGTGAGATATCCTGTTCTCCAGATGATTTTCTTGTAGGGATAGTGGCGCATCTTGCAGACCATAAAGGTCATAAATATTTAATCCAGGCTACAAAACTCCTCAAAGAAGTCACACCTAAGATTAAAGTTATAATAGTAGGTGAGGGGCCTTTAGAGATGGAATTAAACAGGCAGGTAAAAGAGATCGATGTAGAAGACATGGTGTTCTTTCTCGGATTCAGAAAAGATGTTCCTCAAATCCTCGCATCTCTTGATTTGTTTGTACTCTCTTCTCATATGGAAGGAATGGGAAGCATCCTTATGGATGCCATGGCCTGCCGGCTGCCCGTTGTGGCTACTAAAGTCGGAGGAATCCCTGAAGTTGTAATTCAAGGAGAAACAGGCCTGTTAGTTCCCCCACGCAGGCCTTCAGCTTTAGCCAAGTCCATCCTTAAGCTCTACAACGACAGAACACTTGCGTCACGCCTTGGAGAAAGAGGATACGAGGTTGTCCATCAGAAATTTTCGGCCGAGTCCATGGCCGACAAAATCATCAAGGTATATGATACACTAGCCTGGAAAAAAGGCATCAATATTGTCAAGGTCTGACTCAATCATATTAGGATGATATAACTTGGACAAAGCTTAAAGTCCCTTAACAAAAGGAGAAATTATTATGTCAGCTCTAACCTATAAAAAAGCCGGCGTTGATATCGATGGGGCTGAAGTATTTATCAAGGAAATCGAACACCTCATAGAAAAAACACGGCGTCCAGAAGTCCTGGGAAAAATTGGGGGGTTCAGTGGACTTTTCATGCCACGTCTCAAAGGAATAAAAGATCCCGTCATAGTCTCTTCCACGGACGGCGTAGGCACTAAATTACTGCTGGCAGACGCTTTAAATAAATATGACACTATAGGAATCGATCTTGTAGCAATGTGTGCGGATGATGTCGTAGTGGCAGGTGCGGAACCGCTGCTCTTTTTGGATTACATAGCATGCGGAAAGCTTAACAAGAAAAAACTCTATTCTCTCATGAAAGGTATTGCCAGAGGGTGTCAGAAAGCAGGCTGCGCTCTTGTTGGAGGGGAAACTGCAGAGCTTCCAGGAATGTATTCACAAGATAAATTCGACCTTGCCGGTTTTTGCACCGGTATCGTGAGCCGGGAGAAAATAATCGATGGCCATCTCTGCAGAAAAGAAGATAAAATCCTGGGGCTTGCCTCAAGTGGTATTCACAGCAACGGTTTTTCGCTTGTTCGAAAAATCTTCAGCCATGAAGAAATGAGTGGAAAGATAGGAAAAGAACTGCTTAAACCAACCAGGATTTATACAAGATCAATACTAAAAGTCATGAAGAGAATCCGTATTAAATCCATGGCACATATTACCGGAGGAGGTTTTTATGGAAATATCCCAAGAGTCCTCCCGGAAGGCCTTGCAGCTAGGATAAAGAAAGGGTCCTGGCATATTCCTCCAATTTTTAAAAAGATTCAGAAAAAAGGAACAATAGAAGAAAAGGAAATGTTCAGGACGTTTAACATGGGTATTGGGATGGTTCTTGTCTCAAGCACACGAAGTGCTGAGAAAGCAGTCACCTTATTTGAAGAACTTGGTCAGAAAGCATGGGTTATAGGTGAGATTGTTGAAGGAAAAAGAGAAGTGGAGATACTGGCCTGAATGATCCAGATTTAATAATAATTATAAAATTGTTATACAGATTTGACTCCCAAGACTTATTTTCTCTTTGGCATCGGATCCAAACGCGCCAGTTTTCTCCGTTCGATTTCAAAAGAAACTAAGTAAATTACCAACAGAATTATCGCCGCAATCAGTCCAATCCAGCTAAAAATAGTCAAGTTAATTTTGCCGATACCAACTACAGGGTTTTTAAGACACCAAATAATGATATTAGCAATAATAATTGCAAGTCTTACTTCGGTAGGACCTAATCCAGCAAAGGAAATTTTAAAAACCCCACGCGCCATTGAGACGAGATAAACTAATATGGACATAGAATAATAGGCGATAAGAACCAAAAGCGAAATTCTTAAGTCCATTAAGGGGGATACACCCATTCCCACACAGATTAAGAACATGGCGATTGTATCGCAATTGTGGTCAACAAAAAGACCATAGCGTTCGCGTTCAATATGACGGACTCTGGCAAGGGTTCCATCCAGACTATCGCCTGCCCAGTGCACTATAAGGGCAAAATTGACCAGCCAAAGCCAATCCAGGCTAAAACGCGCTAACCAGTAGGATATGAAAATAACCACGGCAGAAATGATGGCTACAAGCGAAAGATGGTCAGGAAGCACCCATGAGGGTAAATGTTTTGCCATCCAGTGTAGTGCCGGGCGTTCAAGAGACCCAAGCATAATCTTGTTGATACGGGTCTTAGGAAGGGGAACTTTATTATCTTGATTTTTCATCGGATTTATTTTTCCCTTACCTAAAAATTAATACCACAGACATCATTTGATGTCAACGAAACGTCTGCCATCTCCTAACATAGCAAAATATTGACTGGCTAACAAATAATTTATATGATATCGAGGAGGAGAAAAAAGATGACAATAGACCCCCAGCTTCTTGCAATCCTTGCCTGCCCAAAATGCAAGGAAGAAGTCAAGCTTACATCCGACGAGAAAGGTCTTAAGTGTGTAAAATGCTCTCGTGTGTACCCTATAAAAGACGACATCCCGGTCATGCTAATCGACGAGGCAACCATTGAACCAGACAGGGCAACTAAAGATTGATCCGTCCTCAATAAAAAGAGTTCTTCTTATACGGCTGAGACGAATCGGAGACGTCGTCATGACAACCCCTGCAGTCTCTGTACTAAAAGAAAGCTTTCCCCAGGCTGCTATTTCATACATCATAGAAGAGCCTTACAAGGAACTCGTCGAGGGAAATCCGGCTCTATCCAAAGTCATCATATTACCAAAGAATTTAAGCACAAAAGAATTCATAAAACATATCCGTAAGGTCCGACAAGAAAAGTATGATGTGGCTATCGATTTTCACGGAGGGCCAACAGCATCTCTTATTGCTTTATTTTCCAAAGCAAAGTTAAAAATCGGATACAGGATAAAATACAAGAATTTTATATATGACATCAAGCTCCCCCGTGAACCAAAAAAAGGCACTTTTCACAGCGTTGAAAACCACATCAACCTTGTCAAAGCCCTGGGGATTACCACCACATATTCTGCACCGTTATTCCTCCCAAAAACTCAAGAAGCAGAAATGAAAAGAGTAAAAACATTCTTATCTAAAAACAATCTCAATAACTCCAGAGTCATAATACTGCACATCAGCGCCGGAAATAAATTTCGCGACTGGGGAACAGATAATATAACCAAATTAGTTCATCTCTTGTCTGAATTTCCAAATGTAAAAATTGTCCTGGTAGGTGCCTGTGAAGATAAAAGTGCTGAAGAAAAAATATTGAAAAAAAGCACTGTGCCTCTTTTCTCTCTTGTCGACAGGATTAATCTAAGAGAATTAAAAGAGCTCATATCCCGTTCATCCCTGTTTGTAGGCCCTGACTCCGGCCCTATGCACATTGCCGCATCTACTTCTACTCCTATAGTGGCTTATTTTGGACCTACTCTCCCTGCCAATTTCGCCCCATGGCAGGCAAATGCATTTATAATTGAAAAGGAGTTTGAATGCCGCCCCTGCAAACAAAGACACTGTATTTACGGAGATTTCAGGTGCCTAAGAAACATCACTCCTGAAGAAGTTTATCGAGCCTGCCTTACTTTTCTGCAATAAGTTAAATTGGAATACAAGTTGAATCCATCCTGATTATTTGCTATTTGAACTTTTTGACCTTCTATTATATTATCCTATTATTCATAATGAGCATAAAAAGCCATCAAATAAAAATTTTAGCCGTTCTCCCGGTAACCCTTATATTCTATCTGCTTTTTTCGATGATATCCATAAGCATAAGTCAGGTTCTCCTTTCCATCTCTCTTCTTTGCTGGCTTATTCTGCTCCTAACTAAAAAACAAAAATTTCTTGTGCCCCCTTTCTTCTGGGCCATGGCCGTTTACTGCATCCTTTCACTTATTTCTTCCTTTTTATCGGTTAATCCTGAGGTCAGTTTAAAAGACTGCAGGGAGCTCCTCCTTTTCCTTATAATCCCAATGGTCTATACTGGATTTAGCAGGGAAAAAGAGATTAAAAATGCCAGCCTGGCTCTTCTGGCTTCAGGATATATTTCTATTCTCTGTTCTATTTTCTATTTCATTTTTAAGGCCTCGCCGGGAGAAAGAGTGGCAGGATTTATGGGACATTACATGACACAGGCCGGCCTTCTGCTTCTCTTCAGCACCATGGCTTTGAGCATGTTTCTGTTTTACCGCAACAGGGTAAGGTTCCTCTGGGGATTGGGATTTCTCCTTTCTACTATCGCACTAATATTTACTCTAACAAGATGTGCCTGGATTGGAATCATTGTCGCTTCACTCGTGCTCCTTTTTCTTTACAAACCTAAAGCTTTAATCATCATTCCCCTCGCTGTGGGACTAATTTTTCTTCTAAGCCCCAAGAATGTAAAAAAGAGAGCTCTCAGCACCTTCAGCTTTAATGGTTACTCCAACACGCAGAGAATCGAATATTTACATGCCGGAATTAAAATAATAAAGGATTTCCCTCTCTTTGGTACAGGCCCCGACACAGTGGACATGGTATTCCAAAATCCTAAATACGGCCTTTCCGAAGAGGCGAAGAGAAATGTTCATCTTCACAACAACTTCACACAAATCGCAGCAGAAAGGGGGATTCCAACACTGCTTGCCTGGCTTGTATTCATGATCTGGATATTTATTTCACTTATCAAGCTTATCAAAACCAAAGATTCCTCTGTCTTCCCCTTTGCCGCGGCTTCTCTGGCCGCACTCTTAGCACTCATAACAGCAGGCATATTTGAATACAATTTCGGAGACTCAGAAATTACTTCGCTTTTTCTCTATATGATGGCTGTTCCTTTCACTCTGGAACGTATCCTTAAAGATAAAACTCAGATTAATGAAGAGAAATAAAAAGGCACCTCGTTCAAAAGCACAACGTTTAGTTCTATCATTCCTGTACATCCTGCTGGGTATATTTCTGATTTATTCCCTGTGGCTGAGCCTTAACCTCTTCAGGTTTAAAACATACAAACCATCCTCTCAAGATGTATCTCTCCGGGAAGTAGAAGGGGCTTATCATATGCACTCTACCTTTTCAGACGGGAGAAAAAATATCGAAGAAATCGCAGCACTTGCCTCATCAGCCTCACTCGATTTCATTATTCTTACGGACCATGGAGAACCAAATTTCGAGGCACTTGCCTGCCAGGGCTGGAAAAAAGGAGTACTTGTGCTTTCCGGATCCGAGCTTTCTATAAGCAGAGGCCATCTTGTTGCACTGGATTTCAAGACTCCTTCGCATTCTTTTTCTCAAAATGCAGAGGAATCTGTTTATCAAATAAAAGCTTTACATGGATTTACCATAATAGCTCATCCTTACTCAAAAGTTAGCTGGTCGTGGGGCAAGTTTATCGACTATTCAGGAATTGAAATAATAAATGCAGACAGTATGCTGAAAAAGGACTTTATCCGTTCCCTGCCTCATATGCCAGCCTTATTCATAAAACCCCAATATGCTCTTCTAAAAATACTGGTCCGACCGGAAAAAAATATAAAAAAATGGGATGCGCTCAACAAGCTGCATCCGATTTACGGCTATTTTAGCGTGGATGCTCATCTTCTTTACAGACCTCTGTTCTTCCTACTCAGGCTTCATCTCCCTCTCAAAAAACCTCTTTCAGCGGACTTTGAAACTGCCAAACGCCAGATTTATGACCTTTTGAAACACGGAAATTTTTATAATGCTGTGGACTCTGCTGCTCAAGCAGATGGATTTCGGTTTTGGGCTGAAAAAGGCAAAAAAAAGATCCCAATGGGAGGAATAACTTCGCTTGATTCCGTCACCACTCTCTATATTAAAACTCCATTTCCTTTTGCTAAGGAAGCTTTTCTTATTCACAACGGAAATACAATTCATCATTCGCGGGAAGAAATGCTGTCATATAAGCCGACACAGCCAGGCGTTTACAGGGTCGAAGTCTACCTCAAGGAAAGAACACCACTGAATAAAAAAGTCCCGTGGATTGTTTCCAATCCTATTTTTCTAACGGAGGAAAAACAATGAAAGGAGTCGACCTTAAAAAGATAAAAGCTATTACCGACAATTTTAACGATAAAAGAGTTCTTGTCCTGGGAGACCTTATGCTTGACAAATACTTATGGGGTCATGTCGTTCGCATCTCTCCCGAAGCTCCCGTGCCTGTTGTTGAGGTAAAAAAAGAGACATACTGCCTTGGAGGTGCAGGCAATGTAAGCCGCAACCTGGAAAGCCTCGGAGCCCTTTCTATTCTTGTAGGAGTAGTTGGAAAAGATCAGGATGGAGAATGGGTTAGAAACGCAACTTCCAATAATCATGGCATATTTACCGACTCTACCAGGCCCACTACTGTAAAAACACGAATCATTGCTCACCAGCAACAAGTTGTCAGAGTAGACCAGGAAAAAAAGAATCCAATCTCTTCCCAAATTGAAAAACAAATATTTAACTTCATCCAGCAAGAAAAATACGATGGAATTCTTATCTCAGACTACAATAAAGGAATTCTTTCAAAATCCCTCATGGACAAAATCCTGCCTTACGCCCGGAAAAAAGAAATTCCTGTCTTTGTAGACCCAAAAGTCGAAAATTTCTTCTCCTTTTCACCTGTAACACTCATCAATCCCAATCACATTGAAGCAGAAAAAATTGTCCATCATCCATGCATTACTGATACTCAGGTTGAAAAGGCAGGTCAGAAAATACTCTCCCAAATTGAAGCAAAATATCTCATACTCAAAAGGGGCGAACTTGGGCTGAGTGTATTTGAAAGGGGAAAAATGCCCCTCCACATTCCGACGATAGCCAGGCAAGTCTATGACATCACTGGAGCAGGAGATACAGTGATTGCTTCTGCTTGCCTTGCGCTTCTCTCAGGTGCTTCGATTCTGGAAGCCGCAGTAATTGCCAATACTGCTGCTGGCATCGCAGTAGGAAAAATCGGGACAGCCACAGTTACAACCGGAGAACTCATCGAAGCTTTATCTTCCCAGAAGTAGAATTTGAAAATATTCTCAATCCTGAACTCTAGAGAATCTTACGACTACCTCAAGTGCTGCCCTCTCGTTTTCTCCAGTATTCAAGCAAATCCTTTAGGGTCTGTTCCAGCGGTATCTTCGGCTCCCAGGATGTTTCTCTTCTTATTTTCCGATTGTTACCAATTAGAAATGGAATATCTGTCTTCCTCAACTTTCGCGAATCAACCTTAACCTTAACACTCTCAGAAGATAAAGAACAAAGAAATGCAAGTATTTTCCTAAGAGCGACAGCTTTTCCTGAACATATGTTATATATCTGCCCTTTTTTTCCTCTTTCCATAAGAGAAACATATGCTCTGACCACATCCCTTACATCTGTATAATCTCTTTGAATATCGATGTTCCCTACTCTTATCACAGGCTCAGATAATCCTTTTTCAATCCGCGCAATCTGACATGCCCAATCAGCGCATGCAAAATCAGGCCCCTGGCCAGGACCTGTATGGGGAAAAGACCTAGCTATTAAGACATCAAGCTTTTCAATTTCTTCATAGAACTTGCTCAATATTTCTCCGCCAATCTTCGTTAATGCATAAGGATTTACAGCCCGGGTGTCATCTTCCTCTTTCAAAACTCTTTCCCCCGGTGATATAATCCCGTAAACGTCAGAAGAGCTGACAAAAAGGACTCTTGCTTTCTGAGCATGTTTTCTTACAGCTTCGAACAGGTTAAGAGTTCCCATGATGTTTGTCTCGAGAGTTTCTCTGCGCTCCTCCCAGGAATGCTTAACGTTAGATATGGCCGCAAGATGAAAGACCCAGTCAGGCTGGACTTTTCTTATGACCTCAAAGATGTCTTCTTCGGCTCTTATATCCAGGTGAAAAATCTCCCCTCCTCCAAGTCCTTCAAAAACTTCCGGTTTCTCGGGAAAAGAACTGCCATAAATAGTGTACTGAGGGGAATTCAGCCGGCAGATAAGATGGCGTCCCACAAACCCTGTAGCCCCGCTGATAAAAACTTTTAAACTCAAACCCTTTCCCTCCAGTAGTCAAGCAAATCTTGAAGTGACTTCTGAAAAGGAATCTTCGGCTTCCATCCTGTAATCTTTCTAAATTTCGTGCTGTCAGATAAAAGGATAGGTACATCAGAAGGCCTTAATCTCTCAGGGTCGACCTCTATCTTAAACTCGGCAGTGCTTAAAGAAATAAGAATATCCAGGATTTCTTTCGCTGTATAAGTCTTTCCTGAACCGATATTGTAAACGTCACCTTCCTTTCCTTTCTCGAGAGACAGCCAGTAAGCCCGTACTATATCCCTGACGTCTGTAAAATCCCTTTTTGCTTCCAGGTTGCCTACATAAAGAACCGGATCCTTCTTGCCGTGTTCGATCTCAGCAATCTGCTTTGCAAAATTGGAGCAGATAAAAACCTCGCCTCTTCGAGGGCCTGTATGGTTAAATCCCCGTGTCCTCACCACTCTCAATCCATAACTCTTAAAATACTGGTATCCCAACAAGTCCTGTGCAACTTTGCTTACAGCATAAGGACTCAGAGGCCGTAATGGGTTCGTTTCCTTCATTGGAACCTCATCCGAGTTGACTAATCCATACTCTTCGCTTGAACCAGCAATCTGAATCTTGGGCGAAAAGTCAAGGCTGAGGACTGCCTCGAAAAGATTGATCTGGCCAACCGCATTAATAGAAAACGTCTCAGCCGGCAATCTCCAGGAGGAGGGAACAAAGCTCTGAGCCGCAAGATGAAAAATGAGGTCAGGTTTAATTTCGGCCAGACACTTTTTTAAAGAAACAAAGTCTTTCAAATCTGCCTCAGAAAGCGTTATCCTGTCCTTAATATGGAGTATGTTTTCCATGCGGCTTCTCCAGCGCACTGCTCCGAAAACTTTGACATCAGGATGATTTTCAAGAATGTAATCAGCAAGATGGCTTCCTGCAAATCCTGTAATCCCAGTGATTAATACTTTCATTTATCCTCCTTGAAAAATGGGGATTACTCCCGGTTCTTCAGAATCCCAAGCCTCCAAGAAAATCTGTTGTCTTTCCAATGTTTCCTAAGCCTATAGAGATTCTGAAGTACGTCTCTGGTTTTTCACGAAAATAAAATACTCTAACATCTGCGGTAAAATCAAGGCATTGATAATGGTAAATCAGAGAAAAAGCAGAATAAAGAAGCTTTTTCTCCTTAATATTAAAATCCACTTCAGCCACAGCTTCCATGGAAAGCCGGGGGATATTTGCACCGCTAAAACAGCTTATCTGATGACGGTCATACAGTATATTCTTGTAATAAGGGTTGATACTTTTGTACCAATTTACCCTTAGAAATACCGGATCCTCTGGCACTCCAAAGTTGGCTCCCATTCGAATGCTCGAAAGAGTCTTATAATAGGGGTTGAAGCCAGCAGAGACATCAATGCTGTATTTTTGCTTGGGGTAAAATCTCAAATAACTGCTTATATCTGTAAACCGCGGTATTTCATCGTCAACCAGGAAGGGCTGTAAAGGGCTTTCCTCTGGCAGCAGATAATACGTCTGTGATATCCCAAGAGTAAAAATCTCCTTTGTCATCTTAGCCTGCTTGAGTAAAAAACGGTTTGTTATGCCGTAAGTGACTTTGTGATATCGAAAATAGTAGCCGCTTGCAGTAATAATCCTGTCAGATAATGCATTCGGAGTCTCGTAGCGGTACACCACAGATGGCTCAATAATATGTTTCAGCTTTGGCGTTTTATCGGCTCCGAAGAAAATCCTATAAAAGACCGGCCCAATAAATTCAAAATTGACAGCATGCTTGTGGCTTAAAACCGGATCATCTACTATTGTTTTAGTATTAGGTGCATAACTCTTAAAATAATAATTAATATTGGAAGAAATCGAAGAATTCAGTGTAAACCAGGGAACTGCTGTAAAAGGGATTGTGAATGCAGGATTAAATGCACAATCCTGCGAACTTCTCTGGGTGTTATTTTCATAATCAGACTCCCATCCATATTCCCACCGCGTAAAAGACGAAGAAAAAGAAAAATACAAGGGGGAAAGGATCTTTATTTTGGAAGAACTAAACCCTATCTGCGGCAGATAATGTCTGATTATTGAGTTATTCGTCTTCATGAAAAAAGTCTCAAACCTTGAAGCCCTGGCATTCAGATTAAAATAAGACCAGGACCTGGATAGATATACTTGGGAACTCCTATTTGAAACGATGGCCCGCACGAAGTTGTTGTCGAACTGTCTTAAAAAATCAAAAGAACTTTGATAGTCAACATTTGCCACAAGCTTAAAGTTGAGAGGAAGAGGTTGGTTATGACTGAAGCGAAAGATATAAGCATTAGGCTGTTCTTCCTGATCGAGAGTGTTTTTAAAATTGAAATAATACAGGTTCAACTGGCCGCCTGTTCCCTCAGAAAATAGATAACGGTATTCGAGTCCTCCTCCCAAACCTTTTTCCGAGTAATAATTTAAATTTAAGGTAGCATCCATGTTTCTTCTTATCGCCCAGTAGAAGCTCTGCGAATAAGTAAGTCCCTTTATACCCGAATATCCCAATTGAGGCATCAAAAAACCGGTTGCCCTTTCCTCATTGAGAGGATATCTTATATAAGGAAAATAAAAAACCGGAACTTTCTTTATAAATAATACAGAACTCCACATTGCCACGTAATCATTTTTCCTGAAATCTGCCTTAGAACAGGAAAATTTCCATCGCGGGACAGGCTGAGTGCAAGATGTTATCCATGCTTTCTGAAAATGATAGACACTTTCACTTTTCCTTTCGAGAGATTCTGCTTCGTAAAATATGGTGGGCTGTATCATACCATGGACTTTTTTAATTTCTCCTATTGAAGAATCTAAATTAAAGCTGGCCTTTTCACCACTAATGTTCTCATTGGGCAATTGAATCACTACATTGCCTTCAGCCGTTACATCTTTAGTTTCTGTATTCAATTTAACGCTGTCGGCAAATAATTTAACGCTCTTGTAATGAATCTCAACATTGCCTGTCGCAATAATCCACTCTTTAAGCCTCTCTTTATAATGTGCTATTAATTTAATTTCTCCAGAAATAGAATCCTCCTGGCTAAACGAAAAATTTCCCCAGATCAAAATACAAATTAACACACAAACTGGAGTTATTTTTCTTTTCATCACGAGGCCTTTTCCAGCATTTTCCAATTATATCTCATTTTAAACGGCCAAAGGAAGCACCGCAATTTCATATTAAAAAAATCTACCATAAGCCTGTTGGAGAATCAACACAGGAATTCTGAATTCTGGGGACATCATACCTAATTGCCCAAATCAAGAGAAGGCGAGGAGTTAAGTATAGTGTCCCCGTAATGTTGACCCCATATTACATATTAATTCCATATTGATGACAGTAAGGAGGCAATAGTTTCTAATCCCTGCTTGTCCGTCTGGTCAAAATCACCCGGCTTCTCACTGTCCACATCAAGGAGTGCTCTTAAAGCCCCATTTTTATCAAATACAGGGACAACGATTTCAGATTTAGATCGGCTGTCACAGGCCACATGCCCTGGGAACTGACCTACATCCGGTACAATGATTGTGCTTTTCTTTGAGGCGGCAGCAGCACAGACCCCTTTATCCAGCCCCAACTTTGCACAGGCCGGTGGCCCCTGAAAAGGACCTAATACAAGACAGTCTTCAAGGAAAAAATAGAAACCAACCCAGAAAAAGTTAGGGCACCTCTCTTTAAGAATTGCTGCTGTATTAGCGAGTGTGGACACAGTATCCACATGGTGTTTAACCTTGGAACGCACCTGGCTCGCTGCCCATTTATACCTATCTTCCTTACGGCTCATAAAATACTTATACTTAATACAAGATTCAAATTCAAGACAAAAAAATCCTGCTGGGGACATCATACTTAATTGCCCACATCAAGAGAAGTCGAGGAGTTAAGTATAGTGTCCCCGGAATGTTGCTTGTTATGTTACATCCTTAAACAATTTGATTTATACTCAATTGAATGTTTAAATATTGCAGGAGACAATATGGAAAAAAAGTCTAATATTGAATGGAAAATTACCTTGTTTTTACCCCAACTCACAAACGAAAAAAACGAAAATGAGCTTGCACGATTGAAAACATCATGGAAATAGAATATTCGATTCAGACTATAAGGGAATTAACAGAGACTTTCCAGGAACAGAAAATCCTGCGCCCCATGCGCATCCAGCGATATGAACCAGGGACACAGCTCTCTTATGAAGTCAAAGGCATCATTCCCGCAAACACAGGACATTTAAAATTAGAAGTAGAAAAATTTATAGGCGGGGGCTATGCAGGCCAGGTTTACAAGGCAAAAATCCTGAGTATTGAATCTGCTGACGGCCAGCTTGAAGGCATTCATCCGGGCCATACCTATGCTATGAAAATTCTCATTCCTCCGACTGGGTTCTCAAAATTATACCGAAACGTGATTTATGCCCTTGGCTTTCAGGGCCCATTTTCCCTCCAGGTCAACCCTGACGCTGCCCGTGCAGGTGCTCTTTGGCAGAAACTTATCCGGCAGGGAGCGAAAACATACTTTGGTTCAGAAAAGGTTGTAGTCAATATTCTGGCAACATTCATTGACCCTGTTCTCGGGAGCTGTGGAGAAATCAGCGAGTGGATCGACGGCCGCGTGTGGCATCTCGAGGTAGACGACAACCTGGATGCCAGGCGGAAATGGAAAGCAGGAGATTCCGGGGAAGGGGCTGGTTCCCCAGAGTACCGCTCAAAACGGATTTTTATGGCCCATCTTGTTGATTTGTTACATGAAATGGGCGCTGTAGAACTGGCCCGCCAGTATGAATGGTGGACACTCAAAAGCCAGCCTAATGTACTTAAGCAAACTGAGAGCGATCCTGCTCCTGAAGCTGAGCTAGTGGCAGTGGATTTCCGTGCCGGCCTTGCCATTCTTCCTTTTCTTCCTATGTGCCCTGCTGACTTTAAACTCATCTTCAAAGGCATCGGCCGGGGCAGTTTAGTTCAGTTTGACCGCGGAAGCATAGACAAACTGCAGAATTTTGTGAATAACAATCCAGAAACTTTTACAGGAATGCAAGATGCCATGGAGGAGCTTAAAGAGGCAGACAAGTCTTACCGCAGCTCACTACCCGATATCACACATCATCATTTTAAACTGATCTACAGCAGGAAACTGTGGGCATCCATCATGGACAGCAGTATAAAAAGCTGGAAGATCCGGAACATAATCGATAAAAAAACCTTAAACAGATTAGTTCATAATAAGTTTCTCACCCTGATCTTCTACTTCCTCGGTCTTATTCCAATTCTTGGATATTTTGTGCGCAGGCTGTGGGGGAAAGAAAATTACAGACATCACTTAGCACGCTTGTTTACCAGCCTCGACTATTTCCGGCGCGCCGGAAGAAGCCGCATTGCTGAGATTCTAATCCGCTGGCACAGGACAGGACGTGTCGATGCCAAACGGGCAAAAAAGCTGGCCGGACATCCTGCGAGATTTCTTGGACACCTGCCGCTTTCAATATTACCTGCAAAGATGCACCGATTTTTTTCAGACCGCCGCTTTGCATTACAGTCACTTGATTACATATTTGCAAGACCTTTACGGCTCTATTTCAAAGCCCATGCCCGAGAACGATGGCTGCGTGAATTGGTCTCTACAGGACATAAAAACGGAATCCTGAGCACTGAAGAGGCAGCAAGAATCAATTCCCAGATAAAGGAACCTTTTATCCAGAAATACCTTAAAAGCTTAGCTGTTCATATCTGCACAGTACCTATAACACAAATAGTCTCAATTATCGTTGCCTTTACTTATGTAAAGCTGCACCCGGAACTCTCGTGGCAGGCAGCTTCTGTACACGCAGGCATTATTCTGGGTCTTTTTCAAGTTATTCCGATATCGCCCGGCTCTCTTGTTCGAGGTTTTTATGTGTCTTTTCTTGTTTTACACGAACGCAATTTCAAAGATTACAACATCGCATTTTATTTAAGTTTCCTCAAATATATCGGTTATCTTGCTTTTCCGATACAGATGGCATACCGCTATCCAGACCTCGCCCGATTCATGGCTGGACATTGGGCAACCGGAGCCGCACATATCGTGCCTGTCTTTGGGGAGAGAGGGGCTCTTCTGGAACATACCTTCTTTGACTTATTCTACAATTATCCCCTGACTATAGGCCGGCGCATCCGCCAGCGCAGCAAGCTTCGATCCGGCCTAAAACCTAGAACCTGGCACTTACCTCTCTGTGTGCTTACAGGAACTGCATTTCTAGCTTTAACCGAAGTAGTATACCTTCAATGTACAGGTCATCTACCCAAATTCGGCAATATCTGGTGGATTGCTCTCTGGTTCCCTATTTTCACGGCTGCTGGGACTTCTGTATGGGCAGGAGGTGCTGCCTTCTCAAAACGAATGACAATGGGGGCAATCAGCGGAGCCCTAACAGGTCTCTTTCATGCCGTAGTAAGCACAGTGCTGTTGATTGTATTCACAGGAGAAGGTGAGCTGCTTACAGCCCTTCTGGGCAATACTGCAGTCACAGCTCTATGGAGAGTCTTTTTATTCACATTTGCTGCCTTGATCGGGACGTTCATAACTGAAACAAGGCGCCTGAAGACAACGCAGTAAACCACTCCTGAATAATTAGCCCTGATCGGCTTATCACAATAATCAGGACTTAGATAGAACATCTGAGAGTGGATGAATTTGAGGAGATGGCGTTAAAAAATCTGAGTGGAGCACAGCCATACTCTCAAATTCATCTTTTCCTCTTCTTCTTATCTGTCAGATTTCTTCAATCCGAGATCCTTGAGCTGCTTTGGATCAACCTCTGAAGGAGAATTTGTGAGCAGACACAACGAGCTCGTTGTCTTGGGAAAAGGAATGACGTCGCGGATAGAATCCTGGCCTGCAAGTAACATGACAATACGATCCACTCCAAGAGCAATTCCACCGTGAGGAGGTGTCCCATAAGAAAGAGCTTCCAGGAAAAACCCGAATTTTTCCTGGATCTCCCTTTCATCTAGGCCGAGAGTCCTGAACACCTTTTCTTGAAGGTCAAAGTTATGAATGCGGATCGATCCCCCTCCTATTTCTATCCCATTAAGAATAAGGTCATATGATTTCGCTCTCACACGAAGAGGTTCTTTCTCCAAGAACTCCGTATCCTCCTCCCAAGGAGAAGTGAAAGGATGATGCATTGAGACAAGACGATTTTCATCTTCGCTCCATTCAAAAAGCGGGAAGTCTGTCACCCATGCGAACTTAAATAATTCTGGTTCTTTGTACTGCTCAGAAATAAGAGACCGGCGGATTTCCCCCAATATCTTTAATACGATCTTTTTCTTATCAGCAATCAGCAAAACTAAATCTTCCTTTCCCACATTCATTTTTTGCCAGATCAAATCGATATCTTTTTCTGCCATTCTCAAGGAAGACTTAAACCCTTCTGGCTTTTTTATCCAGATAATACCTTTTCCTCCACGGACTTTTGCATTCTGATTGAGCTTTTCAAGCCGGCTTCTGGAAAAACTTCCTCCTTTTTCCACGGCTATTCCCATTAATACACCGCCTGCAGAGAGCGAGCTTTTTATAACATCTGAATCGACTCTGGCAGCAATTTCCGTTAAGTCCTCTATCTTCATCCCAGAACGCAGATCAGGCTTGTCAGTCCCGTATGCTTCCATACTCTCTTTATAGGTGAGTCTGGCAAATGGCACATCAACCTTTATACCGATAATTTTAAAAACCGAAGCCATCATGGCTTCTACTATTTGAAAAATCTCTTCCCTGTCTATGAAACTCATTTCCAGGTCGATCTGAGTAAACTCGGGCTGGCGGTCTGCTCTTAAATCTTCATCCCGGAAACAGCGCACAATTTGGAAATAACGGTCAAGCCCCGAAATCATAAGGATCTGCTTAAAAATCTGGGGAGATTGAGGCAAAGCAAAAAACTTCCCCTTATACACCCGGCTAGGCACAAGGTAATCCCTGGCTCCTTCTGGAGTCGATTTAGTAAGAAATGGAGTCTCAACCTCGTAAAAACCTTCGCTGCTCAGGAAATTGCGGATGCAGAGTACTGCCTGATGCCTCAGCTTTATACTGCGCTGCATGGAGGGTCTTCTCAAATCCAGGTATCTGTACTTAAAACGGAGCTCTTCAGTCGCATTAGGAGGGTCAGAAATCACAAAAGGAGGGACTCTAGACACGCTCAGAACTTTAAGCTCTTTTGCCTCAACTTCTATCTCTCCTGTTGGAAGATTGGGATTTATGGAACACTCCTCCCGCTTCCTCACAACTCCCTTTATTCCAATCACATATTCCATCCTGATTGTCTTTGCTTTCTCCAAAAGCCCTGTGTTCTCAGAAGTCACAACAATCTGGGCCAACCCCTCTCTGTCCCTAAGGTCAAGAAAAACTAAATTCCCTATGTCTCTCTGTCTGTTGACCCAACCGAGAAGGGTCACTTCCCTGCCGGCATCTTTCCTCCGCAGAGCACCACAATAGCCTGTTCGCCTCCAATCTGACAATGTGTCGCACCCCATTTGTTCTATCCTTTTACTAAGCTAAAAGAATGCTAGGCATTTCTTCCTTAGTAATCTCTTCCTGTAAGCCAGTAGCCATATTTTTAAGCTGATAACGGCCTTTTTTCACTTCTTCCTCTCCCACAATCAAGACCCATTTTGCTCCCAGCTTATTGGCACGGCTTATTTGATTCTTAAGGCTCCGCTCTTTGTACTCAATAAGGCATTCTATCCCTTCCTGCCTCAAGAATCTGGCTAATTCCATTCCCGCTTTTTTTGCCCTATCACCCATGTGGGCTAAATAAAGGAAATCCTCCTTCTTTTCTTCGAAAGGGACAACCGAAATAAATCTTTCCAGTCCCATGGCAAAACCGATGCCACAGATTTCCGGACCCCCAAATGCTTTCATCATATCATCATATCTGCCTCCGCCAAGAACAGCATCCTGGGCCCCTAATTTCGATGAAACAAATTCAAATGCAGTTTTTGTGTAATAATCCAGCCCGCGAACCAGGCGGGGCTCTACAGTATATTTTATTCCGTAAAGATCCAGGCAGGAACAAAACCTTCTGAAATGTTCCTCACACTCCGGACAGAGATAATCAATGATATTAGGAAAGCCGCGTGAAATTTCATTACAGAGTTCAACTTTGCAGTCAAAAATTCTTAAAGGATTTGTTACAACTTTCCTCTGACAGTCCGCACAAAGCTGGCCTATGTATTCACCAGCCTTCCGTCTTAATTCTTCAAGATAGGGGGGCCGGCAGTTCCTGCAGCCAACGGAATTTACCAGGATTTCCACGTCAACAACATTTAACTCTTTAAAGAGACGAACTGCCATCTCTACTATTTCAGCATCAATAGCCGGATCCTTCTCACCGAAAACTTCAATGTCTATCTGATGAAACTGGCGGTAACGCCCTTTTTGAGGTTTATCATACCGGAACATAGGGCCCATGAAATAAAATCTCTGTGGTTGAGGTTGAAGATACAACCTGTTTTCAATGATGGCACGCACTACCGAAGGGGTATACTCCGGCCGCAGCGTTAGAGAACGTCCCCCTTTATCTTTGAAAGTATACATTTCCTTGATAACAATATCTGTTGTCTGCCCAGTACCTTTCTCGAAAAGTTCTGTAGCTTCAAATATGGGTGTCCGTATTTCCCGATAGCCATAGAGTTCAAAAATTCTCTTGGCAACTGATTCCACTCTTTGCCATTTCCTCGCTTCTTGAGGAAGGATGTCTTTCGTACCCTTTATGGCTGAAATTTTCTTATTCTTTGTCTTTGGTGTCATTTCTCGACGAAAATTCCTATCTTCCTGTATTTTTGGTATCTATCTTCCAGCATGTTTTCTATTGACTTCTGCTTTATTTTTTTCATAGACATGTTTATCTGTTCATCTACATTCTTGAATACCTGTTTATAATCTATATGTGCACCTCCCGGAGGTTCCGGGATAATCTTGTCAACAATTCCCAGCTCCAGCAAATCTTTGGCCAAAAACTTCAAGTTTTCTGCAGCCTGATTAACAGCACTCTGGTCTTTCCAGAGGATTGCCGCACATCCTTCAGGAGAAATAACAGAGTAAAATGAATACTCCAAAATCAAAAGTACATCGCCTACACCGATACCCAAAGCCCCACCGCTTCCTCCTTCCCCAATAACTACATTAACCACAGGAACCCTAAGCTTTGAAATCTCCTTTAAATTATATGCAATCGCCTCAGCCTGGCCTTTTTCCTCAGCATGGATTCCAGGATAAGCCCCTGGTGTATCGATCAGTGTAACAACAGGAAACCCGAATTTTTCAGCAAGTCTCATAATCCTCAGTGCTTTACGATAGCCTTCAGGATTAGGCTGGCCAAAATTTCTGGCAATTCTTAATCGGGTTGTCCTGCCCTTTTGATGGCCGATGAAAGCTGCTGTCTGGCCTTTATAACAGCCAAAGCCTGCTATTATCGCAGGGTCGTCTCCAGAACGGCGGTCCCCGTGGAATTCCATAAAATCTTCAGTCAGATATTCTATATAATCCAGTGTATACGGTCTTTTAGGATGCCGTGCAATCTGGACAATGTTGAACGGTGTCAGCTGCGGTTTGATCTCAGCCCACTGCTGTTCGATTTTCTTTCTTAACAGTTTAACCTTTTCTCCCCATCCAGCTTCCTCTTTTTCTTCGAGATCGTCTATCTTCTCCTTTAAAAGGATAATGTTTTTTTCTAACTGATAAAAATCTTTTCTTGCAGCCATTGTTTTTCTTAACAAATTATCGATTTTACTCGTCTATTCTATAGATTTGCCTGAATCAATGTCAAGATAAGTATTCCATCCTTTTTTAGCATTAAGATACTGCAGTTAAGATGCATTCCGGTTAGATTTTTCGTGCCTGGACATATCTTTTGCAATAGAAAAAATCCACTGTAAGTTATAAAAGTCAACCGATTTGTACTTATTTATAACCTGAAGTTAAATATAGTGTTTTGATTTGATCTAAAACTTTGTCCCGATTTGGAAACCTCTTTCTACGGCTGCCTTGACAATTTACTTGTCCAGGGCAATATCTTGTCTATAATCGATTTCAATCCTCGCATTTTTCTTGTTTGTCAACAAATCTACAACTTTGAGAAATGTTTTATTTTTTCTCTTCCACATCCGGTTTAATTTTCGTGCATAGTGAGCAATGGCCAGGTCAAACCATCTTAACTTAAAAAACTTTTTTACCGTCTCTCTCCAGGAATAAAATTTTTTGTGGCTGAAAATTTGAGCCCACTGCAAACGAAAAAGGGAAAGGCGTGAAGGCCAAAAAACAACATGATGGGCATCATATAATGCCCAATCATTAAATAAAATTCTGTTTTCAGCTTTCATCCTGTTATAAAATTCAGACCCTGGCAAAGGTGTTAAAATAAGGAATTGTGTGGATGTTAATTTCATTCTTATGGAAAATCTCACTGTCTTTTTAATTGTTTTCCAATCATCTTCGTCAAAACCGTATACAAACATTCCATGAATATGGATCCGATGGCGCCTGATTACCTTTATCGCCTGAGTTATTTCCTCGACTGTCTGTTTTTTCTTCATCTCTTTTAAACTTTGAGGGTTTACCGATTCAAATCCAATATACAGGGTATGGCAGCCTGCCTTTTTCATGAGCCTGATTACTTCTTCATCTCTGGCTGCATCTACCCTCACTTGAGTCGACCACTTGAATTCAAATTTTTCTTGTATCATAGCCTTCAACAATTCTTTTGTGTGCTTGGGGTTAGCCGCAAAATTATCATCGTAAAAAAATATAATATTTTTCTTATCATTGTACTGGCGTAGTTCTTCGATAACACTTTGTACCGAACGAAACCTGTATTTCCTCCCGAACATCCCAGTCACAGAACAGAAAGAACAGTTATACGGACAGCCCCTGGAAGTCTGGATTGGAATAGTCCTGTAGCCGGCAACATTTTCATCTGCTTCTTTAAACTTCGAAAAATCAGGGAATGGAATTTGATCTAAATCATCCAGAAATGGTTCGAGAGGATTATGTACAACCTCCCCATTTTTCTTGTAAGATAAACTTTTGACAGAAGAATAGTCATCGGTCCCTTTCTCCCATGCATCAATAAACGCCATGAGAGGTTTTTCTCCCTCTCCACGCACAACATAGTCAGCATGCTCAAGTGCCTCCTCGGTCAAAAATGTGACATGAGGGCCTCCCATGATAACCGGAATTCCCATCTGCCTGATTTTATCTGCTATCATGTATGCCCTCGGTGCAGTTGAAGTAATCGTCGAGATGCCTACAATATCCGCAGATTCAACGTCATCAAAATCTATCTTTCTTAGTTCCTCATATATCACTTCAACATCCCATCCTCGCTGTTTCATTAAAGTTCCCAAAATATAGCTTCCTAACCTCGGCATTGGAAACTGTGAAAATATATGTAAATCGGGAGCTTTTGGTTCAATAAAAATCATCTTACTCATTTTTTTCTCCTTATCAAATCACTGCGCTTCTTATTCTGATTTTTGAGACTCATTACTTCTTTTTTCTTCTTTTTTAATAAATCCTCCCATCGTTCCATTCCTTCTTTCAAGAGCCTTATTTTACTAAAAAGAGCCTGAATCCCCTGAAGCATTTCATTAAATTTTACTTCGTTTTCCTTCTTGGAGTATATTGACAGGTTAGTCCTGATTTCCAGAAAATCTCTGAATAAATCCGAAATAGTTTTTATCTCTTCAAGTGAATATCCGAAAAGCTGGAGGTCTTTAATGAGATTACACAAATAGATGTATATTTCCGAATACAGTCTAAAACCTCCCTCGCTTCTCATGTCAGGTTCTATGATGCCTTTAGTTTCCCAGTGTTTAATCGCACGAGGGCTAACACCAACACGTTCCGCAAGACCTCCAACGGTCAGGAACTCATTCGACTTTGCCTGAGTTCTGCTTGTTTTTTCTATCTGGGGCATCCCGACTTTTCTTATGATCTTATTTATATCACCCAATTCATACCCTATATCCAGCAGCTTCTTGATATGAAGAACCTTTTCAAATGTATGTTCCTTGTAGAAAGGAATTTTACCATTTGTCATACCATCCGGCTTTAACAGTTTTATTTTTTCCCACTCACTAAGAGTTTTTTCTGTTATCTTTGCCTTAACTATAAGCTCATCCTTTGAATATACGACTTTTTTCATCTTATCTCTCTACGCATACTTTCATATTACAAATGACAGTGTACGCATGATTGTATATTGTTCTCCCTCCAATGTCAAGAGTTTTTGATTGTATTTCTAAAGATTATCTTGAATCACTCTCAAGTTTTGGAATGGGATATGAAGGCTTTTCAGATTCCCGTTACCATCTGTTTCAATGTTAATTTGCGTGCCGTTTATTTGCATGATAAGGAAACAGAAATCATCTTCTTTAGGCTCAAGAGTAAACGGAGTCTCAAGCTGTGGAATAATATAGGCAGACAGATCAACTTTTTCTTTAAGGGTGCATCGGAATTTTTTAGTCAGGACCATATATGGAGAAAAAATCGGGTTTGGCAAAAGAAAAGCATTGCGCTTGACATTTACAGAACTCTTTTGTTCCTGGCCTGCAACAAGAATCCTGTTCTCTACATACCCCTCTATAATGGAGCTCGACACTTCCTGTGTTACCCCATTTACTGAGCCCTTTAAAACAAATTTGGCAGGGATAAAACTTTCATCCAGACGAATTGTAAGGTGTTCAATCTCCATGGCAACCGGTTTTGTCATCCGGCCTTTTACAGTGAGAATATAACCTAACTCATCTGACTGCCATGTATACTCCTCGTAGCCGACTTTCTCATCCATGAAATAAATGGAAAGAGTCCCGCTCTCAATCTTTTCTTTAAAAGATGCAGAATAAACAAAGAAAAACAGAGAAAATAAAACAATAACAATAATCAAGAGCAATATTTTCTTGCACATCCTTCTTTCTTTCTGCGCCGTTTATTCCACTATAACTGCTGTGCCGTAAGCCAGGATCTCAGAGGCACTCTGCATGATCATAGAAGTCGTAACGCGAACATTAAGCACAGCATTGGCCCCGAGCTGTTCTGCTTCCTCAACCATACGGTCAAGAGCCTGTTCGCGGGATTCCGCCATCATCTTAGTATAGTCCCTAATCTCTCCACCCACAAGATTCTTTAGGGCTGCCGAAATATCATGTCCGATGTGTCGGGCCCGAATCGTATTTCCCCGGACTAGTCCTAATGTTTTTTTAATTGTCTTTCCCGATATCGAATCCGTCGTTACAAGAATCATTTTTCTACCTCCTTATATCGCTCCCTGTTACGGACAAAAAATCGTTCTCTTACCATAGAAACGAGTAAAATAACAACCCCTCCTAATACAGTCATAATCCCTAGTTTTAAAATCAGCGGAGTGGAAGGGTCGTTTATCAAGCCTTCGACTGCTTTATAACCTCCATAAAAAAGAAGAATCATAGCACCGATCGAAAACAACATCCAGCCGATTCTTCTTTCCAGACGGTTATACACAGAAGCTGAATAAAGTTTCCATACTTCTTTGTTAGGTTTCTTAAGCTTCATTTTACTCATCACCTCCTTAAATTTTGCCATTTCTTCAAATTCCTTTCTGCATTCTGAACATTGTTCTAGATGCTTTTCAACGATTCCCTTCTGCTCTTCGTTTAATTCTCCATCATGATATGAAGAAACAAGTTTTTTTATTTCCTGATGTTCCATAATAATCTCCAGAATTATCTTCTATTCAAGACCCAGGTATTTTACAATAATTCCCTTTAGCTTCTTTTTGCTATAATAAAGACAGGACATTACGGTTCCAAGCGGTTTTCCTGTAAATTCCGCAATCTCCTTATAAGAAAACTGCTGAAAGTAGTACAGTATAATAACTTCTCTCTGATCAAATTCAAGTTTTTCAATCCCTTTCCAAATCGCCTCTTTCATTTCCCTGTCCTCATTTGCTCTTTCGAGAACCTGAACAGCCTCAAGAGGGATTTCGCTCGTGTAGCGATGGGATTTAAGATGGTCTATACAAATATTCCTCAACAACCGATAAAACCAGGGAAAGAATGACTTGTTGCTGTCAAAATTCTTTATCTTACGGAAAGCCTTTATAAAAGCCTTCTGGGAAACATCGAGAGCATCCTGATGATTGTGTACAAAACCAAGAGCAATATAATATGCCCTCTTCATATAAAATTTTACTATCGACTGATAGACCTCCTTATTTCCCTTCTTCACGGACTCAATGATATCTCTTTCAGATAAGACTTTTTCCGTTTTCATTCTGTCCTCAGCTCCATAATAGAAAAAATCCCTCTGGAGGACTGTTTCTTTTGCCATCTGTTATCTTCTCCATTTATAAATACTCCAGTTCCTTCAAATTTATTCATACTGATATGTAAATCCTGCAATAGACAAATTTATAAAAAAGAATAACTGAAATCATTTGCAAAATCCATATCAAATTTGTAGGATACATCCTGTTCGGCTAAAATACTGCTATGATTATATCCGGCATTTCAACATTCGGCTTCCTCTTTATAGGTGTGGCTGTAATGATTATAGGAACTCCTGTAATGGCAATAATCCATATCATAGACCGGTCGGGAAAAACGGCCCATTATATGATTAAATGGTACTTTACAATGTTATCTCTTATTCTCGGGATAAGAATCTCCATTGAAGGAAAGGAACATCTTAACCGCAAAAAGTCATATCTAATAATATCCAATCACAAAAGTTCTGTCGACATAATTATTCTCGCACGGATACTTCCTACCCATTTTAAATTTCTTGCATCCAGCTTCTTATTCTCATTTCCGTTCTTCGGGTGGTGCATGTCAATGGCAGGATATCTACCGATAAACCGTTCCAACGCAGAGGAAGCATACAAATCACTGGATAAAAGCATTGATGTCCTCAAACAAGAAAAAGCCAGCATCCTGATTTTTCCTGAAGGGACTCGTTATGCAAAACCCGAGATCGGGCGTTTTAAAAAGGGTTTTCTGCATATTGCAACCAACGCACAAAAACCCATCCTGCCAATAGTCCTTGACGGTACCGCAGAAATAAAAAGAAAGGACAATTTTTGGTACCATTCCGGACGAGTAAAGATTACCATTCTTCCCCCGTTAGCTACAAAAGGATTTAAAAAAGATGACTGGAACGAGCTGCGTGAAAAAATAGAATGCCGGGTCCGGAAGGAATACAACAGAATTCACAAAGCTCGCATTGCTCAACTGGAGGGTAAGAGCCAAGCTTAAGCTCCAGTCGTTTTCTATTATCTAACTATAAGGTTGAGTTTATCTGGAATTACTTCTGCACCGATGCTGTTTTGCTCAGTATAAAACATTTCCCCTTCTGTATGAAAGGCTATCGGGAGCTCACTTTTAACAACCACTTTCCGTGTTTGTTGATAATGGACAAGCGGGTGGCGAAGGTGAGTGGCGCTTTTAACCATTTGTAACAGCTTCAGGCGGGTCATGGGCGGACAATCCTCAATAAACATTACATCCATTTTACCATCATTCATATCAGCCTCTGGACAAGTCATATAACCTCCGCCCGAGATTTTATTATTACCAAGATTAAGCATCATTGCTTTCCCTTTAAATTCCTTTCCTTCATCCATTTCTACGGTTATCTCAAACCCTTTATGCCGAAAAATCGCAACAATAATGGCATAAAAATAAAGCAGCGACCCCTTTAGTATTTTATTTTTAAGGTGCACCTCGCTCATTGTAATATCAAAGCCGAATCCCACGAGGCTCACAGCGTAGCGATCTCCGATTTTTATAACATCCCGTTTCTCAACCCTGCCCTGTTTAATGATTTTTACTGCTTCACGTAAAGACCGAGGGATGCTGTTCCCTGTAGCGTAATCATTGCCTGTTCCGTTAGGGATTATCCCGAACCTAACCTCTGGATCAGTTGTCAATATTGCATCAGCAATATTACTTATGGTGCTGTCACCGCCAGAAGCAATAATTGTTTTAAATCCATCCTCGACTGCATCCTTAGCGATGATATATTCATCCATCGGGTTATCTGTAATCGCGTATATGAAGTCGAGCCCTTCTTTCTTAAGGAGTTTAATCTCGCGTGGAATCAACCTCCGGTGCCGGTCCCGGTTCGAATGGGGATTGCAAATGACAAATATACGGCTGTCATTACCAATTCCTGTCTCCAGCCTTTTGTTTAAAGGTTTCCATATGAAAGGAATGGCGCTCACCTCCTCAATAAAAATCCCGATACTCGTATCATAATACTTTTGCAATTGCAAGATATAAAGCAAATCTTCACGAGTAAGGTGCTATGAATCCTGGGATAGTCCCATCCTCTGGCGTGCAGCTTCATAAAGGAAAACAGACGCTGCAGCGGCAACATTAAGAGAAGTCAATTTCCCAAGAAGCGGTATTGAGAGAATTTTGTCACAACTTCTTCTGATAATGGGCCGAAGACCTCTGCCTTCCGAGCCCAAAACCAGCCCGAGAGGAACTGTATAATCAAATTCATACCAGTACTGCCTGCTTCCACTTTCTGCCCCAACTATCCAAATTCCCCTTTTTTTCAAATCATCTATAGTACGCGCTAAATTACTGACCTTTGCAACTTTGATATGTTCAAGCGCTCCTGCTGAAACAGAAGAAACAACATGTGTTAACCCTGCAGACCTCCTTTCGGGCAGTATGATTCCGTCCACTCCTGCTCCTTCAGCAGTCCGGATAATTGCACCTAAATTCTGAGGGTCTTCGACTCCATCCAGTAAAACAAGAAAAGGAAGCCTCGAACCTTCTAAGATGGATCCCAAGGAGGAAAACTCTTTTGGAGATAATAAAGCAACTGCCCCCTGATGATTTTTATCCAGCACCTCGAGCTTTTTTCTCGGTACAAAAAAAAGAGGAATTCGCCTATCTCTGGCGAAATTAATGATCTCTTGAATCTTACCTTTTCCCGTTCCGTTTTGAATGAATATTTTATTCACACGGCATGGAGAAGATTTCAA
>Ga0307380_10002253_pt1 | contig 27537 bp, 22 predicted proteins | sample UN3MG_FD_202239 | JGI IMG/M metagenome (GOLD analysis project Ga0307380, IMG submission 202239) | Soil microbial communities from Risofladan, Vaasa, Finland - UN-3 | ecosystem: Environmental > Terrestrial > Soil > Coastal area > Acid sulfate soil | place: Finland: Risofladan, Vaasa | collected... | reverse complement strand
GCGCCGACCTGGCCGGTTGAATCTCGGAAGCCGGCCACGACTTTTCTCATGTCGCTCCTGAAGCCCTCTCTGTTAAGGCCGCCCGGTCCGGCGAGATTGAAGCCAACTCTTTGCTCGGTGCGGGAGATGTTCTCAATCGTGATATCGCAGTCCAGCAAATAGCTGTCCCGGGTGATCTTGTAGGTTTTCGTCAGCTTCAGGACCGGCTCGCCGGTGCCGTCATTTTTTATTACCGCTTCGAAACCGGCGGCTTGCGAGTTGGCGTCGGCGGTCTCGACGTCGAAACTCCTCCAGTCGAGCCGATCCAAAGACAGTTGCAACTGTTGCTCGACAAAGACGAATTGTGTATTGGCCATCGCCAGAATCTCGCTGCCGTCGCCTTGCCGGACGGGGGAGATGACCACCAGAGGCTGCGGATTCTCATAATCGCGGTCGTCCCATCTGCTGAAGGTGGCCGTTCGGATAGCGGCACCCTTGGAACTTAATTCCAATTGGTACTCAAAACCGCTCTTGGGATCCACAGACCCCAGCACGATAGTCCTGGCCGGGGCGTTGTCGGCGCCGAAGGCAATGTTCGCGGCGGTCCGGAGCTGCTCGGCCGCCGGCGCAGGAGTCTCTTGGGGGGCAGCCTGCGATTGCGGCTGCTCGCCCGGTGCCACTTGTTGCAGAAGGATTGGGCCCCGACCGGTCGGGGATGCGTTCTCGAACAGCCCGGACTCAACTATGAGCCAGCCGCAGAATAGGCAAAACCCCGCCACAACCAGAATCAAATATCGCATATCTTGTCTCTTCTCTTACGCCAGACGGCGGCGCGTCTTTCAATAATCAATAGTCAACAGCAAATAGTCAATTCTATCTGCCATTCTGCAGCCGCTCGGCGTGGAAGTTGTCCAACTGGTCGATGGCAAGAATCTTCTTCATCGTGCTCTTGAAATCGTATTCCAGCCGCACGAAGTGGACCTCATTCTCATTCACATAGACGTAGCTGGCCCGGTTGTCCTTGTCTCTGGGCTGGCCGACCGAGCCGATATTAATGATGGCCTTTTCGTCATCGACGATGGGATAGACGTTGTTAAGCTCGTTCGGCAGATAGAAATCAGGTTCGTCGAGGAACACGCCGGGCATGTGCGTATGACCCACAAAGCAGATGTGCTTGACCCGCTCGAACAGCACCCGGACCTTGAGCGGATTGGTATAGACATCGTCGGGGAAGATATACTCATTGATGGGCCGCCTGGGTGAGGCGTGGACAAAATCGATCACTACCGGGTCCTTGCCCAGCTTGCTTTTGAGCGTCCGCCTCATGGGCAGCTTGCCCAGGAAGCTCCATCGCCTGTTCCGGCGTTCGAGGTCTTCTTCATCGGCTTCCAGCATCTCGCGGGTCCAGAAACTTGCCTGCTCGGCGCCGTAGTTGAAGTTCGTCGGCTCGTAGAAAACCGCATAATCGTGGTTACCTAAAACACACCACTTGGTCTTCTCGATGATCAGGTCGAGACACTCGCGGGGGTTGGGCCCGTAGCCGACCACGTCGCCGAGGCAGTAAATCGTCTTGATCCCGCGTTTCTCGATATCCGCCAGAACCGTCGTCAAAGCTTCGATATTCGAATGTATATCGCTCAAAACCGCAAACATACAGGCCCTTGGATAAGCAACAAACCGACTCTCGTTTACACAAAAAACCATTTAATAGCAGAAATGGCGTCGAATTGCCAGAAGATTTATCCGCTTTTCTTCCGTCTCGCTCCCGCCGGCGGGGCGGACGATATTTGTTTGCCTTGATGATGCCTGATGCTATAATGCCCGGATAATACCGAGAGAATGTACCCGAAACAGGAAACGAAAAGGTAAGCATGACTCTTCTTGAAACGTGCGGGCTGATAAAGCGCTACTCGGGGCGGATTGTTGTCAATGAAGTATCCGTCACCATCGAACGACAGAGCATCGTCGGGCTTCTTGGGCGCAACGGAGCCGGCAAGACGACCACTTTTCGAATGATTATGGGGATGGTTACCCCCAACAGCGGCTCTGTTGTCTTTGAAGGCCGCGAAATCACAAGGCTGCCCATGTACAGACGCGCCCGGCTGGGCATCGGGTATCTCTCGCAGGAGCCGAGCATCTTCCAGCGGCTCAGCGTCCGGGATAACCTGCTGGCGATCCTGGAGACGATGTCCATCACTCGCGCCGAGCGTCGCGAGAGGGCCGAAAGGCTCATTGAGCGTTTTGCCCTGACCGAGGTTGCCAAGAGCCAGGGCCGGTTCCTCTCCGGCGGGGAACGAAGGAAGCTGGAAATCGCACGGGCCATGGTGACCAATCCTTCCCTGATTCTTCTGGATGAGCCGTTTAGTGGCGTGGACCCCATCGCCGTCGAGGATTTGCAGCACGAGATTGGCGGGCTTGTCGCATCGGGCGTCAGCATCCTCGTGACCGACCACAATGTCGAAAGAACGCTCGAAGTGGCCGACAAGGCCTATATTATCGATCACGGGAAGGTTATCGCGGCTGGCTCGCCCGCCGAGATCATCCGCAACGAGCTGGTCCGGAAATCCTATCTCGGCAACACGTTCGACGGCGACGAATTCGACGAACGGTAGCACTTTGAAAGAATCCAGATCATGGCGATCAAAAGAATAAAGGTAGCCAACTTCAAGAGTTTCAGGGATTTGGATATTGAGCTGGGAAACTTCTCCGTGGTGATCGGAGCGAATGCTTCGGGAAAATCCAACTTCGTGCAGATATTCAAGTTTGTCCGCGATATCTGCAACTTAGGCCTCGATAACGCAATATCGCTCCAGGGTTCTGAATACCTTTCAAATATCGGCGTTCCCTTCCCACAGGTACTCTCCTTAAAGGTCACACTTGGCTCCGAGAGATTTGGCCTTAGGGTGGCGGAATCAGTAATTGCCCACGTAAACGAGACGCACTACGAGTTTGCTTTGAGATCTGAAGCGCAACCGCCGGACTTCACAATCGAGAAGGATTCGTTGACCCTAAAAGTAAGTTATACTGACACTGCCAAAGCCAGAAACGGCAAGCTGGAAGCAGGCAACGTTGTCGGTACTGGAAGCATAAGCATCCGCAATGAGAAAGGCGTGCCCAAATTCAAATTGAGTCGCCCGAAGCGTTTACAGACAAGCACCGCGAAGGATTTGTTTCCGCCGTTTATGCGTGAGAAGCTAAAGCCAAAGACCCTTTTACTTCAGACCCCCTTTTTTTTCTTTCCACCACTCCGGAGTGTTTTCAGTGACATAGCCATTTACGATTTTGATCCGAAGTTGTCTAAGAAAGCTGTCCCGGTAGCGGGCAAATCCGAGCTGGAGGAGGACGGGAGCAACTTATCTCTTGTGCTTAAGAGTATTGCCGAGAACAAAGAGAAAAAGAGAAAGTTCTCTAACTTAGTGAAGGATCTTCTGCCGTTTGTTGATGATTTGGCTACCGACAAATTCGCTGACAAGTCTTTGCTGTTTAAGCTGCGCGAGAATTATTTCAAACATGTGTATTTTCCCGCATCCTTTGTATCGGACGGTACCGTGAACGTCGGCGCTCTAATAGTGGCTCTATATTTCGAGGAAGAGGGCATTACCATAATCGAGGAGCCTGAAAGGAATATACATCCTTCCCTCATCTCAAAGGTAATGGATATGATGAAGGATGCGTCAAAGAACAAGCAAATAATTGTTACGACCCACAGCCCAGAAGTAGTTAAACACGCTGGTTTGGACAATCTGTTACTTGTCAGTCGCAATGAGGAGGGGTTCTCCACGTTATCCAGGCCGCGCGAAAAAAATGAAGTTAAGATATTTCTTAAGAATGAAATGGGTCTCGACGAGATATTCACCCAGAATTTGTGGGGGGTGTAATGAACTATGTACAAACGAATAGATGTACTTCTTGAGGGACCCGACGACGTAAGGTTTTTCGATGCAATTTTGAGACCAATACTTCGGAGGAAGTACGACTATGTGCAAACATGGCAGTATGCGGGTGAAAAACGCGAGAGGATCAATAATTATCTCAGAGCCATCAAGGCGATGAAGGCGGATTCTTTATTCTTCAAAGATATTAACACCTCGCCTTGTGTGGCAGCAAAAAAGGAGACCATTCAGAAAGTCTATCGAAAAGTGATCGAACCTGCTAATGTCTTCATAGTAGTCCTGGAAATCGAGAGTTGGTATCTCGCGGGTTTAGACAATGGAAACTGCAAACAGCTTGGGATTCGCGTTTCTTTTAAGACAGATAACATTGCCAAAGAGCAGTTCAACGGGCTAATTCCCAAGAAATTTGACTCACGGATTGATTTTATGATTGAGGTACTCAAGAGATTCTCCATAGAAACTGCAAAACAAAAGAATAGGTCGTTTGATTATTTCATGTCGAGGATAGAGCAGGATTCGGCGGATGGCAGACATTGATTTTGAGAAATGTGGGATCACGCGTTACCCGGCCGGGGTCCTGACCGGGCGGGCTGAGCCGGTTGAGAAGATCGACGGCGATATTCACCGGCTGGTGGACAGGATGACCGATATCATGCTGGAAAAAAAAGGTGTCGGTTTGGCGGCGCCGCAGGCCGGCGTGCCGCTGCGGCTTTTTATCATATCGGTTGACGGAAGCAGGGAGAACGTCAGAGTCTATATTAACCCGACCGTTACTCCGGCCGGGGAGCTCGGCGCGGTCGAGGAAGGGTGCCTGTCCGTGCCGGGCATCTATACGAAAATTCAAAGGTACAAGAAGTGCCAGGTGACCGCCACCGACCTCGACGGCAATGAGTTTACCGACGAGGCCGAGGGGCTTTACGCCAGGGCCCTGCAGCACGAGTATGACCACATCGAAGGGGTGACCATTGTCAACCGGATGACCCAGGTCGCGAGAATCGCCCATCGAAGGCAGCTCAAGAAGCTCGAAAACCAGCACGAATAGAAGCGAGCAAGTGTGAGCTATAAAGAATGAACATCATTTATCTCGGCAGTGGAGAATTCGGTCTTGAGTGCCTTAATGCCTTGAGTGGCTCGGGGCAGGACCTGCGGCTGATTGTTACGCAGCCGCCGCACCCGGCGGGTAGGGGCCGAAAGCCCAATCCCACGCCGGTTGCCTGCTGGGCGGATGCCCATTTTGTGCCTTCTATTGAAACCGACAACGTAAACGCCCCGGATGTTGTCAGAACAATAGCCGGCTATGAGCCTGATTTGATCGTCGTGATTGCGTTCGGCCAGAAAATCGGCAGCGACCTGGTCAATCTGCCGCCCAAAGGGGCCATTAACGTCCATGCCTCTTTGCTTCCCAAGTATCGCGGCGCCGCCCCGATCAACTGGGCCATCATCAATGGCGAAAGCCAGACGGGCATCAGCATCATCACCTTAGCCGAAAAGATGGACGCGGGCCTGGTCCTGGGTCAGAGCCGGACTGATATCGGCCCTGATGAGACAGCGGGCCAACTGCACGACAGGCTAGCAGAACTGGGCGCACCGCTGCTATTAAAGACGATAGACCAAATCGCCGCAGGTACGGCGGTCTATGCCGCACAGGACCATTCAAAAGCAACCCTCGCCCCCAAGCTCAAAAAAACCGACGGTTTTATCGACTTTGCCGAGCCGGCGGAAATCTTAGCAAGGAAGATACTCGGTCTCTGGCCCTGGCCCGGCGCCTCGGCGGATTATCTCTCGAAAAATACCGGCAAGTCCATCCGCGTGACCATCGCCGGCGGGCAAGTGGTCGAAACAGCAAATCGGGCTGCACTTGCGGCGGGGACCTTCGATGAAAATCTGAACGTCATCTGCGGCCGGAACGCCCTGAGAATCACAAGAATCAAGCCGGCAGGCTCGGCCTTGATGGACTTCAAAGCCTTCACCAACGGCCGCCAAACCCACCCCGGTGATTCGTTGACCAGGATAGCGTATGGCTGATGGGAAGCTTAAATCCGCAAGGGCTGTTGCCATTGAGGTGCTGAACCGGTGTGACCCGAAGAGTAATTACGCCGGGTCGATACTGGACAGGGTGCTGCACGAAACCAGCCAGAGGCAGCGGGCGACCGACCTTGTCTTCGGGACGCTGAGAAATCGCGGGGCCATTGATGCGGTGATCAGCACGTTCAGCGGCCGGCCCGTCGAGCGCATTCAGGGCAGGCTGCTCAACATCATCCGCATCGGGGCCTATGAGCTTCTCTATTCTCCAGCGACCGAAGCGTATGCCATCGTCAGCGAGGCGGTCGAGAGCACCAAAACCATTGCGGGCCAAAAGCAAACCGGCTTCGTGAACGCGGTTCTGCGACAAATTTCGCGGCGCGTGAGTAACCGGCAGGCTCCATTGACTCGGGCTAACGCCGAGCGCACTGTGCCGCAGACGCCTTCGACGGGCTGTGAATTCGATGCCGGTTTTTTGCCCACTTCTGCCGCCGAATATCTGAGCACTGCTTTCTCGCTGCCCGAATGGCTCGTGACAGACTGGCTCGACGAATTCGGCGAAGAATCCACCCGGCGGATTTGCTTCGCGTCCAATCGCAGGCCGAGCATTTACATCAGACCGAACGGACTCAGAACGACGGCGGCGGCTCTGGTAGAAAAGCTCCAGCAGGCGGGCATCGTTTCGGAGACAAACGCCGACGATTCGATGATTCGCATCGCAAGTCCGCGCGAGCTGGTTCAGCTTCCCGGCTTTGCCGAGGGCGAATTCACCGTTCAGGATATCACCGCTTCGGGTGCGGTTAAGCTGCTGGACCCGCAGCCGGGCTGGACAATACTCGACCTGTGCGCAGCGCCCGGGACCAAGACGACCCAACTGGCCGAGGCGACAGGCGACTCGGCGACGATCGTCGCCACCGACATCGACAGCCGCCGGCTGGAGATGGTTAAAGAAAATATCGCCCGCCTGGGCATAAAGAGCGTCAGAATTGTCCCGTACGAGAACCTGCAAAGCATCGCAACTGAGGTTGGTCTTTTCGACGCAGTTCTTCTCGATGTTCCCTGCTCGAATACGGGTGTTCTGGCCAAGCGCGTCGAGGCCCGCTATCGCGTAAGCCCGGAGTCGATACGCGCGCTGACCAAAATTCAAGCCGAGCTGTTTGGCACGGCGGCACTCATGCTCAAATCCGGCGGCAAGATCTGCTACAGCACCTGCAGTATCCAAAGGTGCGAGAACACCGAGCTTGTGCGAGGTTTCCTGAAAGCCAGTCTCGCCTTCGAGCTGGAGTCGGAAGAGCTGACACTTCCTTGCGCCGAGGGTCTGGACCACGACGGCGGATACGTCGCAATCCTGATCCGGCACGATACTGGCAGCTAAATAGCGACAACCGTAAATCACAGACCTCTCGCAGCGCAGTTTGTTGGGTCATAAATGGCGTGCCCCGTACCGACCTGCTTTGCTGATACCCACTTGCCTTTCCCTCCACCTTATGCTATGTTTGACACTCGAAGGAGCAAAAAGGGACTGCGGGAGTAATATGCGAACTGTGCGTAAAGACTCAACCGGTTGTGCGAAATTACCTGGTGCAAATCGCACCGCAAGAAAGACTTGTCTGGACACGAGAATGAGTACGATGCCCCCGGAATCAGCTAGTTTTCTGCTAATATTGTGAGGTTCTACCATGCATTCAAGAGGCGCATTAGTTGGGTTGGCAATCGGCATAGCTGTTACTTTCCCAGCAATCCAAGTGGCAATTGTTTCTAGTGGCGTCGGACATGGAGACTATGTCTATACGCGTCTCTTGTTTCCTTACTCAATGCTCTTGACGTTATCGGATGAACGCATCATTCACTTGCTCCTAATCGCCTTAGCTCTAATTCAGTTCCCATGTTATGGCGCAATTATCGGTTTCGGTCTTTCTCGCTCCAAAAACAAATGGCTAATACCTTTGGTGCTGGCCTTGATCCATCTTGCATTTGTAGTTGCTTGTTTCTCTGGGTTGCTGCCAGATCTCTCATGATTAGGCGCATTAGCATGCGACGTGCAACATGGTGTATTTTGACCGTCACGAGCCAGGCGGCAGCAGTATACTCACATCAGTTTTGTGCGAACGTTAGCCCCGGGTGCGTGGAATCTGTCGCTCTTCGGACCGCGCGATGCCGTTTTGGAATCTCAAATGTGCATCGAGGCACAGTTCGCATAGCCGCTAATCCCATTTCGGGCCTTCGGCGTCGATTTGGGCGTGGAGTTTGGACAGGATATTCCTCATTGCCACAAGGCGTTCGGGTTCTTTTGCCGCGAGATTGTTTTTCTCGGCGACATCCGTCAAGAAAAAGCCTTACTCTTTCTGGTGCAAATTGTTATATTACAGTGAATTAAGGTTTTTTGCAAATGGGCGAAAATTCACCGGTAACCACCTGCATGCTGGGTCCAATTTACCGGTAGTGAGAAGTTGAAAGAGTCTTTGATGAGTAAGTTTCTGGAGCAAATCAGCAGTCCCGCCGATCTCAAGAGGCTTTCGGTCCCCGAACTGAAGGCCCTGGCGGAGGAGATACGCCAGTTCATCCTCGATTCGGTGAGCAGGACCGGCGGGCACCTGGCCAGCAATCTGGGCGTGGTGGAATTGACGCTGGCGCTGCACGGCGTATTCGATTTCACGCAGGACAAGCTGTTGTGGGACGTCGGGCACCAGTGCTACACGCACAAAATCGTGACGGGGCGCCGGGATAAGTTCGGCCTGCTTCGTCACCTTGGTGGGATAAGCGGTTTTCCCAACCCGGCCGAAAGTGAGTACGACCAGTTTGCCGTCGGGCACGCGGGAACCTCAATCGCAACGGCCATCGGCATGGCCCTGGGCGAACAGTTGAAAAGCCGTGCGCCGCAAGCCGACCAGGAGAGCAATAAGGTCGTTGCCATAATCGGCGATGCAAGCATCGTCAACGGGCCATCCTTTGAGGCCCTGAACAACCTCGGACTGGTCAAAAGACAGCTTCTGATTGTGCTCAACGACAACTCCATGGCGATTGACGCCACGGTCGGGGCGATGGCGAAGTACTTCTCCAAGGCGCGATTGAGCCACACCTACGAGGGCCTGCGAAAGACTACGAAAAACATCCTGGAGCACATGCCGGTCATCGGCAAGAGCGTTGAAGATACGATCGAGCGGGTCAAAAAAGGCATCCGAATGGCCCTGCCGGCCAGTCAGATGTTCGAGAGCTTGAATATTCCTTATTTCGGCCCCGTTGACGGCCACGACATCGGATCGCTGGTGCAGTTGTTCGAGGCGTTGGGCGAGCTGAACCACCCGGCGATTCTGCACGTTTACACCAAGAAGGGCAAAGGTTTTCGCCCCGCGGACCAGGGCCCGACCGAATTCCATTCGACCGGCCCCTTCAAAATCAACGGAGAAACCGTCGAGACCAAATCGGCGCCGAGCCGACCCAGTTTTACCGCCGCATTCGGCAAGCACCTCACCGAGCTGGCCCAGAAGGACGAAAAAATCGTCGCGATAACCTCGGCAATGTGCGACGGCACGGGTCTGGGCGATTTCCGCGAGAAGTTTCCCGGCCGTTTCTACGACGTCGGGATTGCCGAGAGCGCCGCCGTCGATGTGGCGGCCGGCCTGGCCAAAGACGGGCTCAAGCCCGTAGTCTGCATCTATTCGACCTTCCTGCAGCGCAGCTTCGACCAGATCTTTCAGGATGTGGCCTTGCAGAATCTCCCCGTTGTTTTCTGCATCGACAGGGCCGGGTTTGTTGGCTTGGATGGGCCGACCCATCACGGGTTGATGGACATAGGCTTTCTGCGGATGATGCCGAACATGGTATTGACGGCCCCGGCCAACGACGTTGAAATGAAGCTGGCCCTGGAATTTGCATTGAGTGAGAATAAGCCGGTCGTGATACGGTATCCGAAAGACGCCGTTCCGGGGCAGGAGTTCGTCAGGGCCGCCTGCACCAAGCCCTTCCAATTAGGCCGGAGCGTGACGGTCAAGAAGGCAAGAGGCTCCGCGGCTGCAATTGTAAGCTACGGCTGCATCCTTACGGAGGCGTTGAAGGCGGCCGAGCGGCTCGCCGAGGAGCGGCTCGCCGTGGATGTGATCAACGGCCGCTTTGCCGCTCCCGTTGACGGAAAGATTATCTCTATGGCAAAGCGGGGCAAAGCAATCGTCATGGTGGAGGACCACGGCGTCGCGTGCGGTTTTGGCTCGGCTGTACTGGAGTCGATTGCCGTCGAAGGTTGTTCGGCCAAAGCCATACGGGTACTTGGCGCTCCGCGGAGATTTATCGGACATAACCTGCGGGACGCTCAACTTGCCGAAGCCGGTGTAGATGCCAACAAGATTGCAGAGACCGTCAGGGAGATGTTGAAGGCGTAGATGGCCATGCGAGAGAGGAAATCCCGCCCCAAATTGGTGGTTTTCGGAGACCCTCAGAAGCAGGGTGTCAGAGAGGCTATCGAGGAATTCGTCGGTTTCGCCAAAGGCAAAGCTGAGATATTGGCCAGCTATGGGATTGAAGACCTGATAAACGCCGCCGACAACCGGTGCGTCGCTGGGCCTTCGAGGAACAGGGCGGATTCCAGTACTGTTAGCGGGGATGCTGCCAGGGCAGAGGCCCTGAGAAGATGCGATTATGCCATTGTCTTCGGCGGGGACGGCAGCATTATCAGCACGGCCAGGAGCGTAAGCGAGGTGTCTGTGCCGGTGATCGGTGTGAATGTTGGCAAACTTGGTTTTCTGGCCGAGTTCAGCGTCCGCGAGCTCAAGGATTTCTTCCCCGTCTTGGTCAAAGGCACGATCCCCATAGACCGGCGCATGATGCTCAATTGCAGAGTTTTCAGCGCTGGAAAAAGTGATGACCGAGTTGAGAGATTCTGCTCCGTGGCGGTCAACGACATTTTCATTACTGCCGGCCCGCCCTTCAGAACGGTTGAGCTAAGAATACTGGTGGATGGCCAGCCGCTGGCCGGCTGTGTCAGCGACGGGTTGATCATTGCCACGCCCACCGGCTCAACGGCCTATAATCTCTCGGCGGGCGGGCCTATCGTCTCGCCCAAGATGGCGGCAATGGTTATTACGCCGATCTGCCCTCATTCGCTGAGCTTCAGGCCGATTGTGATAGACGCCGGCAGCACGGTCGAAGTCCTCGGCGTCAGGGTCAACGAGGGAACGACGGTTTCCATCGACGGCCAGGTTTCGCTGAGGCTATCGATCAGTGACGTGGTCAGAGTCAAGAGGCAGAAAAGCGATTTTCTGATTGTGAATAACCCGCTTCGGAGCCAGTGGGACACATTAGCGACTAAACTTCGTTGGGCCGAAAAGCCGAAGTATAAGGAATGCCCGGATGTTTAGGTAATTTAGGTAAACGGCAATCAGCTAAAGTAGCCAGTTTTGTGATATTGGGTACGATGAAGGCTTGGCTGTTCAGGCTCACAGCGGTGTTGCTCGCAGTTCTCTGCCCGCCGGCAGGTGGGTCGATGGAGAACCTTGGGATAAGAAACCCAATCGGCTCTGGCCCGAGCACGGTGCCCCAAAGCAGCATCAGCAGCGGTCTGGTGAGCACTCCTGATCCGTTCGATACCGGCGGCAATCTGTTGATGACGGGCAATGTACGTCGCGGCATGCACTTCCGCGGCAACATGCCGTACCAGTCGCCGACGAGTTTCAGCTCGCCGCTTGGTTCATCGGCGTTGAGCTCCTTCCTGAGAGATACGGCCGGGCCGGAAGATATCGGAATGCGGCCTGCCGGATATGGCGCCCAGCCGTACTACTCTGCGACCGAAACGGTTACGACGACCAGGCCGGGCCGGTCCGAAGTCGTCTCGCCGGAAAGTGCGATGATGAGCACTCGTATGCAGCAGGATACGCGCTCCGCAGGGGCCGGCGTGCTTGGACTGGATGCTTCGCCCGCCGAACCGATGTCATTCACCCGAGGCACCCCCGCCATGGATTTGGACGTGCAGGGGCCCCAGCCGCAATATCATTCGTTCCGGGAATCTCGCCTGGAGCCGGAAGGCGGGTTTCCGCGGGACGTGTCCCTGAGTCCGGGCGATGCCGGACGATTGACTCCGAGCCAAACAGGTATCCGCCGGGAAGGTGACACTTCGGCGATTGAGCGGTTGCTTAATCGAAACGTGCAAGCCGAGAGTGGAACGCAACTTTCGTCAGTGGGCTTGGGTCCGGAGCGACGCGAACGCTTGTCGGCGGCAGAGGGCCCGCTTCAATACTCGAACCAGGGGGCGCACGTCGAGAATCTCGGAGCGAAATCCCAGATGCAGATGCCGGTTGCGCCGATCGCCGATTCGAAACAATCTGTTGCTACCGACTCTGGGGTTCGTGACTCCACTCAGTTGCTGCCTTCGAGATTCCCCACATTGCAGGATAGCTCCAGCGTTGCGAAGAGCACCGATTGGCCGGGCACGAGAGAAGAGTTCAAGACAGGTAGTGACAAACTGCTTTCGGCAGACTATGGCGACTTGGCGAAAAGTGATGCACCGAGCGCGCAGGCGGGTTCCGGCTATACTTCCGCCGCCGAGGGGAGCTTGTCTTCACAGGATTCGTTTGAGCGGGGCCAACGGGATGCTTTTGAGCGTCTCAGGCAGCAGCTCGACGTTCTGACAAGATCGGTCGAGGCCCGTCTGCAGGGCGCGCCTGGTGACGCGGGCCTGGCCGGAGGCGCCGCAGCGGGCGCAAAGCCGGAAACGGCCCGTCTGGGCTTGCAGCCATACAGCTCTGGCACCATTGACACAACTCGCCTCGGCGCAACGGGCTCGGGCGGCGCGTTGAGCCTCTACAATCCTCAGAGGGTTGCCCCCAGCTTTGGCTACAACGACCTGGGCCGGGCCGGGGGGAGCGAGGCAGATAGCGGTTTGGAATCTTCCAGGCCGGCGGGCGGCACAGATTCTCAAGACATGAGGTCTGCTTTAGACGAGTTGGGGCAGATGTCGCGGGCCGAGATTGCCACCGAAGCCAAGCGAGTCATGGGGCCGCACGCGAATCCCGAATCCCTTTCGGACGCGAAGTTCAACGAGCACATCAGGGCCGCCGAGGAGCATCTCCAGGCGGGCCGGTACTATCATGCGGCGGACTCTTTCTCGCTGGCGGCCGTCTATAAGCCGGACCATCTCGCAGTCCTGGCGGGCAAGAGCCATGCCTTGTTCGCCGCAGGTGAATACATGAGCAGCGCTCTGTTCCTCTCGCGGGCATTGGCGGCTTTCCCTGAATACGTGCGCGTGGATGTTGACCTTACAGCCCTGCTGGGCGGCCGGGACAAGATGGCTCGCCGGCTCGCGGACATCGAGCAGTGGTACGCACGAAGCGGCTCGGGCCAATTGCAGTTCCTGCTGAGCTATGTGTATTATCGTACGGGCAGGCTCCCCGAGGCCGAGCGGGCTGTTGAAGTGGCTTACCGGAAGATGCCGCAGTTGCCGGCTGTGCGAACCATGAAAATGGCAATCGACGGGGCAGCGAGATAGATCGTTTCCGCCGGCCGATGCGCGAGTCAACGCGAGATGCTCTCTTCAAGCTGGGTCAGGACCGTTTTGGCTTTCGAGATTCTGTTGCCGGCGTCGCTTTGCCAGCGAACCTCCACGTCTCGATGTACCATATCGTCGATCTTCTTGCAGGCTAACAAAACGGTGGCGTGATTCTTGTTGCCCATCACCCGGCCTATCTCCGAGGACGACATCTTCGTGTGCTTTCGGGTCAGATACATGCCGAAGTGCCGGGCCAGCGCGACGGTTCTGTCTTTCTTCGACGAGCGCATCGTCGCCGGCGTGATGCCGAAATAACTCGCCACGGACGATTCAATGTCCGAGACGTGCATAATCGGGTCACACCGCTCGAGGTGCTCGGCCAGGACCGTCTTGGCCGTGGCGGAGGTGATTTTTTCGCCTTTCAGCGCTGAGTAGGCGATCACCTTCAGCAAGGCGCCTTCCAGCTCCCGCACGCTCGTGCGAAGATTTTCAGCGATATATTCGATGACGTTTTCAGGAAACGGCGCGGTCAGGGTTTTGATATTCTGGACGTACTGCCTGCATATCTGGCACCGTGTCTGAAAATCGGGAGTGTTGATCTTGACCACCATTCCCGATACGAACCGGCTCACAAGTTTCTCGGATAGTTGCCCTATCATCTTCGGATGCGCGTCGGAGGCCAGGACAACCTGCTTGCCGGCCAGGTCGATCGTGCTGAACGTATGCAGGAATTCTTCCTGAATCGACGGCTTGCTCGCCAGGAAGTGGATATCGTCAATGACGAGCAGGTCCGTCTGCCGCATCCGCCGTCTGAAAGTCTCAAGTTTCTTGGTCTTGAGGGCAAGCACGAACTGGTTGGCGAAATCCTCCGCCGACAGATAAAGCCAGTTTGTCAGCGGCCGCTTCTCGAGCATGGCATTGCATATCCCCTGGAGCAGGTGCGTCTTGCCGACGCCGTAACCTCCGTGGACGAACAGTGGATTGAAAGGGCTCTGCTGTTCGTTGATAATGACTTTGGCGGCGTTGTAAGCCAGCTCATTGGATGCGCCGACGACAAACGTATCCAGGCTGAACTTGAGCTTATCACGCCCGTCCGCGTGCGGTTTTGTCCTCGCCCGGTCCGCAGGCAATTGCGGCGTCTGCCGGCTCTGCCCGGCGGTCTTGCCGGCGCTTCGAGAATCCAGCGGGGTCCGCCTCTGATGGCCCGAAAGATCGGGATTCACCGTGAATGTCACCTTCGCGTCCGAACCGGTGACGGACCGAACCGCCTGCCTGATTTCTTTGGAGAAGTGATTCTCAATCCAGCTTGCAATAAAGGAGTTCGGTACGCTGACTTTCAGGTACCCGTCGCAAAGCGCCATCGCGGTCGAATTCTTGAACCAGATTCGAAATTTCTGCTGGCCTATTTTCTCGGCGAGCGCTTCGTTAATGGCACCGATCTGGGTGTCGGTTGCACCAAGACTACCATCCGTGATTGTGCTCTGCATCGATACACTCCCTTTTTTGCCACCCGATCCCGACGCCGAAAACCGGCGGGCATCGAACTTCAAACTGTGCAAATCATGCGGTTTTCAGTACTGTAAATCAAGGGTGTTTTGCGGATTTCTTTTCCACTTGTTGGAGGTTGCTGTCGCTATTGGCTTTGCGCACGAAAAAAAAAAGTTTTTCACACGTTTTGCACATCGTAAAGGCGCTTTGTGGAAAAGTTGTGAATTGCGTTTGGGATACGCTGTCAAAGACCGGGCCGGCTTCGGACTTTTGTACCGCCTCGCGGCCTTCCTCGGACGGCGCAAACAACATTGATGCCTTCCTGAATATAGGACAGGCCTGCGCGCATGAGCCTCTGCAGATACGGAAACAATCCGGATCGGACTGATGTTGCGTCAGCTCGGAATGTGCAGGCAGGCTCGCATCGCCGCCGGTCGGTCGCGGCAGCCAACCGACGGCTGATTCTCTAATCCTCTTGTGTCTCAGTGCTGCGCGCGGGGGCGGCATCGGTCTTCGCATATCTGGGCATTGCGATGGTTCCGGTTCTGGCGACGCTCTTGATGCCGTAGGGCTTGCACATGTTGATGAACGCCTCGATCTTCTCTTCAGGCCCGCTGACTTCGACCATGACGAACTTCTGGCCGATGTCCACGACCTTGCCTTTGAACATCTCAATCAGCGAAAGGATCTCCGGGCGTTTCTCCGGCGGGGCGGAAATGGCGATGAGCATCAAGTCGCGCGCGACCACCGGCTGGCCGACGAAATCCTGGACTTTAACGACGGGGATAATCCTGCCCAGTTGCTTTCGGACCTGTTCGACGACCCTGTCGTCGCCGACAACGACAATCGTCATCCGGCTCAAGTCCGGGTCTTCGGTCCGGCCGACAACCAGCGAGTCGATATTGAACGCGCGGGCGGCAAACATCCCCGCGACGTGAGCGAGAACTCCGGGTCTGTTCTCAACCAATGCGCTTATGATATGTTTCATCTTGGTATCCTTTGGTCTATGCCATGCTTTCCAGTATGTCCAGTCCGTCCATCTCGTTGATGCTCTTGCCGGCCGGCACCATGGGCCAGACGTTCTCTTCGCGTTCGACCCTGAAATCAACGACGCAGGGTCCTTTCTCTTTGAGCATTCTTCCGATGGCCTTGGGCACGTCGGCTTTCTTATCGACGGTCATTCCGGCCGCGCCGAGGGCCTTCGCGACGGCTTCATACTCCGGATTCTTGAGATAGCTCTTGGAATACCGCTTGCCGTAGAACAGCTCCTGCCACTGCCGAACCATGCCCATATATCCGTTATTCAGGATGCAGACGTTGATCGGCAGATTATGCTCGACCGCCGTAGCCAGCTCGGTCATCGTCATATTGAAACTGTGGTCGCCGTCAATATCGATGACCGTGGCGTCGGGTTTGGCGATCTGGGCGCCGATAGCCGCGGGCAGACCGTAGCCCATCGTGCCCAGGCCGCCGGAGGAGATAAACTGCCTGGGCTTGATGAACTTGTAGAACTGGGCGGCCCACATCTGATTCTGCCCGACGCCGGTGGTGACAATGGCCTCGTTGTTCGTCTGGCGGCACAGCTCCTCGATGACGTACTGAGGTTTGATCGCCGAGGACGTCTGGTCATAGCGAAACGCCAACTTCTTCTTCCACTCGGCGATTTTGGCGAACCACGCTTTCCTTTCCTGGTATTCGACCTCCCGAGCCAACTGGCCGAGGATGGTTTTGGCATCGCCCACGACGGGAATATCGACTCGAACGTTTTTCGATATGCTGCATGGATCGACATCGATATGGATGATTTTCGCGTTGGGCGCAAAAGTCGCGACCTTCCCGGTCACTCTATCGTCGAAACGGGCCCCTACGGCGATCAGCAAATCGCACTCCTGGACCGCGTAGTTGGCGTAGGCCGATCCGTGCATCCCGAGCATATCGAGCGATTCAGGCTTTCTCTGGTCGTAGCTGCCCAATCCCAGCAGCGTCATAGTGACGGGCAGATGGGCCTTTTCCGCCAGGGCTCTGAGCTCTTCGCCGGCGTTGGCAATGATGACCCCGCCGCCGACGTAGAGGACCGGGTGCTTGGATTTATTGATTGCTTTGGCGGCCATCGTTACCTGTTTGGCGTGCCCTTTGGTCCGGATCTTATAGCCGGGCAGCCTCATCTCGACCGGGCCGTCGGCGGCGCACTTATTGATCTGGACGTCAACCGGCAAATCGATCAGAACCGGACCGGGCCGGCCTGTCGAGGCGATGTAGAACGCTTCGCGGACGGTACGCGCCAGGTCGTTGACGTCTTTGACGATGCAGTTATACTTTGTGACGGGCCGCGTAATGCCGGTCGTATCGGCCTCCTGGAAGGCATCGTTTCCAATCAGCTCCGTGCGGACCTGGCCGGTCAGGGCAACCAGCGGCACCGAGTCCATCATCGCCGTGGCCAGACCGGTCACCAGGTTGCACGCCCCGGGACCGCTGGTTGCAAGCACGACGCCGACCTTTCCGCTGGCGCGGGCGTAGGCGTCGGCCATGTGGCATCCGCCTTGTTCGTGGCGCGGAATGATGAAGTTTATCGGCGCATCGTACAACCGGTCGAACAAAGGCAGCACGACGCCGCCGGTGTAGCCGAACATTGTGTCCACGCCCAGTTCGATGAGCGTATCGACGATTATCTGGGCGCCTGCTTTGTGGGTGGATTGACCGGCTGAATGAGCCGACGCGCTGGACTTGGCTTTCATTGTTCTATTCCTTTCCTGATAAACATTACGTGGGTCGCCTCTTGCCGAAGGGCAAAACAGGCACCCATTTGCTATTCCGGCGGGTCCCCGCTTCGCGAGGACTCTCAATCATGGCCTTCCGGGCTGCCTTCGGGGAAGCAACCGCTTCTGCAACGAGAAACGGCCGAATCATCCGACGATTCCAAACCCAGCCATAATCCCGTAACCATCCCAAAAGGGACGTCTCAGGGTTGTATTTGCGTGTTTTCACACAAATACGCGTATATTATACAAGAACCGCCCATCCTCCGTCAATTATTTTCGGCAATTTACAGCCCGTTCAGCAGAAATTCTTCCGGTTTGCCGGCTTATCTGCTATAATGCCGCGGTTGAAAGACTTTTTGGAGATTTCTTATGTGTGACGCATGCGGCTGCAGCCACGACGAGACCGAACTGAGCCTGGAAGAAAGAGTTAAGGATACCATCGAAACCATTCGCGGGGGGCTGCAAAGCCACGGCGGCGACGTCGAGCTGATCGGCATTGATGAGGATAACACCGTCAGGGTCCGCCTGCAGGGCGCCTGCCAGGGCTGCCCCGGCGCGACGATGACGATGAAAATGGGCATCGAGCGGATCCTGCGAGAAAGAGTCCCCGAGATCAAAGAAGTCGTCGCGGTAAATTAACGGAGCACGCGGCGCTCCAAGACATCCTGCACGGCCCGCCGCCCATCCAGAACGCAGTGAATGAAAACCTTTCTGCCCTTGATCTGATAGATGATCCTGTAGGGCTTGAAATGGACTTCCCGGTAGGCGCGCACACCGACACGATCGAGTTCGGGCGGACTGTGGCCGCGATTGGGCATCCGGGCCAAGCTTTGGCACGTCTGTTGGAGCCTGCGTAGCAGATGGTCTGCTCGGTTACGCCCATCGGCTCTCAGGACATATTTGTAGATATCAAAAATGTCCTCTTCGGCCTCCGCAACCACGAGCACCTGATACTTCATGGCAGGTTCTTCGTCCTCGCCGAAAGGTCTGCAAATGCCTTCTTGAGGGGCTTGTGTTTGCCGTCCTTGGCGCTGCTCTGGCTTTGTGCCAATAGCTTGAGCATGGCGAGACTCTCCTGCGTCTGCTCGTAGGTATCAATATCCTGGACGACCGCCCTTGCTTGGCCGTTCTGCGTGATCACCATCGTGCCGCGCCGTGCACTCAACTCGCTTATGATCTTGGCCGTGTGGGCCTTCAAATAGCTTATCGGCTTGATCCGTTCACTGAGCTTCATGGCTATAGCTCCTTTCTTAATGTATTATAGCCCAAATCCGGGCCGGATTCAAGCCGTCCATACGCGATTCCAGCAGGACGCAATAATCAATAGTTAATAATATTGTCATCCCTGCGCAATCTGTCCCGAGCAGGGTCGAGGGAGCAGGGGGCAATCGTCAATCGACAATCGTAAATAGTAAATCTACTTGGCTTCCCACGACAGCTTCGGATAGCCCTGCCCTTCAAGAATCCACCAGATATCTTCTATTCCATTGGCCGTCTCGCCCACGAAGTCCCACCCGGCATCCAGAAACGTGCTGGCTGTCTGCATCTCAGCCGTCGTCTTGCCTGTCCCATGACGACTCGATGAGCGTCCGCTCGTTTCGGTATCCCAGAAACAAGCCGATACCCACCACCCTATGCTATATCCAACCAGTCCGCCGACATTCTCATTCCCCGATACGTTGCCGGCCGAATAGCAGTTCGTGATTGCGCCGTCAGGGTAGTGGCCTCCCACCAGTCCGCCGACATCGCGCTCTCCCAAAACGCCACCGGTGGCGTAGCAATCCGCGAGGATACCGTTGTTCGATCCGACCAGCCCCCCAGTATCACTATAACCCCCAACAGCGCCGCTCGAGTAAGAGGTTATGATTCTGCCCTCATTCGATCCCGCCAGCCCGCCGGCAGCACCGCGACCTTCAACGGTGACTGTCGAGGAACAGCGCGCAATTGTTCCGCCGGTGAATCCCACAAGGCCGCCTACAGGGGCGACATGACCGACGACCTTGCCGCCCTCTGCATGGCAGTTAATGAGATTTCCACTCCGAAAGGAACCTATCAAAGAACCGACGTAGTGTCTTAGTCCCGCGCCCACATTGGGATCGGCCAACCGGAGGTTCCTGATCTCTGCATTCGGATCGTTCACACGGGCAAAGAGCCCTGTGGGATACAGACCGGCGCTGCCCATAGAATGATAGCTGAAATTCGCAATGGTGTGATTGCCACCGTCCAAGACCCCTGTGAATGGCGGCCAGTCACAGCGTGGGTTTTGGCTGCCGATCATGTTGAATTCCGCACCCGTATAGCCGGCCAGGTCAATATCAGCGATTACCTTGAAATGCTTGTCCCAGTCGCACGGAAAGAGTCCGACGGTATTCAGTTCCTCAGCGGTATAGATAAGCAAGGGATCGCCTTCCGTGCCGGTTCCCGCAAGCAGGTCGGATAGCTGGTTGGGTTCGATGGGTTGGCCCGCCTGATTCTCCCATCGCAGCCTTGGATAATTGTTGCCCTCATCAATCATCCAGATCCCTTCGTTGCTGCGTGCACCCCAGCCGAGAAATGTGTTTGCCCTCTGCATTTCGGCCGTGGTCCTCCCGGCGCCGCCCGCGCTGGTGCTTTGCCCGCTCGTCTCGACATCCCAGAATGAGTTGTAAACAATCCCGAGATTGGAGCCCATCAGGCCGCCAACGTGGTCATTACCGGAGACACCGCTTGTAGAATAGCAGTTGGTGACTATGCTGGCATCGCCCAAGGCAAGTTCGGCACTGCCATAATTGTCTGCGACCAGGCCGCCCACATAGTCACCGCCGCTGACTTGGCTGGACGTATAGCAGTTCACGATGTGTCCCCACGCGCTTATTCCTACCAGGCCGCCGACATAGCTACTGCCGGTTACACGACCGCCGCGCACATAGCAGTTCCTGATCGTGCCCTGTTCGAGGTAGCTCGCCAGTGTGCCGATCACCAGTCCGGCCGGTGCATGCACGTTCGGGTCGATCAGCCCAAGGTCCCTGACCTCTCCACCTTCGCCGTTGGCTTTGGGACTGATCGTCTCAAAGATTGCGGCGCCTCCTTTGCCCGGGGCAATGTAGGTGAACTTTGAGATGGTACGGCCATTGCCGTCGAAGACGCCGCGAAAGGGCTTATTATCCTGTGCCGTTCGGTAGTAGCCAATGATGTTGAACTCCGTTCCGGTGTAGCTGCTTAGGTCGATATCCGCCATGAGTTTGAAGTGTCTGTCCCAGTCCTCTTCACTGCAATGTAGTATATCAGATCGTGGCTGAGCCCGTCAAGTGAGTGAGTGCGGAAATTGCGTGGCCGGAGTGAGAGGCTTGGGAGTCATGTGTTGCGGCGGTTCAAGAGTGTCCGACACAATGAAAAAGACACGGATTCACACAGACTTACACTTTTTGTAATTCATTTCTCTGTGTCCTCTGTGGCTGAGAATGAAATATATTTACTCTGTGGCCTTAAGCACTCAAGAATCTTCTTGGTGGTAGGGTTTTCGATGACACCTTTTTCGGTGATGATGGCGGCGATGTCACGTGCTTCGGTGACGTCAAAGGCGGGGTTGTAGGCGGCGACGCCGGCGGGGGCGATTGGCGTGCCGTGCAATGTGGTGACTTCCTCTGCGGCTCTTTGCTCGATGGGGATTTCGGAGCCACTTTTTATGCTCAAATCAAACGTGCTCGACGGTGCGGCAATGTAGAACGGCACGCCGTGCTCGCGGGCCAGGATGCTCAGGCTGTACGTGCCGATCTTGTTGGCGGCATCGCCGTTGGCCGCGATGCGGTCCGCGCCGGTGATGACGGCGTTTATCTTGCCCTGTTTCATCAGCCAGCCCGCCATGTTGTCGCAGATGACCGTCACGTCGATTCCCGCCTGTTGCAGCTCCCATGCGGTCAGTCTCGCGCCTTGCAGTAGGGGCCTGGTCTCATCGGCATAGACCTTGAACGTCCTGCCGTTTTTGTGCGCTTCGAACATGACCGAAAGGGCCGTCCCCTGTCCTGCTGTCGCCAGCGCCCCTGCGTTGCAGTGCGTTAGGACGCTGGCGCCCTCTTTGATAAACCGCTCTCCGTGCAGGCCGATCCGCCTGCACATATCGACGTCTTCGACGTAAATTGCGTTGGCCTCAGCCAGGACTGCTTCTCGAAGGCTCTGCAATGTCGTGCTGCGCTGCGCATTGGCTCGCTTACAGACGCGATCCAGCGCCCAGGACAGATTCACGGCGGTGGGGCGGGACGAGGCGAGATAGTCGCGCGTCCCGGCCAACACTTTAAGAGCTTCTTCTATGCTGTCGTTTGCACCCGGCTTTTGAAGGGCAAGGACAAGCCCGTATGCTCCCGCGACGCCGATGGCCGGAGCGCCGCGAACGGCAAGCGTCTTGATCCCCTCGAAGAGAGTCTCAACATCCCGGCATTGCAGCATGACGAATTCCGCCGGCAGCCGGCGTTGATCCACAAGCTCCAGATGGCCGTCAATACCCCCAACCCACTTGAGCGCCTGCACAATCATAAATGTCTTCTCTCGACTAATGCGTTTGGTTATCGGTCAACTCTTGCGCTGCCTCCGCCCATGACTTTTTGCACTTCGCTGAGGCTGGCGGTGGTGGTGTCGCCCGGCGTCGTCATGGCCAGCGCGCCATGGGCAGCGCCATAGTTGACGGCCTCTTCGGGCGTTTTCTCTTCCATCAGGCCATAGATCAGGCCCGATGCGAAGCTGTCGCCGCCGCCGACCCGGTCGTAGATTTCAAGGTCGGGCCTCAGCGTCGCTTCGTAGAATTCGCCGCCGGCGTACATAATCGCTCCCCAGTCATTGACCGAAGCGGTCTTGGCGTTTCGCAGGGTCGTGGCGACAGCCTTGAGGTTCGGGAACTCTTTGACGACCTCGACAATCATCTTCTTGAAGTTCGCGGGGTCGAGCTTCGAGTAACCTTTGTCCATCCCCTTGACCTCGAAACCGAGCGCTGCGGTGAAGTCCTCCTCGTTGCCTAACATCACGTCCACGTACGGCGCGATCGCACGATTGACCTGCATGGCCTTTTTCTGTCCCCCGATGTCCTGCCAGAGCGACTTGCGGTAGTTCAGGTCGTAGGAAACGGTCGTGCCATGCTTCTTCGCGGCGGCTACCGCCTCTAAAATCACGTCGGGCGTCGTCTGCGAAAGGGCCGCGAAGATGCCGCCGGTATGCAGCCAGCAGCTTCCGTCCTGGCCGAATATCTTTTCCCAGTCGATGTCTCCCTTCTTCAACTGCGAAGCGGCGCTGTTGGCTCTGTCCGAGCATCCAACGGCGGCGCGGACGCCAAAGCCACGCTCGGTGAAGTTCAGGCCCACGCGGACCTTCCTGCCGATCCCATCGTAAGGCACCCATTTGACGTATTCCATGTTGACGCCGCCCTGGTAGATCAGGTCCTCCAGCAGGCGCCCGACGGGATTATCCGCAATCGCGGTCACGACGGCCGCTCGTTTGCCGAAGCAGCGCTTCATGCCTCTGGCGACATTGTACTCGCCGCCCCCTTCCCAGACGCGAAAGTGCCGGGTCGTGTGAATCCTCTCGTCACCCGGGTCCAGCCGAATCATGATTTCCCCCAATGAGACGACGTCATACTTGCATTGCGACGCGGGCTTGACCTCTATCACTGACATGAAGTTTCTCCTTAATTCCCGTTTGTAGTGTGCCCGTAAGGGCATTCTGCAAATAACGCCTCACGGCGTCACTACGAACAGCACTTTTACCTTTCGCTCAGGTTCAGACTGACGAATAAATTTTTCCTTCTCGATAGTCCTGCCACGCCGGCTCGAAGGCTTTGCGGTCTTTGGGCGTGGGCCTGACGTTGACGGTTGTGCTGCGGAACAGATCGGGCAAGCCTTCGTCGTACTCGATTTGCAGGATGGAGCTGCGCAGCGATTGATTCTCAGGCTTGAACTTCAGGGGCTTGCCGGTCGCCTGGTCGATGACGTCGGCGTGAATTTCAACGCCGTCCTGGGACAGGACAAGGTGCGAGCCGCGCGAGCCGCTGCCCTGGGCGAGCAATTCAACCACGGCCTTGAGATACGCCACGCTCGTCAAAGTTAGATGCTCGGCCTGGATCGCTTCAAGAAGGGCTTGACCATCTTTCGCATTCAAGCCTTTCTGCTGGATGTTCTTGTAGAGCGTGACAGCGTCTTTCAAGGCTTTCTTCGCATCGTTCAATTCCCTGATATGTCCGCCCGATGCCGTCATCCGGCTGCGGATTTCTTCCAGCACCTGCTTAGGCGCCGGGCCCGATGAGTTTCTGTGTTGCCCCAGCCGCTTGACGATGTCACCGAGCTGCCGGTCGATCTCGGCCTGCGCTTTAGAGTAATCGGGCAACTCGCCACCACAGACATTGGCGATATACTCCGCTGCTCGCAGGCCGCCCGTCTGGCCTGCATTGAGGGCCGAGCCGCCGGGCCGTTTGACACCATGCGTGCCGGCCATCTCGCCGATAACGAACGTCTGAGGCACGTTGGATTGCCACCATTTGTCCACGGCGAATCCGCCATTGTTGTGCTGGGCGCAGACCGCGATCTCAAGCGGCTCCGAATATAAATCGATGCCGTTCTCTTTGTAGATTTCGATCGCAGGCGGATTCATGTGGGCCAGCCGCTCGATGGGCGTCTTTTGCAGTGCCCCGGCTTTTTGCAGGTACTGCTTAGCTTCCGGCTCAAGAGCCTCGATGTCGAACTCGTCCATCGAATCGCTGCCGATGGGATTGTGCAGAAAGTCCATGAAGACCCGCCTGCCCTTTTGCGTCTCGTTGAAGACCAGCACGTCGATGAGCGAGGATTGCAGCTTCTCGATCCGCTGCGGGTCGAAGGGCCACTGATAGCCCTTGAGGAAGATGTTCGTGGCCATCTTGCTCATCGTCGGGAAAAAGCCGGTCAGGAATTCTTTTTCATCTTTGCCGCCGGCGTCGGTGCTGAACAGGCGGGGGACCGCCTGCATGTAGGTGCCCGAGACGTTCCAGCGAAACTTTGTGCTGGCCAGGCCGAATTGCGATTCGGTCAGGTTCGCGCCGGTCAGGCCCGCCTTGAACGCAAGACCATGAATGCCCAACTGGCCCTTAGGATAGACGCTGGTCTTGTACAACTCGCCCGGTCCGCCGGCGGCCAGAACGATATTGGCGGCCAGGAACACGCTGACGGCAAGACTGCTGTCACTCAGGCGGCTCTTATCGATGGTGACAACGCCTGCGATTCGCTTTGTTTTGCCCGAACCGACGGTCAGCAGATGCACGAGTTCCTGACCATCATGAATCTTGACGCCATACCGTGCGAGCTGCCTCTGCAAACACTCGCTCATGAATCGGCTGGTCTTAGGCCCGGCGGAGGTGGCCCGCTCGAAGGGGTCGTGGTCCGTCTTGTAGCCGATGAACGTGCCCATGGAATCTGTCGGGAAGGGGACTCCCGCCTGGACCAGGTGATAAAACTCGCGCAGTGACCCGATGGCCTCAGCAAGCGACAAGTCGCCGTGGCAGCACCCGGCGGCGGTGAGGCTCTTGGCGAATTCCTCCGCGCTGTCGGCGATATCGGGACTCGTGCCTATCTTGTAGTACGTTTGCTTGTCCGAGCCGCTCATCCTCGATGCGCCCAGTCCCAACCCGGCGGTTATGACGGCAATTCTTTCGGCTGGCTTTGTGATGCCCTTTTGTTCCAGAAAATCGCACAGGTGGACCGCGCAATTCATTCCCGCCGCCCCCGCGCCGACGACGACGGTGTTATAGCAATGGAAGGCTATGGTCTGGTTCGCGATTTGTCTTGTTTGCATAATACTGTTTCTCCCATCGAACAAAGGATGTTTTCATCATTGAGGCTGTTTGTTGGCTCTGTTCTCCAGTAGCCTGGGTTCGGCAGAATCTCCTGTCATTTCGCGCGGCAGGACGCGGACGTTTCCCTGTTTGTCGCAAAAGTAGAGGGACGACTGCGAGGGTTCTCTGCCGTGCCCATCGGCCCAGAAGGCGTAGAAATCCGGATGAGCGTTGAGCGGGTGTCGGGCGTACGTATGATTGTAAGGGCTGTTTGCTGTGAGCTGCCTGACCATCTTCCAGGTCTGCCCCAGATTCTCGCTGACCCACATCGCCATCTCGCCGCCGGGGTTGTAGGGCTGGGGTCCCGGCTGCGTCGGGCCGATGATGCGCCACGAGCCGCTCTCCTCGATATAAAGCGACCCCATATCGTAGTTGTTATCCGAGACGAACGCCGGCCGTATCTGCCATGCTGCTCCCGTCCAGCGGGCGGTGGTCCACGTCCGCGGATCGTTCTTCGGGCCGGCTTCGTAGCCTTTGCTGGTCAAATACAGGATCACCGGTCTTTGGTCTTTGTCAAAGCGAATGTCTTTGAGATAAACGTTCAAGCCTTCGGCCTGGTAGTCGTGCACGAGAGCCGGATTTTCAGGGCGGGTCAAGGGCAGCGCCAACTCGCGCCCGTCGGCGCTCTTCCAGGTTTTGCCCACGTCGCCGGTTTCGATGTAGTACAGGTTCGTGCGCCAGTTCAGCCCCTTGCCCTTCGGATGAAAATTGAATGCTGTCCCGGCTTTGCCTGTCGTGGCGGCGCTGATTTGATAGTGGCCCTCGTCAATGGCGGCCAGCCGCTGCCACTGCGACCACTTCACGCCATCGGCGCTCGTCATAAAACAGATCGTGCGAGCGGCAGGCCAGTTGTAGCGGGTGAAAAAGCACGCCAATCCTTTGCTCTCAAGATGCCACGCCTGCATGTATGAAAAATTGGTCATCGGAACGTCGCGGGAATCCTCAATCTTCGTGGCGTTGACCAGCTCGAGTTCATTCACGTCGTATGGCCTCGTGCTCCTGTGGATATACGAAGGTCTCGACGTGCCGTGCGAGGTGGAGAATATCCAGATGTGGCCCTTGTCATCGACGCTGATGACCGGGTTGTCGTGGGCGTCGTCCGTTTTCTTGTCGAGCAGGATGGTCGGGCGGGGGACCATTCCCGTCCTGTGGTCGTAGTAAGAGACCATGTGAAGCAGTTTTCGGTTGTTGTCGGTTGTTGTGCCGCCGTAGCAGAAAAAGGTCTTTTTGACCTGATCGCAATAGACGGCGAACGGCTTATGCTTGGCGCAGTATGTTCCGAGTCCGCCGCTGTATTTATAGACGTACTCGTCGCCCGACGGCTGATTCATGTACCAGATGCCGCGGTAGCCCGTGTCTTCGGCGTTGATGGTCAATACTTGAGTTGACGCCTCGCCCCTCGCGCAGAACAAGACCGCCGCCAGCGACAAAAGGATAGCACGGTAGGGTGTGCAACTTGCCCCTTGGGGGCTTGTTGCACACGCGGTTCTATTGGCGAATGTAAACATGAGTTGCTCTCTGTTGCCCTGTTCGTAGTGACGCCGTAAGGCGTTATTTCCGACAATGCCCTTACGGGCACACTACAAACCCAGATCCTTCGGCTGCGCCTCAGGATGACACATACGTGTCACTTCAGCTCACCTTAACATTGAAGTTCCTGCCGGTGGCCTTGCTTATCTGCTCGAGCGAGGCGGAAGCGAAATCGATATCGGGATATTTTTCCGCCCGCACCCGGTCGATCAAGTGTTTGATTCTTGTCAGCTCTTTTGCCAATAAATCGTAGTCCTGCCCGTCGAGGATTTTCTTCATCGTTCCTTTTTCAATCATGCTGAACGAGCCGCCCAGGACCAGAACGCCCCCGTCGATGTAGTCGGGAATGTTGTCGGCGTTCGTTCCGCCGGTGGGAACCAGGCTGATGGTCTTGTGGATGGCCGGGTCGACGGCCTTGACGAAAGCCGGTCCGCCGAGCTCCTTGGCGGGAAAGACCTTGCAAAGATTCGCTCCTCTTGAAAACTGGCTCACAATTTCGGTGGCGCTGCCGCACCCGGGGATCATGGGGACCCGCCCCGCGAATTGCTCGAAGCCGGGGTCGCTGAAATT
>Ga0307380_10002252_pt1 | contig 27542 bp, 23 predicted proteins | sample UN3MG_FD_202239 | JGI IMG/M metagenome (GOLD analysis project Ga0307380, IMG submission 202239) | Soil microbial communities from Risofladan, Vaasa, Finland - UN-3 | ecosystem: Environmental > Terrestrial > Soil > Coastal area > Acid sulfate soil | place: Finland: Risofladan, Vaasa | collected... | reverse complement strand
TGCCGGTATCTGCGGTTGCGGTATAGCTGATACTGATTCAGACGCTGACGGTATAGCTGATTGTAATGATCTTTGTCCAGATGATGCAGATAAAACAGTTGCCGGTATCTGCGGTTGCGGTGTATCTGATACTGATTCAGATGCTGACGGTATGGCTGATTGTAATGATCTTTGTCCAGATGATGCAGGTAAAACAGTTGCCGGTATCTGCGGTTGCGGTATAGCAGATACTGATTCAGACGCTGACGGTATAGCTGATTGTAATGATCTTTGTCCAGATGATGCAGGTAAAACAGTTGCCGGTATCTGCGGTTGCGGTATAGCAGATACTGATTCAGACGCTGACGGTATAGCTGATTGTAATGATCTTTGTCCAGATGATGCAGATAAAACAGTTGCCGGGATCTGCGGTTGCGGTGTAGCAGATTCTGATATTGATGGTGATGGTACACCTGATTGCAACGATGCATGTCCCAATGATCCTGACAATGATGCAGAAGGAGATGGATTCTGCAGCGATGTAGATAACTGTCCAACCATTTCCAACCCCGACCAGACCGATGCTGACGGCAACGGCATAGGCGACGCCTGCGAAACCAGCGATGTCTGCACCTTCTCCCAGGGCTATTGGAAGAACCATGAAGCAGACTGGGTTCTGTTGGAGACTGAATATAATGGAAATGCAAGTCCTGACTGGTGGTTCCTGATCCAGGATGACCCGTTCAACGCTTCATTACCTTCCCAGACTGGATATAATTGGAGTATGACCTGGATGGATGTATTCAACACACCGGGTGGTACTACTCCCGTGTATACTCTAGCTCAACAATATATGGGTGCATATCTGAATTACCTGAATGGAGCATCAATGCCAGCAGAAGTTCAGTCCAATATGACAAGGGCTTACGAACTATTGACAAATGCTACATTTAATTCAGGAACATTCGATTTTAATGCAAATCCGATAGTAAAGACGGAATTTGAGGAGATTAAAACCGTACTTGATAACTACAATAAAGGTTCCATCGGACCCGGTCATTGTTCAGAAGAAAATTCAAATATACTTTCATCTTCCGGCGGTAAAGACAAAGGAGGCCGAGGCGGCGGCGGTGGAGGCAGTGGAGAGAATAGAAATAACATTCTAACATCAATGTTTATAAAAGTGTACCTGGTGGAAAGCGAACCTGCACTATATTTATTTGAGGGTGTCCCCGTAGATTCTATCCAGCTGATACCAAAGGGTACCTATGGTATGATTACCGGTCTGGTTGAAGTCCTTCATGGTCCTTCAAGCCAAATTGAGGATTCAAAACTACCTGATGGCAAAATAAACCAGTTCCTGAATATCTATTTGGGATATGACCGCTGGGCAGAAGGACGATTGTCAGATATAATAATCAATTTCAGGGTTCCTTATCAATGGTTTGCAGACAATAATATTGATCCGGCAAAATTGACCATGTATCGGTTCAATGATGGGGAATGGCATCCCCTTGAGACAACCCTGAATGGACAGAATGGTGAATATTATTTATATTCAACATCAACTTCAGGGTTTTCCAGTTTCGCTATCGTAGGACAGACAGAGGAGGAAACAAAGGTAATTCAAGGAGTTTCAGATATAGGAATTTCCGAGATTGCTGACTCACCAGACCCTCAAACTGCAGAGAATCAGAAAAGTCCCGGTTTTGGTTTCGTACTGGCAACCATCGGAATTGGATTTGCATTAAGCAGAAGAAAGAAATGAGGGATGAAAAATGTTGGATTGTGATGACGAATATATTATAATAGCGTCCAACCTCATCGCTCTGGAAAGCAAGGGGAAGTCAAACGTGAAACAACTCTGTAAGGATGTATATGAAATATTCACCAAAATTGGATCGAGGAAATTTACATCCCAAGGATTTGATAACATATTTCTTCCCCTTTCAATCCAAACCCTGATAAAGCCGGATGTATTTCAATTTGCAAAAATAATTGGTTAAATTCTTCTGATGATATTGAAATAAATCCGGATTCTATCTGCAACCTAACTATAAAGACTTCCAGGGATATGAAAAAAATCATGGATGGAAACGAATAAAAAAGAAGAATAGCTATCAAATGGAGATATATGATACAGGATTTAAAATTGTCAATGGTCACATGGATGTAAACCAAGTGAACCGTACATTTCAACAACAAGTACGTAATAATTCATCATTCAGTATCCAGTAATTATCTCTGGGTCTGAATATATTCAAGCTTTGTATTAATTTGCCAAACATGTTTTCCTAGCAAAACTTTTTAGTTACCTAAGTGATGTGGAATATCTACCTATAAATATTTAAACCGGTAATAGAAACATAAATTAAAACACCTCTTTATTGCATAGTTCATTAAATAAAGTGAATAAAATGAAAATTATCAAAATAAGTATATTCATAATTGGTATTTTCATCCTTTTAATATTAATTCCGGATCCTACATCTATTTTTCAAACAGATCATCGTCCTATAAATCGATCAGCTATCAGAAATTTAACAGTAATGTTAGATCCTGGAGATACTTTTTACCCCGATTTACTGCAAATAGATAATAACCAGGTGGTTTGGATGGCAAACGAAGGTTCTGATTATGAGATATATTTTTGGGATCATTCGTTCGATTCATACAATAAACCTTCTAATATCATTAAAATTACGAATAATAGTCATCGAGATATTGAGCCAATAATACATGACGGAAAAGTCGCATGGATTGGCAATAAGGGACAGAATTCCCAGATATATTACTGGGATGGAACATATACAATTGAAGGAACACCTACTGATCCTAAAAAACTCAGTAGCGATGATTATTATGCTGCCGAACATGCAATATTCAAAGGTAAAGTCGTTTGGACAGGGAATAATGCGGTTTATTATTGGAATGGAACATACGATCTCAATTCCCAGCCTAATAAAGCCGTAATAATCTCTCATCCATCTCGGCGTGCCTATTCACCGGAAATAAATGAACTAATGGTTGTATGGCGGGAATTTGATGGGCGTGATTATGAAATATGTTTTTGGGATAAGACTTTTTATGAAGATGGCCGGCCTATCGAGTCAAAATGCACAGATGGAGATTATTCAGCATATTATCCCAAGCTATCTGATGATAAAGTGGTCTGGCAAAGATCAGACAGTGAGGATTCGGAAATCTATTATTGGGATGGGACATATACTTCTGATGGGAAAATAAAAGAAATACAATTAAGTAATAATTCCTTTGATGATTCAAGTCCTCAGATTTATAAAAATTCAGTTGTCTGGACTGCAGAAAATCAAAATATTTATTACTGGGACAGAACAAAAAATACCAACGGAATTCCTTCAAATCCAATTTTATTAAGTAATAATACGTTTGGTAGTCCAGGAATTGCTGAATCGGGAATAGTCTGGGTTGGACAATATAATTTACATTCGGTCATCTATTATTGGGATGAAAGCTTTAAAAGAAATCAGATCCCGTCTGATCCTATTATTATCAGTGATATAGAGTCTGATAGTTCATCACCGGAAATAAGTGGTAATAGCGTGGTTTGGCTGGGTGAACACAATGGGAATTCAACCATATATTACTTAGATTTATCATTAATTACATAATTTTTCAATATTAAGTATTATTCAGTTCTTTATCGATCAATTGCTGGAACACTTCATACGATTTGGCACCCACAACTTTATTTCCGTTAATAAAGAAGGAGGGGGTCCCGGTTATTCCATAACTAATCCCATCCTGGAAATCAGTCTCAACTTCTGAAGCCATTCTTCCTGAATCCAGGCATTCATTGAATGCAGTTCCATCCAACCCCAGGTCCAATGCATATTGTTTGAGACTTTCATTATCCAGAGCATTCTGGTTCTCAAAAAGTATTTTATGGTATTCCCAATACTTGCCCTGTTCATCTGCACATTCTGTAGCTTCTGCTGCTGGCTTAGCATGTTGGTGAAATTTCAATGGATAATCCCGGAAAACATATTTGACTTTCCCGGTCTGAATGTAATTTTCTTCTATTAGCGAAAATGTCTGCTGGTAGTATTTACCACAAAATGGACATTCGTAGTCGCTGAACTCTATCATAGTGACCGGAGCATCATTTGAACCTTTTACCGGATCATCATCAGAACTGACCTGGATATTCAAGGGTTGTTGGGTAGGTGCCGGGTTTGCTGTAGTAGGTTGAGGTGCAAGGGTCGGTTCTGCTGTAATATTCGGTTCATTAATAGAATCAAATTTTGTATTTAGGTTATAGGTCGCGAATAGATTTATCAAGCTCAAGAATAATACAATGCTTACGAGGACTGTTAATAATTTTATTTTATCCATTTATCTTCCCTTCAGTGAAATATTTGTGCCAGTATTAATTCTTGTTAGACTTTAACTCTGCTTTTATATTATGGTCCTAATACTAATAATTAACGAAGTTTTGTATGCCTTTATCTTCCAACCTTTTTGTAGAACTAATTTGAGTAGATTCGAAAATTGTTGCGGAATGGATAACACCCTTGAAGGGTTTCATGGTGCCTCACACTAGCTTTTTTCAATGCAAATCTAGAGATTTGATCGTGTTCAATAAGTTCTTTAGTCGTATTAATTCTAACTCGATCGTGTCTTTTAAATCCTTTATCTTCACTTCAAATACCATCCACTTTAGCCTTCATTGCTAAAGCCAAAAAGGTGCATCATCGATCGAATTCACTAATGATCTTTTTTGCTTCAGGATAACAATCGATGTATGCTTTTTTTCACAACAGATAAAGATTAATAAATCCAAAAAATTCGATGCAATTAATGACAAAAAAGGAAAATCGGCGCATATATTTCATGCGCCTTAAAATTTTATTTTTCAGGTAAAGGTTTGATATCAGTAGAGAGGCCCAATAGCTCGGCTGTCAGCACGATCAGATCTTCCACCATCATCTCGCCATCAACTGCGTCCTTCTTATTGAAGTCACCCGTTTTTTTACCCAGTACAGCATCTCGACCATCACCCAGGTTACGGCGGCAGAATGGACATGCAGAAGCCAGAATATCAGCTTTTACATCTATTGCATCCTTTACCCTGCCCGAAGCTACCTCTAGCGCCAGATCAGGTATCCCGGCCTTTACACCGCCGCCTGCACCGCAGCATCTTTGAAGGTCTCGGTTCCTGTCCATTTCCACAAATTTCACGCCAGGCATGCTTTGAATTACTTTTCTCGGCCCTTCAAACACTCCTACGTGTCGTCCCAGGTGACAGGGGTCATGATAGGTAACTGTTTTATCAAGAGTTCCTTCCCATTTGATCTTACCCTGTTCGATCAACTCTGCAAGATAGTCAGCAATATGTACCACCTCAAAGTTAGGCTTACGGCCCATAAGGTGAGGCCAATCGATAGTTGCTGCCCTGAAACAACCGGCACATGCGAAAAGCACCTTCTTAACGCCTTTTGCCTCAAGAGCTTCCACATTATGAATGGCTGCCTGTCTTGGTGTGTCACCTATATGGGGCTGTCCTGTCCTGATAAGCGCTGAACCACAGCACCATTCATCCTCACCCAGCATTACAAAAGGTACTTTCAATTTATTCAATACCCTTGCAGTGGAAACTGCAAGCACCTGCTGGTTGAACCCTGCTGTACATCCGGTGAAATATGCAATATCTGATTCATCGGCAATCTCCACATCGTCAGGTATCCAATCAAGTCTTTGTTTCTGGTCTTTCATATACGGATTGTGCATCTCACCAATAAGCTTGGGGAACAGGCTCTGTTTACCATATGGACCATTACCTCTGAGCACAAGCTGCTGCCTGGTGGCTTCCCACATCTCAATAGTATTCAGTCCAGCCGGGCATACGCTACCGCATACACCGCAAGTAGTGCAGTGGAACAGGTGATCATTGAAATCCTGGATTTTATCTTCAGGGATCGCCTTTGCTCCGAACAGTTTGGCTCGCAAGCCATAGCTCTTGCCCATAAAATCTCGCCATCGGCTGATCTTATCCCTGGGAGATATATTCATATCCTTTTTCATTGCATCCAGGGTGGGACACCAGTTATCGCACTCACCGCACCTGGTACATGCATCATATTGCATCAATGATACCGGATCGATGACATCAACCTTAATTGCAGGCTGTCCTTTTGGAATCTCAGGAATTGTTTTTACTTCTTTTTTCTTTTCTTCAGCCATGTTACTCGCCTCCGCCGTGAGCTATTAGTGTCAGTGGCGCAGCTATCATATGCATATATTTACTGAACGGAATGTATGCGATACAGAAAAGCAGTGAAATCGCAACATGGAAAAGAGCAAGAGTCTTGGCCATTGCCTCATCAGCACCTACGAATGTCCACAAAGTGTTTGCATCAGGCCTATAACCTTCTGCAATAAAACCTGTTACTGTAATAGCCAGTATACCCAGAACCAGTACCCAGTCAAACATTTCAGTCCTTTTACTTACATCAGACAGTGCTATTCGTCTTATTATTGCAATTATAAGTCCAATTAGAAGCAAATATCCCATAATCTCATTTGGTGCATCAAAACCATCCCGAATCATTGCCAGATCGTAACTTCCAATTCCGATCTCAGAAAGCATTTCAAAGGCTGCGAAAATCAGTGAAAGTACAAGCATACCTACCCAACCAACGAAGATCAGCATATGCATAATCCATCTAAACGGACTGCGTCTTATCAGCCGGCGTTGCAGAAATATATCCAGTACCAGTGTTACTATAATAGATTGGTTCCCTTCCTTAGTCGCAGATTTAATAAAGGCACTGAGGAATGCTTTTACACTTCCACCGCCCCATTTTTTCATGTTCAATATCATTCCTGTAAGAAATATCAGGACCGCAAATAATGCAATTCCCAGCATTATTTCAAATGTTGGAATCCCTGAATAATAACTAAATCCTTCGCTCATTAACAATTTCCTCCTGTAGATTGCTATTCCTATTTCTAATAATAATAACCCTAAATTAACAGGTAATTTCTTAAAATCGAATAACTTAAATCCTATATAAACATTATGTATTTTAGTTACATTTAAATAATGGCTGTGCCTGTTTTTATAAAAGATTGTTTATTATTTTCGAATTAATGGAAAATATAATATAACATATAGCAGTCAATTAATACTTTGAGAGAATACGAAATGAGTTTCAGGAATATCATCGAACAATTAAGATCAGATCAATTGCTGAGTGAAAATAATGATCATCTCTCTCCTTATCTGGAAGTTTCCAGACTGGCAGTGAAGCATCATGACCCTATTCTTTTTAACAATGTTAATGGACACAGGGTTGTAATGAATATTATCAATAACAGGCAGTTGATGGCCAGTGCCCTGAGCACTACACCGGAAAAAATGGTGCATTACCTGGCTGGTATAAAACTACATGGAAAAGTTGTCCAGGTAGATGCCACTCCTGCTATGGAGGTCATAGAGGATGAAGTAGACCTGACCAGGATCCCTATACTTACCTATTTTCCTGTTGAAGGAGGCCCATATATTACTGCAGGGGTTGTGGTATCTGAGTATGGCGGAGTCTATAATGCATCCATACACAGGCTGATGGTAAATGGGAAGGACACTATGGTGGGCCGTCTGGTCGAGCACAGGCATACTTTTAATCTTCACAAAGCAGCCTCTCAGGCAGGGGAAAAACTGCCTATCGCAATTGTGATAGGCATTGACCCTGTCATCTTGCTGGCAACCACTACAAGGGTACCAGAAGGACAGGAGTTCCATTATGCAGGCGCATTGCTGGGGCGGCCGGTCGAATTATTCCAGCTTGAAAACGGGATAAAAATACCACATGCTGAATGGGTACTGGAAGGATATATCGACCCTGATACTAGAGTGGATGAAGGACCTTTCGTAGATATTACCGGCACAATGGATATAATCAGGCAGGAACCTCTGATTCACATTACAAAGATCATGCACCGCCATAACCCAATTTATCATGCCATTATGCCTGCCGGCGGCGAACATAAGATGCTTATGGGAGTTCCTTATGAACCTCTCATTTTAACTGAGGTGGGAAAAGTGTGCAATGTCAAAAATGTAGTATTGACCGAGGGTGGCTGTTCATACCTGCATGCAATAGTCCAGATCCACAAAGAACAGGATGATGATGGGGTCAAGGCCATTGAAGCTGCCTTTAAAGCCCATAAAAGTCTAAAACACGTATTGGTTGTGGATGATGATATCGATATCTTTGCCCCATCAGACCTGGAATATGCAATTGCAACTAGGTTTCGGGCTGATAAGAATCTTATAATCCATTCTGATGTCAGGGGCAGTAGCCTTGATCCCATGTGCTCACCAAATGGAAATACTGCAAAAATGGGCCTGGATGCTACCATGACACTGGGAGAAGAGTGGAAGTTCAAGCGGGCAGATATCTGGGAGGATTGAAAGCGCTTGCATCTCACAAGGGAAGAAGAAGCGATCCTGGAAGGGGAGAGAGGCCCAACACTCCAAAAAGCCATGGAAATACTTACTGCTCTGGGTGATATCTATGGTGCAGGTGGGTTAGTTCCCATAAATAGCGCCCAGATCGCCGGAGTGAGTTATAAGACCATTGGTGATGCTGGTTTTGAATGGATATCAGATCTCGAAGGTACGGTAGTGGTGCCGTCCATGTTAAATCCGGCAGGTATGGACCTGACCAGGTGGCAGGAAATGGGAATAGATGAAGAATTTGCATCCAAACAAATTCAGATCATAGAAGCATATCGGCGCCTTGGTGTAAGGTGTGAATGCACATGTACGCCATATCATATCGATAATACACTGGCCAAATTTGGAGATCACCTGGCCTGGAGTGAAAGCTCGGCCGTTTCCTATGCTAACTCTGTAATAGGGGCCAGGACCAATCGCGAGGGTGGGCCTTCTGCATTATCTGCTGCTTTGATAGGAAAAACCCCGAATTATGGCTACCATTTGGATGAGAATAGGGTGCCTACTGTTACTGTCAAAGTTGATTCAAAACTGGAAGGTGCCGATTATGGGGCACTGGGATATCTGGTAGGGCCCATGGTAGGATCTGGTGTGCCATTATTTAAACTCGCATCCCGGCCGTCAAACACTGAATTAAAGGCCCTGGGTGCGGCTATGGCAGCATCAGGTGCTGTGGCACTATATCATGTGCAGGATGTAACACCTGAAGCAGGTTTGTATCAGGAACCAAAAGAAACCATAATTATTGAAAGGGCACAGATCGATGAGGTATTTGGTAAAGGCTGTCAGGATGAACCTGATCTGGCTGCACTGGGTTGTCCCCATTATTCTGCTGATGAACTGGAACAGGTGGCCAAAATACTTGAAGGGAAAAAACTTGACAGGGAAGTATGGATATGCACCTCAAGAAATGTAAGGGATGCAAATCCGGATCTTGTCAATAAAATTGAGTCCAGTGGCGCTAAGGTGATAGTTGATACCTGCATGGTGGTATCGCCTGCTACAGACAGGTTTGGATGTGTACTTACTGATTCAGGAAAAGCCTTGAATTATATTCCAGGTCTTTGCGGTGTAGGTTCCAGGCTCGCTACTATTAACGATTGTTTAAGGGGAGGAAATAACAATTAAGGTCCTGAAGGGAAGACCGATCTCACGGGGTTGTGCTAAAGGAGTTGCCCTTGTAACATCAAAGTCCATTTCATTTTTGGGCAGTGTTGATCCAGTTACCGGAATAGTCGTGGAGGATGGGCATGAACTTGAAGGTAAATGCCTGAGTGGTAAGGTCCTGGTGTTTCCGCATGGGAAAGGTTCAACTGTTGGATCTTATGTTATGTACCAGTTGAAAAAGAACAATGTAGCTCCGGCAGCTATTATTAACAGGTCTGCTGAACCTATTGTTGTTGTGGGAGCTATTATATCAGATATTCCAATGGTAGATAGTACTGACCCAGATCCAATTGAAATAATTAAAAACGGCGATATTGTCAGGGTTGATGGTACAAAAGGGGTTGTTACGATATTATAAATGATTCTGAACAAAACAGTCCAACTAACTCTGATGATGCCATTATTGAGATGATAAAATCAGAAGTGCCAGATTTCAAAATATATGAATCTGCATACGAAGATGGAGTTCATTTTCTATACGGACATCTTAAAAATGAACCAAAAGATATTTTGAAACGATTATGGGTTCCTTTGAACAATATGGGTTACGATGTTCAGATGAGCTATGAACTGGGTGAAAATGTCCTTATCGTCAGTCCAATTGTAGAACAAAAAGAGCGGATCTGGATTAATGTGGTGCTGGCCACTATTACTTTTTTCACAACTATGTTTGTGGGATCATTCATGTTCGGAGCAAATCCGTTTTCTAATCCAATTGAGATAATTAAAGGACTTCCTTTCACTCTGGCCATTATGTTCGTGTTAGGCTCCCATGAGATGGGCCATTATTTTGTGGCAAAGATCCACGGCATGAAAACTTCTCTTCCTTATTTCATTCCATTTCCCAGTATCGTAGGCACCATGGGTGCTGTTATCAAAAATAAAGGTCCAATCCCCAGTCGGAAAGCATTGTTCGATGTAGGAGTGGCCGGGCCGGTTGTAGGCCTAATAGCTTCTATTGTGGTCACAGCAATCGGGCTATCTCTTCCTCCAGTAATACTGGCAGTGCCTGAAAATGGCATGTCACTTAACCTTTCATTGCCCCCTCTTTTTTTATTTATCGGCAGCCTGCTGGGGGGAATTGGGGAAGACATTGTCATTCATCCTGTGGCGTTTGCCGGCTGGGTTGGAATGCTTGTAACTGCTTTGAACCTTATCCCTGCCGGTCAACTGGACGGTGGACATATGCTGCGCTCCATGCTGGGTCAAAAGGCTGATCTTGTGTCCGGGATAATGCCATTTATCCTGCTGTCAGTGGGATTTTTCGTATATTATGTAATGCATCAAAATGGTGCTATGTGGATATTCTGGGGATTGTTTATTATGCTGTTCGCTTCCGGCGGACATCCTGAACCTCTGGATGATGCTGATGAGATCGGCAGTTCAAGAAAGATACTGGGAATCCTGGTTTTTGCAGCTGGCCTAATGTGTGTGACCCTTTCACCAATCCAGATATAGGGGTATATGTCTTGAATGTGAATTTTAAGTGGAATAAAAAGAATAATAACAGCCTTGCAGCCCTGATGCCGCTAATTGATGGGGCACAACTGGTGGAGGGGCCAACTAAAGGGATAATGGTCTACAGCTTTGCCACTGCCCAGGCAGATGAGGTATTCAGGGAAGTCAAAGATGCATCCACAGATTCTATCTTCATAGCAGGTGGCCCGCACCCCTCAGCAAGGCCAAAGGAATGCCTGAAATTTTTCGATTACGTGGTGATAGGGGAGGGAGAGGAAACCCTTCCCGAACTTGTCAGAAGCATCAGGGAAGGAAATTCCACAGATGTGGAAGGTATTGCATATCTGAAAGAGGGAAATTGTGTATACACAGGAAAAAGACCTGACGTAGACCTTGATAAGTATCCACCTTTCTCTAATGACCTCCTTATGGGCGCCATCGAGATCAGCAGGGGATGTCCTCATAATTGCGGTTACTGCCAGACCCCCAGGCTGTTCGGGCACAGGATGCGTCACCGCCATCCCGAAGTGGTGGCAGAATATGCGGGTATGATGCGGGATGTGAGGTTTGTATCTCCCAATGCATTTGCATACGGTTCAAATGGTATACGCCCTGAACCTGATAAAGTACAGGCGCTGCTGGAAGCTATTCCAGATGGGCGCAGGATATTTTTCGGTACTTTTCCCTCAGAGGTCAGGCCTGAATTTGTAACCGAGGAGATGCTTGAACTGGTCAAACAATACTGCTATAATACATCCCTTAGTCTGGGTGCGCAGAGCGGCAGCCAGGGTGTGCTTGATCAAATTAGCAGGGGGCATGGCGTGGATGAAGTAAAACATGCGATACAGTTATGCCTGGGATATGAACTAACACCCATTATTGATGTTATATTTGGGCTGCCCGGCGAGACATTAGATGATCAGAATGATACATTGGATTTGATAAGATGGATTATTGATAATAACGGGCGCATTCATTCCCATTATTTTACACCGCTGCCTGGAACACTGCTGGAGGGAAGTGTTCCTTCTCCTGTGAGTCGGGACGTGAAAAAAAGTATGGGCAGGTTGGCTTTAAGTGGCAAGGTTACTGGAGTATGGGAATTTAAGTAAAAAAAAATCTGTCATGAAAATACCTGTAAAACAAAAATTGTGTGTTTATAATTGTACGTAAAATATATATAACATCATCATAATGATTATAATTATCACAATAATTATTACAATAATTATCACACATCATGTGATTAAAGATTAACAAAAAATTTATAAGGTAGAAATCATATCTTCTCAAGAAAAACATATCTTTAATAATTTAAATTTAATATGTGAAATAAACGTATTTGGATTTGAATAATATATGCTTAGGAACAATGATTAAATCACAATTGTAAAGAAATAAGAGGAATTTAAAATGGCCGCAAAAGTATATACAATCGCATCTGGAAAAGGAGGCACTGGCAAATCCACCACTACCGTTAATCTGGGTACGTCGCTTGCACTTTTAGGAAAAAAAACAGTAGTAATAGACGCAGATATTGGAATGGCAAATCTGGGTCTACTGCTTGGTCTGGAAAGAAGCCAAATAACACTTCATGAGGTCTTGAGCGGAAAAGCAGAAGTCAGTGAAGCTGTATATGAAGGGCCGGCCGGATTAAAAGTAGTGCCTTGCGGCATCTCTCTTCAGGGATTCCAGAATTCAGATCCTGAAAAACTGCAAGAAGTTATGAAGACACTCAGTGAAGATGTGGACTTCATGTTATTTGACGCGCCTGCCGGAATAAGCAAAGATGGTGTGATACCATTAGCTATTGCCGATCAGGTACTTTTGGTGGTAAATCCGGAATTATCCTCAATGGCCGACTCCCTGAAAACGAAAATCTTGACTGAAATGCTGGGTGGGGAGGTTGGCGGGGCGATTTTGAACAGGGCTGGCATGGAACGTACCGAGATCAATAAGCAGAAAGTGTCAGATCTATTAGGTGTGAAAGTCCTGGAGATGATTCCTGAGGATCCAAATGTAAGGCGGTCTGCTGCATTTAAAACACCTATTGTGATAAAAACCCCAAATTCACCGGCTGCAATTGCATTCCAACGTCTTGCAGCACAACTTGCAGGTACAGAATTCGTAGAACCTACAGATGAATCAAGAGCAAGAGAAGGATTTGCAGGAAGGCTGGCAAGAGTCTTATTTGGAGGAAAATAAATGCTGGAATTTATTACTATTGTCCTTATTGTAATTCTGGTGCTTGCGTTTTTTTTCATGTATCTGATGAATGTGAGAATACAACAACAGGACAGAGAATTAAAAGAAGTAAGGAGTAGGATGTCTTTAACAGACGATGAACTTACTCGGCTTGCACATGATATTGAAGATTTCAAGAGGCTTAAAATTTAATAAATAACCAAAAACAAGTTGGCGATCTAATGGATGAAGATGTAGAAACTAAAATTAATCAATTCTTAAAGAGTTTCATAAATCCTGATGAAAAGGATATTAAGGATTTTGCAGAATCCTTGATTGAAGAACAACCATCAATAGATCTTGAAGAATTAATCCTTGAAATTAATAAAATATCAGAAATTTATGCACAGCAGTCAACCAAATTGTATAAAATTGAAGAAAAATTTTCAGATTTTTCAGATATGGACAACCATGAAGTGAGTGAATTTAAACAAATACTCCAAAGGGCATATGATAAAAATTCTGAAATTATTGATGTTTCTGAAGAAATTAATAATTTAAATTCTATTTTAGAAAGTTTACAACAACTAAATATAAGTGAATCAACGTTCGAATTTTTTGAGGAAGATAATATTCTTGATAAGATTAAGGATCTGTCATCTGAATCTCTTGAAACAGAAGAACTCGATGATACCTTCGATATTGGAGATGAAACAGAAATTTCGAAACCTGAAATTAAATCCAAAGGACCTGTTAGCTCTCCTGACATATTGGATATACTTGATGCTGGAATGGGTGACTATTCCGATTTAATTAAAGACGATGTTGATTCGGAAGTACAATCAACTAAAACATCTGGCGAAGATACAGAAACTGGACGGAAATTTGTCAAAGAACTGATGGAAGAAAAGCTGGTCAGTGATGTTGAAGCAAGGATAAAAACAATTAAAGAACATCAAGAATTGACCAAACAATCTACTAAACTCACTCTCAAAGAGAAGATCAGGACTCACTTTTCAAAAGATATTGAAGTACTTGAGGAATACGATCCTGATAAACACGGCCCTCTTGTGTCATTCGATGGTCTGGATAAACATGACGAGATCGAAAGATACTGGGTAAATGAACCCTGTGCATTCATTGTCATTCTAAATAATAATGAAACAAATGAAAAGCTGTACTATGTGGTGGAGCCAAAACTCACACCATTTGAAGACCTCTTCTTAAAAGAGATCAAAGACCGCTTACGAAACGTATTACTTGTGGATGATATTATCCCGGAAGGGGATAAGGAAACAGTATTGACCGACAAAGTAAAAGAAATGATGCGGGACTATGCTATTGATCTAAACCCTGTCATGCTTCAAAAGATATTATATTATGTGATCCGTGATTATGTCCATTTCGGACTAATCGATGCCATGCAAAATGACGATCGAATTGAAGATTGTTCCTGCAATGGACATGACGTTCCCATTTATCTTTATCACAAACAATATCTCAATATTGGTACAAATATAGTATTTAAACAAGACGATTTAGATTCATTTATCATCAGGCTGGCACAGCGCAGCGGAAAACATATCTCAGTGGCTGAACCAATGATCGATGCCACCATGCCTGATGGATCCCGTATCCAGATGACCTTAAGTACCCACGTGACAGCTCACGGTGGTACCTTTACTATAAGGAAATTCGCTGAAGTGCCACTTACACCCATTGACCTTATTATCTGGGGTACATTCAATTCTGAAACCATGGCATACCTGTGGTTGTGCATCGAAAATAACAAGAGTTTGATCTTTGCAGGAGGAACCGCTTCAGGAAAAACATCTTCACTAAATGCTGTTTCGTTATTTATTCCCAGGCAAGCTAAGGTTATTTCATTGGAAGATACCCGCGAATTAAAGCTCCCGCACCCAAACTGGATTCCAGCTGTTACCAGGGATGCATTTACCGCAGATCAACGGGGCGCTATAGATATGTATGAATTATTGCGGGCAGCCCTGAGGCAGAGACCTGAATACCTGCTTGTGGGGGAGGTCAGAGGCAAGGAAGCACTGACATTGTTCCAGGCCATGAGTACAGGCCATACCACATTTTCCACTATGCATGCTGATTCAGTAGCTTCTGCCATTCACAGGCTGGAAAACCCGCCCATAAGTGTACCCAGGACCATGATCCAGGCCCTGAATATCATCAGTATCCAGACCCAGACATATCACAAGGGAAAAAGGGTCCGAAGAAATACCAAGCTGGTGGAAATAACCGATATTGACCCTCAGACCAGGAATATTCGTACGAATGATATATTCTCATGGGATTCTATGACAGATACGTTCCAGAGAGTGGGTGAATCCAAAGCACTTAACGATATCATGATCACACGGGCCATGAATCAAAAAGAAATCAAGCGGGAATTAATAGTTAGGCAAAAAATTCTGGACTTCCTTGCCAGGAACAATATTACCGAATACAATACAATATCCACTATTATCTACGAATACTCTATCAATCCTGAAAAAGTGCTGAAGAAGTTAAAGATTATCGAATAGATTTATTATGTGGTGCAAAAAATGAACAAAAATAAAGACGAACCAGGGATTAAAGCCGCAGTTGCACCAAAAAAAGATCCTTTTTCAAAAAAAGCTGGCATATTAATTCATAAACTAAAGACCCTTCCTTTTGTCATCCTGGGGGACAAGATGAAAGAAAGGGAAGATAAATACGTCTCTCTTCGAAAAGAACTCAAGCAGGCCCGCATAGCTATGTCCTACGAGATGTATCTTTCCAATACCATTTTTTATTCAGCTGTGGCAGGACTTATTGGGGCATTGTTGGGATTGATCACAGCATTTTTTGTTATTGCCATTGTGGGTCTCCCGGACCAGATCACAAATCTCACGTTCACCCAGAGTACCGCCTGGATACTTGATTATAAAGAACTGATCATTGGATCATTTATTTTTATCTTTCTTACTTTTTTACTTAGTGGGGTCACCTATGGTCTGTTTATGTTATATCCAAAATATCTTGTAGGTGAGCGTAAAGGGGCCATAAATAGGAACCTCCCTTCGGCAGTTACTTTCCTTTATGCGTTAAGCAGGGCCGGAATGAACATTATCGAGCTGTTCAAAGCACTCAGTGAGAGCAGGCATACTTATGGAGAAGTCTCGAAAGAAGCAGACGTAGTCTTGAGGGATATGGAATATTTCGGGAATGACCTGCGAACTGCATTGCATAATATCAGTGAACTGACCCCATCAGAAAGTTTCCAGGACCTGATCTACAACCTGATTACAGTTATTGACAGTGGTGGTGACACCCCCACATATTTCAGGGATAAAGCAGAACAGTACGCGCAAAAAGCAAAATATGAACAAAAAGGTTTTTTGGAAACACTTGCACTTATTGCAGAATCGTATGTGACAGCTTTTGTGGCAGGTCCTTTATTCATAATTATCATGGGAGTAATGATGAGTGTTATGGGTTCTGACACCACTATGATGTTATATGCCATCATCTACATGATGCTCCCGGTGGGTTCGGGGATGTTTATTTTCATGATCGGCATCATGACACCTGGTACAACAGGAGAACCTCCAATTCTTCCAACATCTCAGTTTATGCCGGATGTGATCGAACTTCCAGCCGAGGATGACCCTGAATATAATAATTTTAAATTGTTCATAAAATCGAGGAAGAGCCTTGCATTCAAGCAATTTCTTAAAGATCCCTTAAAGGGTATTAAACGCAAACCAGCTTATATCCTTGCAGTTACTGGTCCCATTGCATTAATTCTGATAATAGTCTCAGCAGTAAGTGGAATGAACCAACCGGATTTTATTGATTTTATTGATGACCGCCTTGTTTACGCAGTTTATATTTTAATTGTTCCTTTGGCATTTTTCCATGAGGCTAAAAGATTAAAAGAAAGACGTATCCAATCCCAGATACCTGATTTTCTTAAAAAATTAGCCAGTACCAACGAGACCGGCATGGCACTGAGAGAATCCATTGCTCTTATGGCAAGGTCAAAACTTGGACATTTGAGTAAAGAAATACGTAATGTGCACAAGGATATTGATTGGGGTCTTGATATTAATACTGCCCTGGCAAGATTCTCAAATAGGATCAGGACTAATACTGTTGTTAGAGCAATCACGCTCATCACAAAGGCTAATGAATCAAGTGGCGATGTAGGCGAAGTTCTGTATATAGCAGCAAAGGATGCCCAGTTCGAGCAGGAGATGGGAAAAGAAAGAAGCGTTAATATGTTGATCTATATTGTGATCATTTACATTTCATTTGGTGTGTTTATTGGAGTGGTATTTGTTATCTCAACCACTTTCCTGACAGAGATGTCAAAAGCAGCAGAACAAATGGCAGCATCAGGAGCTCAAGGCGGAGGTTTTATGGAAGCATTTGATCTTAATGCTTATAACCGGATGTTCTTCCATGCTGCAGTGATACAGGGTATTTGTTCAGGACTTATCGCTGGGGTCATGGGGGAAGGAAGTGCTATATCTGGCTTAAAACATTCTACAATTATGCTTACTATGGGTTATCTTCTCTTTGTATTGGCAGTGCTTTAACAGATTCATTATCATTATCATAATGATAATGACGCAAATTATTTAACTTCATAAAACGTATTAAAATATAAAGAGGAAATAGTATGGCCGGCTTAGATGATATTCTCTCAAGTAATGAAAATTACATTTATAATCCTAATCTGGATGACATAATGAAGGAGAGTAGTAAATCTGCCGAAAGTGTATTGGAATTAGAATCTGATGCCGAGTCTATTTTTGAACAGGAAACATTCATAGAGCCGGAAATTGCAGAACCCCGCCTGGCGCCAAAGATACTCTCCAGCGGGATATTTGTATTGGACAGAAGTATGGGAGGAGGGCTCCCGGCAGGGTCAGTTGTTTATATTTCAGCTTCCACCAAGTCCATGTCAGAAGTATTCTTATACCAGTTTACCCAGTCCCGTAAGACATATTATTTCAGTACAGAACGGAGAACAAAGTATGTCAAGCAGAATATCCAGAATATGAATTTTGACCCGTCTGATGTAGTATTTGTGGATGTCTATGAATCATATTTTTTATCCCCACATGGCGAGATGATAGATAATGTGGGTAATGAATATGTTGATGCAAAGATCATAGAATTCACAGAGTACAATCTCAAGTCAATTCTTGCAGAAGCAGAGGATAATGAGGTTAATATTATTATAGATACATTTTCATTTTTCCTTAATTTAAATGTAAATCGTGGAGCAATCCGACGATTATTGAATATTATCTATGAGACTACAAAAGAAACAGGCGGCCTTACATTTCTTTATGGTCTGAAAGATACCCAGGATAAGAAACTGGAAAACGAGATCCTTAATACCTGTGATGGTATTTTTGATATTAATCTTGAAAAGACAGGTGACAAGATCGTCAGCAAACTTTCAATGCCAAAGATAAGAGGTATGACCCCAACTGCCGAGATGATCAAGTTCAAGATCGGAGAGGGGATTCAGATCGATACTTCGAGGGATATTGCATAGACTGGTTCTTTATTTCAATTAATTTTTTACAATTTTTTTATTACAATAATCAGGCTAATGTAGCCTGAATCTTATGTTCTACAATATGTAGATATGTAATGTGTGGAGGATTAACATCATAAAACAGTACATAGGACGACTCATCAACATCAAATCCGTCAAATTTATCCCCTGGATAAAAGTTGAAATTTGGGCTAACCAGTGACATGTAATGCTGGAATATCTTACGGCCATTGGGTCCAGAATCACCACTGTTATATATCGTATTATATGGTGGAGTTTCATTTATCCAGGTCCATGAAGGATTACCTGATGAATAATCTATACCGTCATAATCATCTAAATAATCAGCTTCTACACTATAGTCTTCACCACCAATGTCAATTTTAATACCCTGAACATCCCAATTCCAGGTTTCTACACCAGAAGTGTCATAATAATTAAGTTCGATCGTAATACCTGCCAGACCCAACCCCCCCTCTTTTTTTGTGTTGAAGGTTAAATATGGTAAAGTTTTAGAAGTTGATGTAGTAAAATCCATGTTCAGGTTGTTTTTTACATCTCCAATAGTTATATTAAACTGCTTCAAAGCACTCTCATTCGTTGTATTAAAGCCATATACTTCCATAGGCGGATTAAGGTCCTGTGCTTGATCATTGGGTCTTGCATTTAGAAGAACATGTACTTCTTTTTTGTTTTCCCCATAAGTACTTACCTGCGCATCAGTTCTCTCTTCAATGTATTTAGCCCAGGCCCTGTAATAATCTGATTTAATAACTACTTCGACCTGTTTTCCAATCAATAAGGGATTCTTAAATTCCGGATTCTCAGAACGGTTGGGGAAGAGTACGTTCGGGGTATTATCGGATTGAAAATACAAATTGACCACCCCGCTTCCACCTATCGATTGATTGCTGTTTATTTTAATGATAGGTAGTGTAAGGGTCTCTCCATTATAATGAAATTCCGGAGGAGTGATCATAATTACATTATCATCCCCTGGATATTTACGGAATGTTCCTCCGCCTTCGTAGGCAATCTTATCCTGGCCAAGTGTATATTCTACTGTTCCCATAGAACTATTATACACTTCAATTGGGTCAGACCAATTGTAAAAAATTACACTTATACGACTATATGTATCATCATCTATTACAATTTCTCCTGCCTGGGTATATATCTGGACAAGCTGAGAGGGGGAATTACCCAACCCCACCATACTGACCTTTGAATCGAGAACAGTGAACCCCTGTTCAACATTTTTAAGATATGCATCATTCTTTGACTCCTGGATAATGGGGGCCGCCAGAAGGATTACAATCCCTACCCCAATTACTAAAACTCCGAGTAACAATGAATAACCAACTACTTCTGATTGCGCATTTTCCGCATGTCTCATTTGCTTTTTCATTATTAGAAAATCTCCATATCCAGTCGGTTCAGATCTACATAGATATATGGTGAAGTAATGTTCGCACTTACCGTTTGGCTTGGATTATCCACAGTTACATTATTTGCTCCAAGGTTATCTTCAAGAAATGTTGCCCATCCTTGGTAAAAACTGCTTGTAATATTAATGTTAGATTCATAACCAGTTGCATTGATGAAGTATGTGGAAGAGGTCTCACTATATTTTGCCCTTATCCTTGTGGAACCTTCTCCGGCTTTTGAATAATCCCCCAATATTTCTATTACTGGTATTGTAGTTACATTACTGTAGCTGATCTGGGGTTTTGATTTCATAATAGTACTATTTCTATATTTTACCCAGACCCCACCGTTCTCGTATGCAATAGTTTTATTATCCAAATAATACTCCACAGAACCCATGTTATATGTATAAACTGAATCATTAACAGTAATTTCCAAATAACTATCATGATTTAGGCTCATCGAACCTTCAAGAGTTTTTAATTCGGTACTTCTGACAGAACCTCGTTCATAAGCAACCTCATTGATATTCTGAGCTAACAGTAAGAAGCTCTCTTCCATTTCCATGAAATGTGTCGAATCCATTGATTGTTGAAGAATTGGAAGACCCCCTGCATAGACAAGACCCGATGCAAGCAGTACGATACCCAGGGTAAGTATAAATCCAATCGCTTCCGACACACCGGTTTCAGAGATTAAGAATGTTCTCAAATTATCAATTCCTCTTCATTATGTTAAAGCTGTTATTGTCGCAGTGGCTTTGGTTCCGTCAATGAAATGTATCGTAACCACAGGATCTGTGGAAACAGCAGATTTAAATTTCAGACTAACATCAGTATAACTTGTCGGGACACGGTATGGTGCCGATGTAATTGTAGCAATGGAATTTTTTCCCCCATTGCTTGAATAATATTTTGCACCACCGATTTTCAATTCCTTGAATTTATCTCCGGTTGTGAAGCTAATATCCATTCCAGTAATATCAATAGCAGGTCCACTGCTCTTTATCCTGAATATTACAATAGAGGAAGTACTCGTTTCCTGATCAGTAACATCTATAATAAGGTTATTAGACTGATTACTCAATGCCTGATAAGGACCTTTTGTATCTGAATTTGTATTCCCAGCTCTATCATATGCTGTTATATAATATGAATAATATTTGTTATATTCCCATACTTGGGTAAAATACACCCTAGAACCCTTATTATATAATACATCAGGATAAATTGAAATATTCAAGCTTTTACTATAATTACTGGTGCCGTCAGTTACCTCTATTATAAGATAATCTATACCTGAATCATCCGCAGCATTATCTGTAACTATGTATTCCACATAAATTTCCTTACTAGTCTGCTGGTCCAAATTATTTTGAGGGAAAGTTATGGTGACTTCAGGATCTCTATTTTCGTTCAAATAAGCTATGGTGAAGTTCCAGGTACGAGATACATTTTGATTCAACGAGTTGCCAACACCATAATACATCTCTTCTGCATAGATGTAAACACTATGACTTCCTTCCGAAAGTGCTTCAGGTGCATTATACAGAACATTATACTCGGTAAGGGAAGTATTAGTTATTGTAGAATTTGCAGTGATATCTTCTCCATCCAGTTTAATCTGGATCGTATTAACATCAATGGCAAAATTATCCCTGACAATCACTTCTATCGGAGGGGATTTAAAATCAGTCGATGAACCATCAGTCGGGGAGATTACTTCAACAGTCGGTGCTTCCAGGTCAAAGCCATTATCAACCTTAAAATTACGGGTATCATAACTATAGTGCCCTGCCCGATCATAAGCAATAGCAGTTATTGTGTAAGTAGCGTCAGATATGCCCATTGTATCCCATTCCCAATCAAACGGATCACCTACAGTAGTCTCATAATTTTCACCAATAAAATATTCCACTTTTGAAATTTCCACATTGTCCAGCGTAAACACATTTATCGTTACAGTACCACTTAATTGAGCCATAGCCTCAGGAGTGTCAAAATATATTATTGGCCATTGATCATCAACAAATGCATCTGCTCCGCCGTTCTTAAACATGATCTGTCCATTAGGATTATACATAAGGGCATGTTCAGCTGCTGTGCTATATATGGTACTCCCAGAAACCACATTTAAACTGGGATTAAATGGCACTTCAATAGTAACCGAAGGGCCGCCCAAAGATTGTACAATTACCTTTCCGACATCCAGTTCTATTGAATATGGATTGTTTGCCACAAGAGGCTTCAGGTTCAATTCATTCTCAATTGCTACAAACGAACCCTGGGTTTGGCTGGCTTTTACCTCAATGTCCAGATCCAGGATTTTTGAAGCAACATCATTTCCGATACTTCCATATTGTTCCCTCATAACAGTCTCACTTGCCTGATTGTTGATACTCTGGAACGATATCATTACCATACCAAGCAACAACACAGTAATAGAGAACAGAAGTACAGACTCTATTGTTACTGTAACTGCCCTGTCATCATTAATTATTTTCATAATTTCAACCTCATATGGTTATAATGAATGTATCCGAGTAATTTGCTCTGCCGTCCATATATGAAATAGTGACATTTACATTATTAGTTTCAAGGGCTAGCTCCTCTTTTGATACGCTTGCATAAAATATCTCTGCTGCAATACGTTCTGCCTGAATCCCCCTCTCAGAAATGTTACCTGCCATGTAGATTACCCGACCTTTTTCAAATGGTGCTTCCAAATATGTAAAGTGGTATTCGGATTCACCGTCGCCGTCGTCATCATAAATTATCTGACTCCCGTTAGGAAATGCTGCGTAACCTATAAGATTTGTACCTGGATTTACTGCATCAGTACTTTTATTCAAAGTAAATGCCATTACTTCTCCCATCGATGGACCATACATACCGCTGATGTTATCATTCTGTGCTAACGGGTTAAATGATGCACCAGTTTCAACCAATCCGGGAAACAGTGATGCTCCATTTAGTACTGAAGAATCATTGATCAGTTTGACATAGGGGTCAGTCCCCACATAAGCACTTAAGACCGTGCTATTGGTACCATTAATTCCAATAAACCCATACCATGGATGAGCAGTATTGTTATCAATATATTCCACTGCCGCATCCATAGTGACTGCTCCTACAGATTCAGCGAATAACACACCCCCATCAGCTGTCCAGTTCTTTATTTTCCTGGTTACATTTGGATCGACCATAGTCATATTATAGTGAATCAGGAGAACACTGTAATTCTCAAGTGTTAATTTATTCAAGACATCATCATCATCTAACAGGCTGATAGGTAAGTCCATATCAGAATCTGAATAATATTCAGTAATTGGACCTGGATCTGATTTCGGATAAACAGCTACGCCAGGAACTTCTATCATGACTATTGTCCGTGTTAGAGTAGTGCCATTTACCTCTCGTAAACCATGAATAGTTATAGCTGGACCAAAATCGCGAGATTGGTTATATATCCAGTTTATTGTTGAACTGTTAAGATCCCTGAAATCTATAAGGAAAGGTCCACCAGAATATGTACGATTTGTAACATTTCCTGGCCCGTCAGATACCCTGAAAATATTATCGGTTGTTAGGTTAAGATAAAAATCATTGATTGAGATGTTCGTCATATTGGGCGGGCTAGATGTAATATTACTCATATTAACAGGATTTTGTAATACCTCATAAACTGGTATGTCAGTATTATTGACGATATTCCACACAAACCTGTACGCCTTGAGTGTATTATTTTGCTGCCCATCCATAGGAATGATAAGGGATTTGTTAGGGAAAAAGTGTTCTTGCTGCCTGAAATGTTGGATTGTAATTGTCCGGTTCGTTATAGATGAGGTGAAGGTGATGTTATTTAACACCAATTCCACTGCTGCTCCTCTGGTAGCATAAACCCGGCTTATAGCCCGGGTAAGGTCGTCAGTATAATTTAGAAAATAATTCCTAAGTAAAGTCTCGTTAGTGGTCTCATTATCCTGGCTGTATTTTAATGTGACTACTGTAGCGTAATTTACTTCCGAAATGACCAGGCTCCTGAACTCTTTAATGTCCTGTTTCGATATATCGAGACCTGCTGCAGGAAGGTTGGCAGTCAGGATGAGGTTATTTAGCAAGACTACAAATGTAAGTGTCCCCAGCATAATAAAAAATCCAGACAATAGTATTAACTGGGCATTGGGTTTGTTAGAGTCTTTTTCAGATATTATATGCCTCATAACCTTACATCCGCCAAAGTGTCAACTTAATATCAAGGATATTATAGAAATCTGAATTATCAGAAATATCTGGGATTTTTGATTGTAATTCTTCTGAAATATCATCTGAATTATGAATAGCCACCTTTTTTGTGACAAGTACTGAATTGTCTGATGAGCGGCCGTTCCAGAAGATCGGCAGAGTTTCCCATTCCTCATCCTCGTTCAGGAACGCTACTTCCAAATTATAAGCTGTGCCATATCTTAAAAACACAGAGTTAAATATTGTAGATAAATATGTTAAATTCGCAGGGGGCTCAAATTGTCCAAGAGTTCCATCACCGTCCCATCCCTTAAGTGCCTGCTTTAACGCAGAATATTCTTCATCTTCAGGGACATGATCAAGTACAATTAATAGATCTGTTCCAGTGGTCTCAAGCTGTGCCTCTACCTGTTGATGTGATGTTGATGAAGTCAATGGAGTGAGCGGGGAAGCTTTGATGATAAAGACGATCAGGATAATCATCATAATGGCAGTGGCAGCTCCTTCTAAGGTATATAATTGCGCGTGATCATTTTTAATCAAATCTGACAATTTATTATTCATCACCACACCCTCACGTAAAGAATAGTAATAGCATTCGTAATATTAGTCTCTTGTTTAATATACACAATTCGGGAGGTCTGTGCCACATTAGCAGTAACAGGCGAAACAGGCCCGTTATTGAGCACAACATTTCCCTGGTATTGATAAATCGAACCGTTAGTTTCCCGAAGAGATAAATTCAAATTGTATTTTGTATTATCACTTGAAAGCCCCAAATCTTCAAGGACATCATTATATCCTGATGTGGTATTCATTTGATCATTTAACTTCACAGCCCTTTTAACAGAAATTATATTATTTTCAGTCGGGCTATCTGCAAGACCATTAGTACTTTCAGCAAGCGTCATGGCCACTCTATCAGCCATTGATTTGATCTCGTCTGAATTTGATACGAAAGGAACAAACAGGCTGGTAAGTGTCTGGAAAAGAAACATAAAAGTAACCATAAATATGACAGTCCCTGCAATAAAGTCCAGACTTATCTGCCCTTTATCTTCCCTTAAATATAATAATTGGCGCGTCTGTTTTTGGGATAATCGTTTTCTTGATGGCGTTTTGTTCATAAGAATTAATGTTTATTGATTAAACTCTATAATTTTCTTCACTGCCACATTGTGGGCACTTTATAGGTATGAAATTGGGATCTGATTGGAATTCAAATTCACAAATACTACACCTGAAAAAAACCATTGATTGGTCAATATAACCGTCCATAACATATACCTCAGAGATTTATACGGCAATTTATAAATACAGTTATGGTGTTTAGCTTAAAAAGGATTTCCCTTGTGTGATGATGAGTATTATGACTGCAGAAACGTATCTTATATTATCGGGAAAAGGTGGGGTGGGTAGAACCGTATTTTTTTCAAACCTAGCTACATCACTTGCTAAATTGGGAAAAGAAACCGTTTTATTGGATGCTGACCTTGCCATGGCAGATGTTGGATTGACTTTCGGATTGGATGTTCTCCCAGTGACATTACATGAAGTTCTGGCTGGAAAAGAATCGATAGAAAGGGCCATCTATGAAGGACCTTATGGTGTTAAAGTCATTCCAAGCGGCCATACTATCGAAGGGTTTCAAGCAGCAAATCCAGAAGGTTTGGTTGGGGTTTTAGAACATTTAAAGCAAATTACAGATTATATTTTGATAGATACTCCTACTGGAATCAATGAAGATGTCTTACTCTTATTACCATTAGTAGATCACATTATGATTCTCGCAACTTCCGATCTCTCATCAATTGCTGATTCACTGAAAATGAAAATTATTGCAGAATCTCTTAATGATATTAAGATAGATGGAGTCGTCATAAATCGCGTGGATTCATCTAATATTGAGGATGTAAAGCAAATGATTGAAAAAACATTAGAATCGAAAATTATTTCTGTTATCCCCAATGATCCAAATATGCAGAGATCACTGGGTAAAAAAACACCGTTGGTGGCTTTATATCCAAATTCACCAGCATCTGTTGCAATAAATAAATTAGCTGCTGAGATTGCAGGTATTGAATATTCTTAAGTGGAATAAAATTATTGAATATTCTATAATGGATTTGTTTTTATATGAGTTCAGTGAAGGATAGAACTGGAAAATCCAATACCAATGAGAAAAAAATCGTTGGCCAGGCTGCAGCAGACCTTGTGAAAGATGGAATGGTTGTTGGTCTTGGCACCGGTTCTACTACTGCTTTTGCCATAGAGGCCCTCGGACAGAAGGCCAAACAAGGATTGAATATTCTTGGAATTCCAACCTCCTATCAATCTGAAATGTTGGCAATTGACTGTGGCATACCACTTACTTCTCTTGCTCAAAATCCAGTTGTTGATATAGCCTTGGATGGAGCAGATCAGATCGATAAGGACCTGTTTGTGATAAAAGGGGGTGGGGCAGCACATACTAATGAGAAAATTGTTGCCTGCTCTGCAAAGCGTTTTGTGGTACTTGTGGACCAGAAGAAGGTTGTGGATGTTCTAAATCATCCAGTTCCCCTGGAAATTATGCCTAATGCTCTGGAACTGGTGAAAAAAGTGGTTGTGGAACTTGGTGGGAATCCAGTGTTACGAATGGCTGCACGTAAGGACGGGCCTGTGATCACTGATAATGGGAATTTTGTGGTGGATGCTGATTTTGGGGAGATTCGAGATCCTGTACAGCTGGGGTTGGAATTGTCAAATTGTGTCGGGGTGGTTGAACATGGTATTTTTTGGAATGTGGATGAGGTTTATGTGGGCATGTCTGATGGTGGAATTGAGATATTAAAGAAAATATGAGATTTGAAGTGTTTCTATTTAATTCAATTTTAAAGCTATTAACAATACCTTCGCCATTCCTGGCCTTAATGAATGCCGTCGTAGGTTCGAGGCTTATCGTGATGAACTTGGTCTGATTGGTTTCATTCTGACAGGTAGCATAGCAGAACGGTTCATGCGTTGCGGTACT